>Ga0315912_10000907_pt1 | contig 42116 bp, 37 predicted proteins | sample VfabasoilMG_FD_204469 | JGI IMG/M metagenome (GOLD analysis project Ga0315912, IMG submission 204469) | Garden soil microbial communities collected in Santa Monica, California, United States - V. faba soil | ecosystem: Environmental > Terrestrial > Soil > Garden | place: USA: California... | reverse complement strand
AAAGAAACGGGGCCAGGACACGGTGGTCATGTGCTGGTAGACGTTAATCGACTCCCAGAACCCGTGGTTGAGCCGGACAACGTCGAATGACCCGTCCGGCCGCATGATTCTTTTCTGGCGGGATTGCGCGATGCGGCCGCTCAAGCCAAGGTCGGTCTGGTTTGGTTCTTCCGCCGGTTCCGCCATGTGAATGTTACCCTATTAGGTTAGGACAAACAGAGGCTGAACCATGTCAGGTCACTCAAAATGGCACACAATTAAACACAAGAAGGCGGCTCTGGACGCCAAACGCGGGAAGATTTTCACCCGGCTGATCAAGGAAATTGTCATCGCCGCCCGAGGCGGCGGAGATCCCGGTTCCAACGCGCGGTTGCGGACCGCAATTACGGCCGCCAAAGCGCTTTCCATGCCGCAGGACAACATTACGCGCGCGATCAAGCGGGGCACCGGCGAACTCGAAGGTTTGACGATCGAAGAGTACACCTACGAAGGGTATGGACCGGGCGGAGCGGCGGTGATGGTGAAGGTCGCTACCGATAACAAGAACCGGACGGTGAGCGAAATCCGGCATATCTTCGGAAAGAACGGCGGCAATATGGCCGAGCCCGGCGCGGTGGGCTGGATGTTTGAGATGAAGTCGAGCATCACGGTGGACGGCGAGAATGCGAGCGAAGAAAAGCTGATGGACGTGGCGCTGGAAGCTGGCGCCGACGATATCCGGAATAACGGCGATAGTTGGCAGATTCTCTCCGACCCAGGTGCGTACCAGGCGGTGCTGGACGCGCTGGCGGCGGCGAACATCCCCGTAGTCGAGAGCGAGCAGACGGCACTCGTGCCGAAGAACGTCATGAACCTGGAAGGCAAGGATGCCGCGGCGATGATGAAGCTCTTCGAGGCGCTGGACGATCATGACGACGTGCAGAACGTCTACGGCAACTTTGAAATCAGCGACGACGCCGACGTTGACGGATAGCGTCCAATAAACGGTATGCGCGTCATCGGCATCGATTGCGGGTCAGAGCGGACGGGCTTCGGAGTCATCGAGAGTGACGGCCGGACCCACCGCCTGATCGCGGCCGATGTGATTGTCACGTCTCCCCGGCAGCCCCTGCAGACCCGATTGAAGGCGATTGCGGCCGGATTGCGGACGGCCATCGCCATGCATCAACCGGACGCCGCTGCAGTGGAAGGCGTATTCCACGCGGTCAACACGCAGACGGCAATCAAGCTGGCGCACGTTCGCGGCGTGGCGCTGTTGGCCATCGCGGAGGCGGATATTGCGATGGGCGAGTATTCCCCGATGGAAGTGAAGATGAGCGTCGTCGGCTACGGCCGCGCGGAGAAGGAACAGGTGCAGCTTATGGTCCAGACGATTCTCCGGCTGCCGGCGGTGATCCGGTCGCAGGACGCTTCCGATGCATTGGCCGTGGCGATCTGCCATGCCACTCGAGCCGGCTTTGAATCGCGATTAGGAGCGGCGCGATGAAACTCCTTTTGTTGATCCTCTCCGTGGCTGCCTGGGCCGGTGAGGGGAAGCTGACCTTCATGAAGGTCTTTCCGGGCAGTTCTCCGGCGTGGGTGAAGATTGTCGTCGAGAAAAACGGGCAGTGCGTCTATTCCGAAGCGGAAGACGACACGCAACCGCTGACGATTAAGTTGAGCGAGGCGGAAGTCGGCGCGATGTACGGGCTGGCTGAGAAGCTGGGCTGGTTCACGAAAACTCTGGAGTCCGGTCTGCCGGTGGCCAAGATGGGCGACAAGACGTTCCGCTATGAGGGCGAAGGCAAAACGCAGGAGCAGAAGTTCAACTACTCCGCCGATACGGATGCACAGGCGCTGGCCGATTGGTTCGAGCGGATCAGCGAATCGGAACGCTACCTGTTGGAACTGGAACGCGCGGCGCGCTTCGATAAGTTGGGCGTAAATCGCGTGATTTTGCAGATTCAGGCGGCCCATGAACGGAAGCGGCTGGTGGCCGTGGACCAGTATCTGAAATGGCTGGACCGCGTGACGAAGAACGAGAGCTATCTGAACATGGCGCGGGAGCGCGCGGCGCGTTTGGCGGAAACGTTCCGGAATCCAGTATCGCCAGAGGTTGGGAAGTAATGATTTGGATTGTATCGTTACTGGCGGCGTCCATTGTTTTTGGGCAGTCCCAGTTGCCGCCCCAGGAGCAGCAGGACCTGAGCGGCGCGTTGGCCGCGGCGGGCAATTCGAGCCACGAGTTTATCTACGCGCTGGAGAATCACCTGAAGAAGTACCCCGAGACGAAGTCGCGTTGGGAGTTGGAACGGGCCCTGGTAAAGGCCGCGAAAGAGACCGGCGACGATGCGCGGATTATCAAGTGGGGGCAACTGGTGCTGGCTCGCGAGAGCGAGGACTTGCAGACGATCGAGTCGGTGACGCGGTCGCTGGTAAAGGTGGGTGACAAGCCTTCGGCGGAGAAGGCTCTGGCGTTCGGCAAAAAGTGGGAGCAGATCCTGCGGAGCCTGGAGCCGCGCGATGAGACGGAGAAGATCCGCTGGCAGACGCGATTGGACTTGGACCAGGGCTTGAGCCGGGCGCTGCAGATGCAGGCGCGCGCCCAGTTGATTTTGGGAAAGGCCGCCGAAGCGGAGGCGCTGGCGGCGAAGTCTTACGCCGCCTATCCGTTCGATGAAAGTGCGCGGGCTCTGGCCGAAGCCCGCATGAAGCAGGAAAAATGGGATGCGGCGGCCGATGCCTGGGCCGACGCCTTTGTCTCCGATGGGAAACGTCCGGAAGACCTGGCCGAGATGCGCGCCGCGTATCAGAAGGCTCACGGCGATGTGAAGGGGGCCGGCGACCGGTTGCTGGCGGCGCATGACCGGTTCAACAAATGGAATGACGCTAAGATTGCCCGCCTGCGCGTCTATGACCAGAACGCCCTGAAGGGGAAACCGGCGGAGTGGGTTGTCTCCGGCGTGGGCGGAGAAAAGCTGCCGATCGCGTCGCTGCAGGGGAAAGTGGTGGTGTTGGATTTCTGGGCGACCTGGTGTGGGCCATGCCGCGTGCAGCATCCGCTCTACGACAAAGTGAAGCAGCATTTCCAGGGGCGGAACGATGTCGAGTTTGTTTACTTGAACACCGACGAAGATAAGAAGCTGGTGGCGCCGTTTCTGGAAGCGAATAAGTGGTCGAAGAACGTTTATTACGAGGATGGCCTGTCGCGCTTGTTGAATGTGTCGTCGATTCCGACAACCGTGATTTTGAACAAGCGCGGAGAGATCGCCAGCCGGATGAACGGGTTTGTGCCGGAGAAGTTTGTCGAGACGCTAACCGAGCGTGTGCAACGGATTCTGGCGGAGTAAGATGGCCCAGAGATTTAAGCGTGTCATTTGGGTGGTGCTGGATAGTGTGGGCATCGGGGGCATGCCGGACGCCGAAGCGTATGGCGATCCGCCGAGCGATACGTTGGGTCATATCGCGAGTCAACGGCCGCTGCGGCTGCCCAACTTCTCGCGGCTTGGACTGGCCAATATCAAGCCGTTGGCGGGGCTGCCGGCGGACCCGGCCCCCATTGGCGCTTTCGGAAAATGCGCGTTGGCGTCGCCGGGAAAAGACACGACCACGGGCCATTGGGAGATGGTGGGCATCCACTTGGAGAAGCCGTTTCCGCTGTTCCCCAACGGGTTTCCTCGCGAGCTGATGACGGAGTTTGAAGATCGCATCGGACGGTCGACGATTGGGAACAAGGCGGCGTCCGGGACCGAGATCATCGCGGAACTGGGGGACGAACACGTCCGGACCGGATCGCCGATTGTCTATACTTCCGCCGATAGCGTGTTTCAAATTGCGGCGCATGAAGATGTGATTCCACTTTGGGAGCAATACAAAATCTGCGATACGGCGCGGGAACTGCTGCGCGGGCCGCATGAAGTGGGGCGCGTGATTGCCCGGCCGTTTACTGGGGACTCGGGCGGCTATACGCGAACGGCGAATCGCCACGACTACGCTGTGCCGCCCCCACCGGGAATGCTGCTCGACCAGTTGTCGGAACGGAAGATCCCGGTTCACAGCGTCGGGAAGATATTCGATGTGTTCCTCGGCCGCGGAATATCGATTTACGACAAGACGAAGTCGAATGCCGATGGGATGCGGGTGACGCTGGAGGCGATGGACGTGACGCCAACCGGGCTGATCTTCGTCAACTTGGTTGACTTCGACATGCTCTATGGGCATCGGAACGATGTGGAGGGTTACGCGCGGGCATTGGAAGAGGCCGATGCTTGGGTGCCATCGGTGATGGCGGCCATGGCTCCGGACGATTTGCTGCTCTTCTGCGCCGATCATGGCTGCGACCCCACCACGGCATCGACGGACCACAGCCGGGAATACACGCCGCTGCTGGCGTATTCGCCGTCCGCCGGCGGAGGAACGAACTTAGGTACTCGCGCTACGTTGAGCGATATCGGACAGACCGTCGCCGAAAACTTTGGCGCCGCGATTACGAAAGGAACGAGTTTTTTAAAGGAATTATGAGAACACCGCTGATGGCCGGCAACTGGAAAATGTACAAGACGCCGGCGGAAACCAAAACATTCTTTGAAGCGTTTTTGCCGCTGGTGGCTGAATCCAAGCACTGCGAAATCGCAATTTGTCCATCTTTCGTGAACCTTCACGCGGCGGTGGAAGCGGCGAAGGGAACGCGCGTAGCGATCGGAGCGCAGAATCTCTATTGGAAGAATGAAGGCGCGTTCACAGGCGAAGTTTCGGGGCCGATGATTAAGGCCACCGGGGCGGAATGGGTGATCATCGGGCACAGCGAACGTCGCCAGTATTTCGGCGAAACGGGCACGACGGTTTTGGAACGGACGAAGGCGGCGCTGGCTTGCGGACTGAAACCGATTGTGTGCGTCGGCGAAGTGTTGGAAGACCGGGAGGCCGGGCGGACGGAAGCGGTACTAGCGGAGCAGGTGGGCGGCGGCCACGCGCAGTTGGATCCCGATTCGTTCGCAAAGGTTGTGATTGCCTATGAGCCTGTATGGGCAATTGGCACGGGAAAGACGGCGACGCCGGAAATGGCCGCCGATGCTCATCGGTTGATTCGAGCAATGGTCGCTGCGAGATTTGGAGAAACGATGGCGGCGGGGGTGCGGATCCTATACGGCGGCAGCGTGAAACCGGACAACGTGAAGAGCTTGATGGCCCAACCGGAAATAGACGGCGCGCTGGTGGGCGGCGCCAGTTTGGACCCTGGCTCGTTTGCTTCCATCGTGAATTTCTAACCGGTAACCCGCTGTGGTATCTCCTAATCTAGGTAGCAGGAGACACCATGCGAACCCGGTTAGCTTCGATAGTTCTTGTTTTGGGCGGCGTGCTGGCCGCCCAGCCCGCCGCGAACGAGCAGGCGGTCATAAACATGGCGCGCCAGATTCAACGGGAGATTTTGACGCTGCCTGACTATGGCGTATTTGACAGCCTTCGGTTCGGTATCAAGGGCGATACGGTCATTCTGCGCGGTTATGCGTCAAGACCGATTTTGAAGTCGAGCGCCGAAAATGTGACGAAGAAAGTCGAGGGCGTCGGCAAGGTCGACAACCAGATTCAGGTGCTCTCGTTGTCGCCTAACGATGACCAGATCCGCTTGCGGGCCTACATCGCGATTTACGGGCATCCCTCCCTTTCGCGATTCAACCCGAACCGCGGTACACCGATGTTCATGTCGCGGATGCAGGCGATGACGGGGATCACAAACAATCCTCCCTTCGGTAATCATCCCGTGCACATTATCGTGAATAATGGCAATGTCACTCTCGAAGGCGTTTTGCCGGCAAGCGGGGACCGAACCATCGCCGAATTGCAGGCCAATAGCGTTCCCGGGGCGTTTGCCGTTACGAATAATATCGAGATCGAAGAGTCCGCGAAGTTTAAGAAACCCAAGAAGTAACGCGCTAAGATGGGCCGATGAAGAGCGGCCCGCTACTATTTCTATTGTCGGTAGCCCTTCTTGGGCAAACACTGCCATTTACCGGAGCGCCAGTATCGGCGGAACTGCCCGCCGGTGGATCACACCGCTACGAACTGCTTGTTCCAGCGGGCCTGTATGCCGATTTGCGCGTGTCGCAGCTACAGGGCAATGTCGTCGTCAAGGTGGATCAGCCGGACGGCAAAGAGTATGCTTCGACAGATCGTGTGCAGTTCGGCGGCGTGGAGGATATGGCCTGGATCGCGGGTTCGGGCGGACGATACGGGATCGAAGTTCGCGGCGTAAAAGGCGAGCCCGCCCGGTACAGGATTGAAGCGGATGTGAAGGCGCCGAACGATGCCGAAAAGGCCCGCGCGAATGGCTTCCGGATTGGATGGGCCGACAGCAAGGCCTTGCAGAATCCGAAGTCCGGCGAGGGATTCCGCAAATTGGCGGCCGTGTATGAGGCGGCTTCAGCCGAGTTCCAGAAAGCCGGCGACAACAAGCGCGAGGCGTACGCCCTGACCGAATGGGCCAATGCGATTTTCGGATTGGCCGAGTACAAGAAGGCGCTGGAACTGTATTTGCGCGCCGTGGAGTTGCAGAGGCGGGCGACGGACGAGCCACAAGTATTGGGGACACATCTGGTCAGCATGGGCGCAATACGGACGGCGTTGGGAGAATCGCGCGTGGCGATGGCCCTGTATGAAGAAGCACTGAAGACGTTTCCCGCAGGCGCTGCGATGGGCGACCAGGCGAACGCGGTCAACAGCATCGGAAACGCGTACGCGCGATTGGGCGACAACGAGAGGGCGCTGCCATACAAGCTGCGCGCGGTTGAGATGCGCCGGCAGATCGGGGACAAGCTGGGAATTGGCACGTCGATGGTCAGCATGTCGTCGTACTACTACAACCTTCGCGATCTGCAGAAGGCGCTGGAATACGCGGCCCAAGCGCTGCCGATATTCGTGGAGATCAAGGAGGAAGTCTGGGAGGCGCGCACCCTCAGCGAATTGGGGATCATCTATTCCGATCTTCGCGACTCGACGAAGGCGGAGCAGTATTGGGCGCGCAGCGAGGCCATCTACCGGCGGTATGGCCACGCCAATGGATTGGCTGGCGTTCTGTACGGCATGGGCGGTCTGAAGCGCCGCGAGGGCGATTTCAAGGAGTCCGAACGATACTTCCAGGAAGCCGCGGATCTGAACCGGAAGGCTGGGTACACGGCGGGGCTTTCGCGGTCGCTTGCCGGGCTATGTGACTTGTACGCGGCGTCACGGCAATGGGAAAAGGTACGTAAGCCCGGAGAGGAAGCGCTGGCGTTGGCGCGGAAGATTGGCGCTCCGCTGGAGCAGTCGCGGCCGCTTCGATGCCTGGGAGAAGCCGCAAAACACGACAAATCCTACGCGGAAGCCGAGAAGCTGTTCCAGCAGGCCTTGACTGTAGCGCGACGCATCAATGACCGCGGGGAGGAAATGCGTGTGCTGGGGGAACTTTCGGATGTCGCGGTGGCAAGCGGCAATCCCCGCGAGGGTATTTCCCACATGGAGCAATCGGTAGCGATAGCGGAGACGGATGCGCTGCGGCTGCCGGATGCGGATCTGCGGGCGCGGTACCGGGCGAGCCGGTCGAGCATGAATGAAGCTCACCTGCACTTGCTGATGGGTCTTCATGAAAAAGATCCGGCTGCCGGCTACGCCGAGCGCGCCTTTGACGTCGTGGAACGCGTGCGGGCACGCAGCCTGGTGGAATTGATCAACGCCAAAGGTCCGCGTGAACTGGATGGGGCGCAAAAGAAGACGGAGAATGCGCTGCTGGCGGCCGTTGCGAACGTGCAGCGGGAGCTGTTCCGGGAGGAGACGCCGGCGCCGCGGCGGGTGGAACTGCGAGCGGAATTGGCGAAAGCCGAAAGGGAACTGGACCTGTTCCAGAGTGTGTCGTTCGCGGGCAAGGAAGCGGGTTTCGTATTTGAAGCCTGGGATACGGGGCGAGTGCGGGGGGAGTTGGCCGGCGCCGATGGCGCGGTTGTTTCCTTTTCGCTTGGCACTGCCCGATCCTACGTCTGGGTGCTGACGGCGGAGAGTGCGGTGAGCGCGGCGTTGCCGCCGCGAAAGATAATCGAAGAACGGGTGGCCGCGTTTCGCAAGCTGGTGGCCAAACCGGTTAATGCACTCACGGCGGCGCGCGCGATGCCGGCGATTGATGCCGAGGCTGCCGCACTTCACAAGTTGCTGATTTCTCCGGTTGCGAGCGCACTGGCGGGAAAGAAGCGGCTTTTGATCATTCCGGACGGAGCGCTGGCTTATCTGCCGTTTGAAGCGCTCGGCGGCGCCGCGAAACTGATTGAATCGTACTCGATGGCCTACGCACCATCGGCGTCGACGGCTGGAGCGCTACGGGATCGTGGCACGGGCCGGGCCGCGGCGCCAATGGCGCTCCTGGCGTTCGCCGACCCCTCGCTGCCGGGTTCTCAATCTGCAACCGCGGCAATGCGGTCGCAGGTTGACCGGGGCTTCGCCTTTGCCGCACTGCCCAATGCGCGCACAGAGGTCTCGTCGATCAGTGGGCTGTTTCCCTCTGCTTCCACAAGAACCTATGTAGGGTCTGCCGCGACGGAGGGGCGTCTGAAATCAGAGAGCCTAAGCGAATACCGGTATCTGCACTTCGCGGCACACGGCTATTTCGACGAAGAAGAGCCGCGCCGTTCCGGCATCGTCATGGCGCAGGTTCCTGATTCGGCCGAGGACGGTTTTCTGCAGGCTCGCGAGGTCGTGGGATTGCGGTTGAACAGCGACTTGGTGACGCTGTCGGCTTGCCAATCGGGCCTGGGCAAACTGCTGGCAGGAGAGGGCGTGCAGGGCTTGTCGCGCGCGTTCCTTCATGCCGGAGCGCAGAGCGTACTAGTGAGTCTGTGGAACGTAGATGACTCGGCGACAGCCGAATTGATGAAACGTTTCTATGGGAACCTGAAGGCGGAAGTGAGTAAAGACGATGCGCTGCGGCGCGCGAAACTGACGATGATCCGATCCACAAGCGGGCGATGGAAACACCCCTACTATTGGGCGCCATTCGTCTTGAATGGGAGGTAACAACACATGGCGAAACACCCGGTGGTCCACTTCGAGATTGGATGCCGCGAGTTGTCGAAGACGCGCGAGTTTTATTCCAAACTCTTCGATTGGGAGTTCAACGACTTTTTCCAGGTTGCGGAGAAGTCGGCTGGACTGGCCGGGCATCTGACAAGCCTGGGCCATGAGCCGCACAACTACACCATCTTTTACGTACAGGTGGAGGATGTTGCCGCGGCGATTGCCAAGGCCGCGGGATTGGGCGGTAAGAAGCTGGTGGGACCAGTGACCATTCCAACCGGTACCTTCGCCTGGATTCAGGATCCTGAAAGAAATACGGTTGGCCTTTGGAAGCAGGCTTAATCGTGGCGCAACGCGCTGGCCGGCGCCACGGATGCCGCGCGCTGGGCGTTGGGCCAGGCGGCGAGCAGTGCCATACCGGCCAGGATAGCGACGGCGCTCAGGATGGCCCAAGGGTCCGTCGGGCTAAGTCCGTAGAGCATCGAATGCAGTAGCTGGTCGAACGCAAGCGCGCCGGCGATGCCGGCCGCCCCGCCAATCGCCACTCCCCTTAAATTCTGGCGAAGGACCATTCCGACGATCTCCCCAGGCCGTGCACCAAGCGCCACGCGCACGCCGATCTCTCGGGTGCGCTGGGCAACGTTGTAGGCGGCAACGCCGTAGATGCCGACGCACGCCAGGACCAGCGCCAGAATACTGAGGGCTCCCGCCAGCGTGGCGGCGATTTCCGCGGAGCGGCGGGCGCGCCGCAGGTTCTGTTCCAGGGGAATAGCTGTCGCGAGCACGCGGCTGTCGAGCGTCCGCGAAATTTTCGGAATTTCGGAAAGGAATGGCGTTGCCGCGCCGGTGTGCCGCACGATCAGGTTCGTCGCGCGATCGCCGCGCGACGGTACGTAGAAATTCATTTGTGGCAGGGGGCTCAGTTCGCGAATGCTGTTATTGCGCGCTACGCCGACGATTTGCCGTTTTCCCGCGGCTTCGATCACTTTTCCGATGGCGTCCTGGCCGGGCAGGAGCTGGGCGGCCAAGGCTTCATTTACGATCACGACATCGCTTCGGGTTTCATCGGTACGGTCAAAGTCGCGGCCGGCGACGATGGGGATTGCCAGAACACGAAGTGCGTTGGTCGAGACCTTCGTGAAGTAAGCAATTACCTTATTCTTTCCGCCGGGTCCGGCGGCGTCGGTGGCGGAGAACGAGTTGCCCAGCGGAATGAGAGTGGCGCCAGCAATGTCTTCCACGCCGGGCAATTTGAGGAGCCGGTCGCGGAGCGCATTGGTGATCTCTCGCGCCTGATCGTCGGTGAGATTGTTCGACGTGAGGTTCGGCGAGACGACGATTGCCGACTCCCATCGGAAGCCCGGATCGATCTGGCGGGACTGCTGCATGGCCCGAACCAACAGCGCGGAACCGCCGAGAACCGTAGCGCAAACAGCGACCTGCGCGACCAGGAATACGGTCCGTAATCGACCTCCGCCGCTGGTGGTACGTCCTCCGGAGGCTGCATCGCGCACGGCAGAAAGCGCCGGAGCGAGTCCGAACAGCAGCGCCGCAAGGAATGACATGGCAATAAGGAAGCCGGCGACGCGCCAATCGGCGGCGAACTGCACGGTGAGCCGTTCCTGGGACAGCTCCATCCAGGCGAGGATCGCGTTCGGCACCGTATGGCAGAGCGCCAGCGTGATCAGTCCGGCGAGCGACGCGAGCAGGAGGCTTTCGGCAAACAGTTGCCGAAGTATCCTGCCGCGTGCGGCGCCTAGCGACAGCCGGACGGCGATTTCGCGGCGGCGCGTCCGAGCGCGGGCCAGTTGCAGATTGGCAACGTTGGCAGAGGCCAGCGCCAGGATAAGGCCCGACGCCAGACTGAGCAGTAGAAAGATCTGCGAAACGGGGAACTTCATGCCGGGATTGGCGAGCAGGGTCGGGTGGCTAAGTTGCAGCCGGCCGGTCTTGCGCTGCTGCGATTGGCGGTACTGAGCGCTGAGCGTGGAGAGTTCGGCTTGGGATTCGGCACGCGTGGCCCCTGGCCGGAGATGGCCGAAGAGTTGGGCGCAGCAGGAATCGCCGCTGGTGTAGAAGTCTGAGCCGGGGTTGAGCTTGTCTCGCCAGGGAGCGGGAATCCACAGCTGGGGAACGGTGGCCGTGGGCCCGCTAAAGCCCTCAGCGGCGATCCCGACAACCTGCAGCGGTTGCCCATTTACTTCCAGCCATTGCCCGACGGTGTCCGGCGCGCCGCCAAAGCGGTTCTGCCACGTGTCGTAATGCAGGACTACTTCGGGCGCGGGATTTAAGGGGTCCGCGGCGCTGGGCGAGAACCCGCGGCCAGCGGCGAATCCCGTCCCGGCGCCCTGAAAAAAGTTGTCGCTCGCGATCACCGTGGACGCGTTCCAGGATTGATCGCCAAACCGGATGCGAAAGCCGGCGCCGTCGACGGCGACGATCGAATCCATGCTGCGTGTGTGTTCCCGCAGGTAGTTGTACTCGGGCCAACTGAAGCCGCGCCATCGGCCCGGCACGTCTTCTACTGTGATTTGCGCAACGTTGCCGGCGTCTCGAATCGCCCATGGCGTCAATGCCATCGCGTTGTAGACGGTGAAGAGTATGCCATTCAGCCCAATGCCTAAAGCCAGGGCGAGCGTCGCCGCAACCGTAAATCCAGGGTTCGCGCGGAGCGTGCGCGCGCCATACTGCAAGTCGCGCCAAAGGTCGGTGAGCCATACGAAATGCCAGGCTTCCCGCGACTGCTCGCGGCTAAGGGTGAGGTTGCCCAGGCTGCGGCGGGCGGCGCGCTCGGCCTCGGCGGCGGTCATTCCTTGGTGCTCAAGTTCACGCTGCTTCATTTCCGCGTGGAAGGCGAGTTCGTCGTCGAGATCGGTGTCAAGACTCCGCGGCATTCCGCGCAAACGGTTCCAAAGATTCGCCCAGTTCATACCGCCCTCAGCACGACTTGGATTGCGTTCACCATGCGGTCAAACCCTTGTTCCTCTTCCTTCAGCCGCTTCCTCCCGGCAGGGGTCAGTTTGTAGAAGCGCACACGCCGGCCGGTCTCCGATTGGCCCCATTCGCCCACCGTCCAACCATTAACCATGAGGCGCTGCAGGGCTGGGTAGAGCGAGCCTTCCCCGACTTGCAGCACTTGTTCGGAGACCTGGTTAAGGTACAGGGCGATGCCGTAGCCGTGCAGCGGGCCGCGCGTGAGCGTCTTCAGAATAAGCAAATCGAGGGTGCCGGGGAGCAGTTCGGTTGGAGTCATCGTTGTTCAATCCATTGTCTATCGATGTATCGATTGTAGGGGTTACGATTAAAGTTTGCAATGCGAGAATTGAAGACGATCATCTTTGACTTGGGGAACGTGATTATTCCGTTCGATTTCCGGATAGGGTACGCGGCGCTGGAGGGACATGTTGACATTCCCGCGGCGGAGATTCCGGACCGGATTCGGGCGACGGGATTGGTTCCGGAACTCGAAAGCGGACGGATAAACCCCCGCGATTTTTTGAACATGTTCAATTCTGCGCTGGGTTCGCAGATTTCCTACGAAGAGTTTTGCGGCATCTGGAGTTCGATCTTTTTGCCGGAAACTTTGGTTCCGGATTCGCTCATTGAGACGCTGAAAAAGAAGTATCGCGTCATGGTGCTTTCCAACACGAACGCGATTCATTTCGAGCAGGTTTGGGGCGCTTATCCGATTTTGCGGCAGTTTGATCACTTGATTCTGTCGCATGAAGTGAAGGCGTTGAAGCCGGAGCCGGCCATTTATGCGGCTGCGCTGGCCGAGGCCCGCGCCGAGCCCGGGGAGTGCTTCTTCACCGACGACATCGCGGCGTACGTTGAGGGCGCGCGCCAGGCCGGAATGCAGGCTGAACAGTTTTTGGGTTACGAGAAATTGTTGGGCGATTTGCTGGCGCGCGGCGTTGAGATCATTTGAGCTTTGAATCGACCCACTCGCAGACCGAGGCGCGTTCGGCCGGAGTGAGCTTCGCTTCCGGATGCATCCAGTCGTAATAGGGCAGCGGCATCGTGTTCTCGCGCACCGATTTGCAAATGTCCTCCAGGGTGCTCCAATCGTTTAGCCATTCGGAGAAGTTGAGATGTTTGCGGCCTTCGTTGACGTGGTTGCGGACAGGCCAGGATACGGGGGCGACATTGGCGTACCAGGGCCATTGGGTTTCGTTGGAGTGGCAATCGCGGCAGGCGCGGTTGAAAATGTTCTGGACGGCCGCGGGCGGTTTCATTGTGGCGGCGAAGGTGCGGGCGGGGTCGGTCGGCGGATTGGTTTTGGCGGGGGCGGGGAGGAGTTGAATCAACACGCCGAAGGCGGCGAGCCCCAGGACGATTTTCTTTTTCATGAGGAGCAAAAGGAAAAGGGCAGGCCGGTTGGCCTGCCCTCTTAGTGTACGGTTGCGGCCCAGTCTAGAAGAAATACTTCAGACCGAACTGGATGTTTCGCGGAGCCTGCACTTGGCTTCCGACGGTTCCAAAGGTCGCCGGCGTGGAGATGGTCGCTGCCGGGGGTGCCCAACTCACGTTGTTAAACGCGTTGAAGAGTTCCATACGGAAGTCGATGTAGTTCTTCTCTGTCACCTGGAAGCGCTTGCCGACCGAAATGTCCGAGCTGAAGAATCCCGGTGCGCGTTCGGTTCCGATGGACGCATTGCCGAAGCTGCCGTTGGCGGCCTGGCCGTAGGGACAGGTGCCGTTATCGACGCCGGCGGCGCAGAAGAAGGCCCCGCGCGCGGCGGAGTCGGTCGGAAGCCCGAACCAGTTGTCGATGGTGCGCGCCGATTCGTTGACGACCAACTCGCGGTAGCGGTTGGCACGGACATTGCCGCGAACGGCCTGGCCGGTGTTGTCAACCCCGGTGCGAATCGTGATGGGCAGGCCCGTGCGTGCCGCCACCGAATAGTTCGCATTCCAGCCGCCGACGATGAGGTCGGCCGCCTTGCTCATTCCGCTGCCGAACTTCTTACCCTTGCCGACCGGAACAAACCAGCTTCCAGCGACAGTAAAGTTGCTGCGGATGTCGAAGAACGCCGGACCGCGGTTGGACCGGCGGTCATACGCGTTCTGCCAGTAGGCGCCTTCACCGGCGGTGAGGCCGCTTCCGTAGTAGCCCAGGTTATCGGTCAGGGTCTTGCCATACGTATACGACGCGAGGAAATCAAATCCCTGGGAGAACCGGCGGCGGCCAACCATTTGCAGGGAGTGATAATCCATCGTGGCGTTGGATTCGGTACGGGCGATGTTGCCAAGGTTCGGCAATACGTTAATCAGCGGACGGCGGAGGTTCAGGTTCGTCCACGAAGCGTATGGTCCAACACCGGCGACGGGTTGATTCGCTTCGACGGGCGCGACGAGGTGGGTGCCCTTTTGTCCGACATAGCCCGCCTGCACCGAGGTGGAGTTGTCGAACTGATACTCAACCGTGAAATTGATCTGACCGGTGGTCTGGGGACGGAGGTTCAAATCCCAAGCGCGACCCTGGAGCTGAGGAACAACGCCGGCGGCAGCCGGACGCGGCATGTTCAATGCCACGTTGGCCGTAACCACATCCGAGAATCCAGAAGTAATCGTTCCGGGAGTGCGTGAATCGTAGCTGAAGTCCGTTTCCACGAAGAACGGAGGATTCAACGGCAAGCGGAGATTGGCTCCGGTACCCTCCATGAAGCTCTGGTAGGCGTAGCCGCCGCGAAGAACCAGCTTGTTGTTGAAAGAGCCGGGCGTCCATGCGAAACCGATGCGAGGCATGTACTGTTTCTTGTATCCGTTGTAGAGCGCGCGTCCGTAAGCGCCGTCGGTTCGAATGAGTTCACCAGTATAGGTGTTCACATTGATCTGGCGATCGTCCTTTTCGTAGATCGGCTGCATGTATTCCCAGCGGAGTCCGATGTTCAGCGTGAAGGTTCGGGCAACCTTGATGTCGTCCTGGAAGAACAATGCCGTACGCCAGAAACGATGTCCCCACGGATCGGTCAACGCGCCGCGGCCCTTGCCGTTCAACGCGTCGACGAGGAAGTCGGCGAAATCGAGGCCGGTGTAGGTGCCGTTGTAACGGAAGATACCCAACACGCCATTGTTGCCGGCGTAGTAGCGGTCCTGGTTGTACTTCATCAACTGGGTACCCATCTTGAGCAGGTGCTTGCCCTTCTGCCATGTAAGGTTGTCGTAGATGATGTACTTGCTGTCAGTCGTATTGGACAAGCTGGCGCCGGCGCCAATGCCGGTGAGACCGCTGCCCAGGCCGACGGAGCTGAGACCGGGAATGGGCTGTCCACCGGGAATTCCAAACTTCTGATTTCCATCCGGACCGAGCATCCCACTCCAGTCGAAGGCCAGGCCTTCGTCGATTTTCGTGCGGGAGAAAGAGAAGCGAGCTTCGTTTACGATCGCCGGAGACATCGTACGGTTCCAATTGGCAACCCAGGACGAAGCCGGGCTATTCGTTCCGCCGGTCATGCTGGTCGGCAGCGGGGCGCGGCTGGTAGCCGTTTCGTACCGCGAGATCGACCAACGGCCCATCAAGGCATCCTTGTCGGTCGGGCGGAAATCGACTTTGGCATCTGCTTGATGATTGTTAGTTTTGCCCGCCGTTCCACCGGCGTAGTTGCCGGCGATACCGAGCGTCCCGGTACCGGCCTGCGTGGGAAGAGGATACAGCGATGGGTTGGAGAACAGGTATTTGGCGACTGGGCTAAACCGGGAAACAGGAATCTGCTTGCCCGGGAAGGGTTGGCCCGTAGTGGGATCGGTGATCTGGGTGTTGGGGAATTGGCTCAAATCGCCGTTCCGCCAAGCCTGGGGAGTGACACTAGCCGAAGACGGGCCGTCCGTGCGCTGTAGCGTGCCTTCATAGTCGATGAAGAAGAACGCCTTGTTCCGCTTAATGGGACCGCCGAGCGTGCCGCCGAAGATGTTCCGCTTGAAGCCAGTACGGGTCGCCGTATTCACATTGCGATTGCGGAAGTAGCCGTTGGCGTTCAGTTTGTCATTCTGGAGGAACTCGAAAACATTCCCGTGAAACTGATTGGTGCCGCTCTTGATGGACATCATCACTGTGGCGCCGCCGGAGTTGCCGTAATCGGCAGCGGCGTTGCCCGTTAGAACCTTGACTTCTTCCAGGGCGTCAACGTTCGGCGAGTAGCCCAGGCGGTTGTCGATCGAGTCATTCACGTCGACACCGTCGAGCATGAAATTATTCGTCTGCTCGCGATTGCCGTTCACGTAGGGCCGGGCGCCCAGGCGGCCAGTCATGGCGTCCGGTTGGGGCGAAACCGCGCCGGGGATCAGCAGCGTGAGCGAGATGAAATTGCGACCTTTGAGCGGCAGTTCGGTCAATTGCTTGGTCCCGAGCGACTCACCGGTCTGGGTTGATTCGGTCTGCAATACGGGTGCTACGGCCGTGATTTCCACGGACTGCGTCGTTTCGCCGACTTCCAATTTGAAATCGACACGTGCGGTCTGGTTCACCTGCAGGCCAAACGGTCCCGCCGTAGATTTCTTAAAGCCCTTTACTTCCGCCACCAGGTTGTACGTACCGACGGGGAGGAACAAGAGGCTGTAAACTCCGGATTCATTGCTCTGGGCGTTATGTGTGACGTTCGTGCCGGTATTGGTAGCCGTCACTTTTGCGTTGGGAATTACCGCTCCAGATTGGTCGGAAAGCGTTCCAGTGAACGCGCCGGTGATCGTTTGCGCAGAGACCGACTGTGTCAGTAACGCGCCTAAAAGTGTGAAGTAAATCAGTTTTCTCATAATGTAAGAAACACCTGTGCACATTTATTCTATGCGCGTGGGGGTACGCACTGCAAGCCGTAACTAACTGATTTTAATGGAGTTATTCTACGAGTTTTGGAACTTTTGTCTATGAAAAAACGGATCTGTAACAAATCAAAGGAGATGCCGCCGCCTCTACGCTACAGTAGCGCGGTGTCGATCTGATCCTTTGCATCTGTTACTTGCTCCGATGTCGGCGCCGGGCCGGCGATGAGCCAGTTTCGGAGTGATTCGCGAGAGCCACCGAAGTAGTCCCGGGCAAGCTCGGTGATAGCGATTTCACGGAGCTCATCCGGATTCTGCCCCGGTGTGTAGACGAAGCTGCGGCCAGATTTGCGGCGCGTTAAATGGCCGCGCTTGACGAGGCGTTCGAGCAGCGTCATCACCGTCGTGTAGGCAAACGCCTGCCGGCTGGAAAGCGCGGCGGCCACATCGCGGACCGTGCCTTCGCGCAGGGTCCAGAGCACGCCGAGACACGCCATTTCGAGCGGCGGCGGGAGGGAAGTGTGCCCGGAGCGCCGCGCCATATGCCTACTTCCTTTCGTCCAGCGCGGAGCTGAGTTTGTCTCCGAACAGAGATCCCGTGGTCGGAACGGGCTTCGACTGTTTGGCCGGCGGAGCGGGAGGCGCGTGCGGCTTTGGGGCCGGCGGCGTCAACTGTTCCTCGGCCAGGAAACGTTCCTTTTTCAGCAGACTTCGCTCGAGCATGGGCGCATAGCCGGTGAAGTTACCCTCCATCAGGGAATCGCGCTGCACGATGTTCCGGATGGTCTCCATTTTCGAGTCGAGGTTGTCCAGGTGATGGAGGAGCATCGCCTCCAGGAAGCAGGGAACCTTTGGCGAGCCGAACTCCAACTCCCCATGGTGGCTGGCGATGAGATGTTCCACCAGCATGCGCAGCTTCGGCGGGAAGTCGGGGATCTGGCGTACCTTCTCATCGAGCATGCGGAGGGCGATCAGTATGTGTCCGATTAACTGTCCTTCGTCGGAGTAGCCGAATCCGCGGTCGTAGGTTAACTCGTAGATCTTGCCGATGTCGTGGAGAACGACGCCGGTCAGCAGCAGATCTTCGTCAACTTCCGGATAATGGCGAGCGGTGAAGCGAGCTAGTGTGAGGAGGGAAAGTACGTGCTCGATTAGACCGCCGATCCAGGCATGGTGGATCGACTTGGCAGCCGGCGCCGTCTTGTAGCGGCGGGAAATTTCGCTGTCGGCGAAGAAGGCTTCCAGCAGCGCCTTCAAATGCGGATTGCGCATGGTGTCGATGTAGCCCATCAGCTCGGCGTACATCTCATCGCGGTCCCGTTTGGAAGTGGGGAAGTAGTCGGCGGGCTCTATATCGCGCTCGTCGGCGCGCAGCAGGCGATCAACGCGCAACTGCAGCTTGTTTTGGTAAACGGTCGCCTGGCCGCGAATCTTAACGTAGTCGTTGCGTTCGAATGTGTCGAGAATATCGGCAACACCGTCCCACATTTTGGCGTCGATGTCGCCGGTTTTGTCCCCAAGGACGAGGGAAAGATAGGGTTCTCCCGTCTTTTTCTGGCGGACATCCTTGTTTAGAACCAGGAAAGTTGTCTGTACCTGCTGGTTGGCTTCGAGTTCGTTTGCAAATAATTTCATCCGAGGATTTCGGATTTCAGGTTAGCAGGCTACGACTTCGAAGTGGAGACGTTGCCGGTCGAAGTCCCTGGCACGGGAACGAACAGGAGCTTTTTACGGCGCTTCTGGTTGACGACTTCGGCGCGGGTGACGGTCTCCGGCTTCAGTTGGGCGGGATCGCTCCAGCGTGTCGATTTGCCGGCGGCCGCGGCGGTGTCGACGTAGCCTTCGCGAATTTCCAGGAACGCCTCGCTGCGGAGACGGGTGAGGTACTCGCGAACGGCGGGCTGCATGCGGGGTTCGAAGAGCCTGTTCATCACTTCGCCTTCCACTTCCTCGAATTCCGCCAAGCCAGCCTGATGGTGTTCGTCGACCTTCAGGATCAGCCATCCGTTAGGGAATGAAATGGGATCCAAGATATCGCCTCGTTTGGCGGCCCATACCTTGTCCTCGAGTTCCTTGCGCAGTTCGCCCTTTTTGGAAGGCGGGAGTTCGCCTTCGCTTTTCGCCGATTCGGAATCGGAATTATCGCGCGCGAGCTCATTGAACTTTTCGCCGCGCTTTGCGCGAGCCACCAGGTCTTTCGCCTTCTTCTCGACGACCGCTTTCTCCGCATCGGACTTTCCGTCTACGCTCAGAAAGATTTCACGAAGGAACACGCGTTCTTCACGCTGGAACTCGGACTTGTGCTCGTCGTAGTATTTGCGAAGTTCGGCTTTGGGAATGACAATTTTGGAGCTGACTTCCTGTCCGATCACGCGCCGCGTCAGCATGTTGTTTTTGATTTCGGCGCGGTAGTCTTCGTAGGTCATCCCGGTGTTCTCGCGGATGTAGGCCTGAAACTTGTCACTATCGGCGATTTTGGATTTGCGCTGCAGCTCGGCGACGTACTTGGTGACCTCGGTATCGAGGTTGATCGATAGATCGCGTCCCTTCTGCACCAGGAGCATCGTGTCGATCTTCTCGCGGAGAAAATCCTTTTCGCGCTCCTTTAGCGCCTGCTCGATATCAGCAGCGCTGGCGCCCTGCGCCTTCATGTCCTCGGCCATACCACGCTTCATTCGTTCCAATTCGGAGCGAGTGATGATTTCGCCGTTTACCTTTGCGACGATCTGTTCGATTACAACCGGGTCAGCGGCGGGCAACAGAAAGCCGGATGCAAGCATGAGCAACAGGACGCGGTGCGACATAGTCTTCCTCCTATCTTACCCTTTGCACGGCCCCGGCCAAAACGCCGAATCAACGGGTTACCGGTGTTTCGGTTGTACCCAATGCGCCACGGTGTGCCCCGCCGGGCGCGATAGGAGCCGGATCCAGCCGGCGCAAACGGTCCTGGAGGTGGCGCAGCATGGCTTCCGGTTTCGTAACCGGCCAGGCATCCGCAGGCAGGCGCAGTACGCCCGCCGGGGTGAATTGGCAGCCCGGTGTACTGGCGACCATCTCCATCAGATTCTCCGGGCTGATGCGCGCCTCGGGGTGGATCTTGATGTTGAAGAAGCCCTGCCGGCGGTCGATGGACTCAATTCCCAGGCGCTGCGACATGGCTCGCAAAAGAGAGAAATCGGCAAGTTGGCGGACCATGTCGGGCACGGGTCCGTAGCGATCGGCCATCTCTTCCAGCACCTTTTGCCGCTCGGTCTCGTTCTCCACGCCGGCTATTTTCTTGTATGTGCGGAGCCGCTGGATTTCCTCGGCGATGTAGGTGTTGGGAATGCGAAGATCCAATCCAAGAGAAATGGTGGAGTGGATCTCTGGCGGCACATCTTCGCCTTTGAGTTCGCGGACCATGTCGTCGAGGAGTTTCAAATACGTGTCGAAGCCGACGGACTCGATGTGGCCATGCTGTTCGCCGCCTAGGAGGTTTCCGCAGCCGCGCAGTTCGAGATCGAGGGCGGCGATTTTGAAGCCGGCGCCGAGGTCGCTGAACTCGCGCAGGGCGGCCAGGCGCTTGCGGGCCACTTCGGAGAGCTCGGTGTTCGGAGGCACCAGGAGATAGGCATAGGCGCGGCGGTTGGACCGGCCGACGCGGCCGCGCAACTGGTAGAGCTCCGACAGCCCGTGGCGTTCGGCGTTCTCGATGATGATGGTGTTGGCCAGGGGGATGTCCAAACCGTTTTCAACGATGGTGGTGCAGACGAAGACGTCGTACTCCCGCTTCATAAAGCCGAGCAGAACACGCTCCAATTCCGCTTCGGGCATTTGCCCATGGCCGACACCGATCCTGACGTTTGGCATCGCGTCCTGCATCCACATGGCGCGTTGGTAGATGGTGTCGACGCGGTTGTGGACGAAATAGACCTGCCCGCCGCGAAGCACTTCCGTATCGATGGCGGCTTTGACCAGGTCCTCGTTGAAGTGCGCCACGGTGGTTTGAATGGCCAGGCGGTCCTTGGGCGGCGTCTCAATCACCGACATATCGCGGAGACCGAGCATGGACATGTGCAGGGTTCGTGGGATGGGCGTGGCGCTCATGGTGAGTACGTCCACGTTCTTGCGGAGTTCTTTTAGCCGCTCCTTATGCCGGACGCCGAAACGCTGTTCTTCGTCGACGACCAGCAATCCGAGATCGGAGTACTCGACGTCCTTGGATAGGATTCGATGAGTGCCGATGACGATATCGACTTTGCCAAACTTCAAGTCTTCCAGGACCTGTTTGGTCTCCGCGGCGGATCGAAAGCGGCTGAGCATTTCGATGCGCACTGGGAAGCTGGCGAAGCGGCGCTTAAAGGATTCGAAGTGCTGGAAACAGAGGACGGTTGTAGGGGTGAGAACCGCGACTTGTTTGCCGTCGCCGAGAACCTTAAATGCCGCGCGCATGGCCACTTCGGTTTTCCCGAACCCGACGTCGCCGCACAGCAGGCGGTCCATGGGCTGCTCCCGCTCCAAGTCGCGTTTGATTTCCGCAACGGCCTGCAACTGATCCTTCGTAGCGGCATATTCGAACGCGTCTTCGAATTCGCGCTGCCAGTTGGAGTCCGGAGAGTAAGCGAAGCCTTCGGACATCTTGCGCGCGGCATAGAGCTTTAATAGCTCCTCGGCCATGTCGCGCATTTTTGCTTTGACGCGCGTCTTGGTCTTATTCCAAGTGACGCCGCCGAGGCGATCGACCGACGGCTTGGTATCACCGGCGCCGCGGTACTTTTGCACCTGGTCCAGGCGCGTCATCGGCACGTAGAGGCGCGATTCGCCGGCGTACTCCAGCAGCAGGAAATCGCCCTTCTGATCGTCGCCCTGTGCGAGTTCCTTAATACCGAGGAATTTGCCGACACCATGGGTGGCGTGGACGACGAAGTCGCCAGGCTTCAAGTCGGAGATATCGGCGGCGAAGACGCCTACCGCGCCGTGCTGGATGGATTGGGAAACCGCGAGATCGGATGGGTCCCAGAGATCTTCGCTGCCGATGACGGTGAGGTTCGAGCCGGCGAACGTGGTGCCGCGGCGGATGAGTCCGCGGGCGAGCATGGTACTGGCGGAATTGCCGAATAGCCGGGCGCGTTCTGCGAGGTATGGGGATGGATTGTCGCCGGGATCGAGCGCCAGTTGGAAGGGCACCTGGTACTCGTGAAGGATGTCGGCGAGCCGTTCGACTTCGCCCACCGCCGGCGCGAAGTAAACGACGCGATTGTTGCGTTCCACCAGGTCGCGGGTTTCGCCGACGGCGGCGCGGAGGTCGCCGTGGAAGGCCACCGACGGGCGCGTGGAGATATAAACCGACGGCGCGGCGCCGGATTCTCCGATCAGCTCCAGTTGACGGAGCGCAAGGGTGGAACGGGATGCGACGAGCTGCGCCCAGTCCTCCGCCGAGTAGTAAATGGCGTCGTTAGGCACCGTCGCTGAACGCAGATTTTCGTTCAGGCGTTTCCAAAGCCGTTCGGCCGCGCCGCGGATCTGCTCGGGCTCGTCGAGAACGACGAGCGCATCCAGTTGCAGCTCGAAGAGATTGGATTCGCGGGGATTCTGATGGGCGCGGAGGAACTCCCATCCGGCGACGGGGTTGCCCGGGACGGCGTGCTCGGTGAGCGGGAGCACGGTGGCTTCGTGGACTTTGAGAATCGACCGCTGCGTCTGTACATCGAAGCGGCGTATCTCTTCGATGGTGTCGCCGAAGAGCTCGATGCGGATGGGTTGATCGTTTTCGGCCGGGAAAATATCGATGATGCCGCCACGGACCGAGTATTCGCCAACCATTTCGACCGGCTCGCGCTGGGAGTAGCCGATGCGGCGGAGATGGTCGGCAAGATCCTCCATGGCGATCTCTTCGGTGGTGCGGAGTTCCAGCGCCAGATGCCGGTACTGGGCCGCCGCGTAGGTGCGGGCGAGCGCGCTGCCGATGGGGGTGACGGTGATAGACGCCTGGCGGGAAGCGAGGCGCCAGAGTCCCACGGCACGCATTGCGCTGATCTCACTGTGGGGGGAGAGGCTCTGCGAAGGCAGCACATCGAGCGCCGGGATCATCTGGGGGCGCTCCAGTTGCTGCCCGTGCGCGATTATGTCGAAAAAGGTGCAGATGGCTTCGTGGAGAAGTTCGGCTTCCTTGGCGCCATCGGTGACGATGATCAGTGGACGGCCGGTGATTTTCCAGAGAAGGACCGAATAGAGCGCCTTGGCGGTGAGCGTCAATCCGGAGAGCGACTGATGCTTGTGGAAGCCGAGTCCGCGCGCGATTTGCTGAATTCCGTCGCCGGAAGCGAGGGATTGGAACAGATCGCGAACGGCCGGATGGCTCATCGGGCGAGGATCTCTTTTTCGATGTTCGTAGTGGAATGGCCGGGTTCGAGCGGAATCAGGACCACCTTGCCGCCGGCGCCTTCCACCTCTTCGCGGCCGGCGACGAAGTGGGACCAGTCGGCGCCTTTTACCAGGATGTCCGGGAGGACGGCGGCGATCAATTCGCGAGGCGTGTCCTCGTCGAAGAACGTAACGGCGTCGACGGCTTCCAGTGCCAGGGCGGCGGCGGCGCGCTCCTGTTCGGAGAGGAGGGGACGGGTCGGGCCCTTGTAGCGGGCGACGCTCGAATCGGTGTTTAGCGCGAGGATGAGGATGTCACCCATCGACTTACACTGTTCCAGCAGGCGCAGATGGCCAGGGTGGAGCAGATCGTAGCATCCGTTGGTAAACACGACGGTTTTTTTATCCCGCTTCCATGAGGCGCGGGCGGCGGCCAACTCAGGCCGGGAATAAACGGCTGGCATTGTTCCTATTGTCGCCCGAAATCCGCAGTGAAAATGCTGTGGAAAATTAATCCGAAGCTGTGGAAAAGCTGTGAAAGTGCTGAATCATAGGCCCAGGAAGCGGATGGTGCTCTCTACCATTTCGTCGACGACCTCGGTGAGTTCGTGGCCCGCCACAAAGGTTACCAGTGTCACATTTTGGTGGGCAGCGGCGTAGGCTTCCGAACTGCCAATTGGCACAACGTTGTCATTGGTGCCGTGGAAGATTAGCGCCGGCTGTTGGAAATCCGGACGCGGTTCCCAATTTCTCGCGTCGGCGGCCAGTTGCCATCCGACCTTTTGGGGCGTTCCGGACGCGTAGTGAAAAACCTCGAGTTCGCCCGTTTCCTCCCAGGCGCGGAACTTCTCTTCGCCGAGCATCCCCGGCCACCGCTCCTGGAAACCGAAAGCGGGCGCAAGAAGCACCAGTTTCTCGACTTCCGGATGGCGGGCGGCGTACAGCGACGCCAAATATCCACCCATACTGGAGCCCATCAGGACCACCGGTTCTCCGTTGGCTTCGCGCGCAAGAATGTCGAATTGACCGGAAATCGTGAGCCCAAAAAAAAATCCTGCATCGAGCCGCGGGATGCTTACCGAGACCCCCAATTCTTCAAATCGAGCCCGGAATATTTGGGCTTTGCGCGATTCGGGGCCGGATGCAAAGCCGTGAAGATAAATGATTCTCAATCGATATTCGCCTCATCTACTATTTTGCAGAGTTGCGGTGGCAGCATGGGTACGGCTAGGATAGGGAAGTTTGAAGGAGACAACTGAACTGGTATGTCCGTTGAAGCTAAAGTAAAGCAGATTATCGTCGAACAACTCGGCGTGGATGAGGCCCAGGTAGATGGCACGGCTGCTTTCGTCGATGACTTGGGCGCAGATTCGCTCGATCTGGTGGAACTGGTGATGGCTTTTGAAGAAGCCTTCGACCTGAATATCCCCGACGAAGACTCCGAGAAGATCAAGACCGTCAAGGACGCCATTGATTACATCGATGGAAAGGCCGCCAAGAAGGCCTAATAGGGAAAAGGCCCGTCCGCTGCCACCGTACCACTCATAAGCGGAGGGGAGATCGCATTGTCTGATACAAATCAACGAAGAGTCGTTGTAACCGGCATTGGCCTTGTGTCCGGACTGGGAATCGGCACCGAGGAAACCTGGAAGGGTTTGCTGGCCGGCCGGTCCGGCATCGCGCCAATCACACTATTCGACCCGAAGGACTTCGCCTGCCGGTTTGCGGGCGAAGTTAAAGATTTCGATCCGAGCCGGTGGATCGAAAAGAAGGAAGTCAAAAAGCTCGCGCGGTTCATGATGTTTGCGATCGCGGCGTCCGATGAGGCGCTGGCGATGGCAGAGCTGAAGATCGACGAGTCGAACGCCGAGGATATTGGCGTTTACATCGGAAGCGGCATCGGCGGATTCGAAGTGATTGAACGGGAGCACCGGAAGTATCTGGAAGGCGGCCCCTCGAAGATTTCGCCGTTTTTCATTCCGGGCACGATCGTGAATCTGGCCAGCGGGCATGTGTCGATTCGCACGGGGGCCAAAGGCCCGAATTCGGCGGTGGCGACGGCTTGCACGACCGGTGCGCACGCGATCGGCGATTCGTTCAAGATCATTCAACGAGGTGACGCGGTGGCGATGATCTGCGGCGGCGCCGAGGCGGCTATCACGCCGATGAGCGTCGGCGGGTTTGCTGCCCTGCGAGCTTTGTCGACCCGGAACGACGAGCCGGAGCGTGCGTCGCGTCCCTGGGATAACGCGCGGGATGGCTTTGTGGTCGGCGAGGGCGCCGGCATCCTGATCCTGGAAGAGTACGAGTCCGCGAAAAAGCGGGGCGCGAAGATTCTGGCCGAGATCGTTGGATATGGAATGAGCGGCGACGCTTATCACATGACCGCGCCGTCGGAAGACGGTGACGGACCGTATCGCGTTATGCGGAACGCGGTTCGCGATGCGCGAGTCGATCCTTCGCAGATCGATTATCTGAACGCGCATGCGACGTCCACCGATATGGGCGACAAGATCGAAACCGTGGCCATCAAGCGCGCCTTTGGGGATCATGCCTACAAGATGGCGGTGAGTTCCACCAAGTCGATGACCGGGCATTTACTGGGCGGCGCGGGCGGATTGGAAGCCGGCATTACGGTTCTGGCCATTCGCGACCAGATTGCTCCGCCGACGATTAACCACGAAACGCCGGATCCGGCGTGCGATCTGGACTACGTTCCGGGCGTCGCGCGGCCGATGCGAATCGATTACGCCCTTTCGAACTCTTTCGGATTCGGCGGAACGAACGGATCCCTGATTTTCAAGCGTCCCACGGAAGAGTAAACCGATGAAGATCGTAGTTGCGCTGAAGCAGGTGCCGTCGCGGGACTCCTCGCTGCGAGTGCCCAGCGGCGGGAGTTGGATTGACGAAGCCGACGTCACCTACGAGATTAACGAGCCCGACGCGTATGCGCTGGAGGCGGGGCTGCAGCTCAAGGAGCAGCACGGCGGTGAAGTAGTGGTGCTGTGCGCCGGGCCGGAGGGCGCCGCCGCTTCGATTCGCGAGGCGCTGGCGAAGGGCGCCGATCGGGCTATTCACGTTCAGGAAGAGAACTTGAATGAAACCGACGCGCTCGGGTTGGGAACAGTGCTCGCGGCCGCCATCCGCGCGGAGGCTCCGGACCTGGTGTTGACCGGGTTGCAGTCGGACGATTTGGGAAGCGGACAGACCGGAGTGGTGGTTGCGGAGTTGCTTGGGCTGCCGAGCGCGACGATCATCATGGCGGTCGAGGTGCAGGACGGATCGATTCGCGTGAAGCGGGAGTTGGAAGACGGCTGGTTCCAGCACATCACTCTGCCGCTGCCGGCGGTGCTGACGATCCAGAGCGGTATAAACCGGCTCCGATATGCCACGCTGATGGGAATTAAGAAGGCAAAGACGAAGGAACTGCGGACCGTGACCGTCGCCGAGTTGGGCGGGCTGCCAGCCGTGCAAGTTCATCGAGAGAAGGTTTATTTGCCGGAACGCGCCAAGCAGACGCAGATTCTGGAAGGCGATGCCCGGACGGCGGCGGCGGCGCTGGCCGATAAGTTGAAGTTCGAGGTTCGGGTGATATGAGCGTTCTTGTCGTTTTGGAACAATCCGGCGGCAACTTCCACCGGATGGGATGGGAAGCGGTGGTGGCGGCTAAGGAGCTCGAACTGCCCGTTTCTGTGGCGACGATTGGCCCGGCGGGCGCTGCCGCGTCGAAGGGCGTGGATAAAGTCTATTCGATCGAACATGCCGAACTGACCACGTACAGCGCAGACGGGTATACGGCGGCGCTGGAACAGTTGATCCGGTCGATTCAACCACAGTTTGTCGTTTTCGCTCATACGTATCAGGTTCGCGACTACGCTCCGAAACTGGCGACGCGGTTTGGCCGCGTGCTGGTGAGTGATGTGGTCAAGCTCAGCCGGACGACTGCGGTGCGCCAGCTTTTCCAGGGGAAGTTAAACGCGGACTACACGCTGCCTTCCGAGGGCATTCGCTTTGTATCCGTGCAGGCCGGGGCGTATCGCGGGGATGCATTGGGCGAGGGGACTCCTGAGGTGATTCCGTTCGCACCGGAGTTGGCCGCTGGAACGATTCGAGTAAAGGTTGAGGCGCCGTTCCGGGAATCGTCACGGCAGGTTGATCTGACGACTGCGGAAATTATTGTCAGCGTCGGCCGAGGCATCAAGGAAAAGGAAAATATCGCGATCGTCGAGGAATTGGCCGCGGCGCTGGGCGGTGAATTGGCGGCTTCCCGGCCAATTTGCGACAACGGCTGGCTGCCGATGGAACGTCAGGTGGGCAGTTCGGGTCAGACGGTGGCGCCGAAGGTTTACATTGCGGTCGGCATCAGCGGGGCGATTCAGCACCAGGTGGGCATGAAGGGTTCGAAGACCATCGTGGCGATTAACAAAGATCCGGAAGCGCCGATCTTTGAGGTTGCCGATTACGGCATTGTCGGCGATTTGTTTGAAGTTGTTCCGGCGCTGACGGAAGCGGTTAAGAAGCTTAAGGGGTAGGCGTGTTAACCCGGCTCCTGGCGGTGTTGGGGTCGGTTGTGTACGTGTTCGTGGCGATTGGAGTGGTGGCCTATTTCGGGGTTTCGCATTTGTGGCTGGCGCCGCTATTGGCGCCGGCAATCTATTTCATTTTCAGGCTGCCGGACATCGCGGCATTGCCGCCCGTACCGCCGCAAAAGCCGGCTCCGATATCGGCCGAGTGGCAAGCGAAGATTGACGCCCGGTTGGGGGAGCTGAAGGCCGGCCCGCCGCATAGAAATCAGGCTCGATTTGTGGACGCCATCTCGCGGGGCATACCGTACTCGGACGACCGCATCGACTATCAAGTACTTCCAGACCGGCTGGTCCTCTGCGAGCATTTACGGCCGCTGGAAGCCGCAATGCGCGCCTCGGGCATCCCGATGGATCACCATGCCAAGCGGATCGTTGAGGTACAGTGCCTGCTGCACGTCGAACGGATTCGACAACGATATTCCTTAGCCGATTGTGTAGAATTCGGGCTCGGCGCGGGTGTGGATAACCATGCGCCCCCGATTAACGTAATTCGCTGCAAGCGCTGCGGAGACTCGATTGAGGAACAGGGAATGTTCGGCGGGCCGTGGCCGCCGGTTTGACTACTCTACGATTGCGGCATTCGCCATCTGCATGAAGCCGTATTTGCCACCGGCGTCGATGCCGGTCATTTGGATGAGATAGACGCCAACGACATCCCTCTTGCGGTCCACCCAGCCGTGCGTGCCGAAAGCGCCGCCGTGGCCGAAGGTCCCCGTGGAGAGATAGCCGAGTTGGCCGCGCGGATCGTCAATCACTTCCCAAGTCAGCCCGAAAGCCGTGAAAGGCATGTGGCCGGAGCGAAGTTCGCCGGTCTGTTTACTGGCCATCAGATCGATGCCTGTTTTAGAGATGAGACGTCTGCCGTTGGCGCTGCCGCCGTTGAGAAGCATCTGGTAGAACGCGGCCAGATCCTGGGCCGTCGTGTAAAGGCCCCACTCCGGAGCGGAGTATTTGGCGTCCTTGCGGTAATTGAGCGAGTAACCGCCCAGCGTTTCCGAACCGGCCTTTTCCAGGCCGTTCGCGCCCTTCTTGTATATCGCGGCCAGGCGGGCCTGCTTTTCGGCCGGCAGGAAAATGTGGCTGTCCTTCATTCCCAGCGGTTGGAATATGCGGGTTTCCAGGAACTTCTCGAACGGCATGCCGGAGCGGACTTCGATGATGCGGCCGAGAATGGCAATGCCGAGGTTGGAGTATTGCCATTTGCTGCCAGGCTCGAATTCGAGCGGCATTTGGGAATAGAGCAGAACGGCGTCGGCGAGTGTACGGTCCATCACGGTGTTGAGTTCTTTGATTCCCTCCGGCGGCAAGTAGGACATGCCGGAAGTGTGGGTCATCAGGTCGAAGATGGTGATTGCGCGAGCGGGTTTTTTCAGGAGAATGGAGCCGTCGTCGTTCTTCGCGGCGAGCACCATCTGGCCGCGAAATTCGGGAATGTGCTTTGCGACGGGATCGTTAATACTGAGTTTGCCTTCGTCGGCGAGCATCATGATCGAGGTGCCGACGAAGGGCTTGGTCATGGACATGACCTGGAAGATCGTATCGGGGCGCATGGGCTTCTTCGCCTCTTTGTCGGCGAATCCCACGGCCTCCAGGCTGGCGATGGAGCCGTGGCGTTGGACGAGCGTAACCGCGCCGGAAAGGACGCCCTGATCAACCAGTTCCTGCATCCGCTTGGGGATGCGCTGCAGTGCGGCGCTGTCCATGCCCGCCTTCTGAACGGCGCTCGGATCGACCGGGGGCGCGGCCCAAATGGCAACGGCGGCCGACGCAACCCAAACTGCACTTCTGACCATAGAATTCAATGACATGCTCTTATATAATCACGGTCAAACAATGAAATCTCCGTCGATTGCCATTTTCCTGTCGATATTTCTCACCGGGGAAATGATCGCCGAGACCGCGACGGCGCCGCTGGGAACCTATACGGCCGTGGAGCGGCGTCACTGGTCGTTCCAGAAGCGTTCAAACCCGGCTATCCCGGCGTTTACGACCGCGCCAGATAAGGCGTGGGTGAAGAATCCGATCGATGCGTTTGTGTTGGCCCGCCTGCAGAAGGAGGGCCTGCGGCCGGCGCCGGAAGCAGACCGGCGGACATTGATAAGACGAGCCTCGTTCATGCTGCGGGGGCTTCCGCCGTCGCCGGAAGAGATTCTGGCCTTTGTGAGCGATAAGTCGGCGAATGCGTGGGACAAGGTGGTGGATGGTTATCTGGCGTCGCCGCAGTACGGCGAGCGCTGGGCGCAGCATTGGCTGGACGTCGTGCGATATTCGGAGACCGATGGGTTTGAATACGACACGCACCGCAACGGGGCATGGCGATTCCGCGATTATGTGATTCAGTCGTTGAACGAAGACAAGCCGTACGACCGATTCCTGATGGAGCAGTTGGCGGGCGATGAGTTGGATGCAAAGAATGAGTCGCTGCGTATCGCGAGCGGACTGCAGCGGCTGGGACCGCTGCGGAAGAACGCCGGAAATCAGGAAGTGGCCAGCAGCCGTTCGGAAGTCTTAACGGAGATGACGAACATCGTGGGCGCCGCCTTTCTGGGCGTGACGATTGGCTGTGCGCGATGCCATGACCACAAATTCGATGCGTTCCGGCAGTCGGATTATTACCGGATTCAGGCTTACTTCGCGGCGACGCATGAGAAAGACGTGGCACTGTCGACCGAGGAGGAGCAGGCGGCTTGGAAGGCAAAGGCCAAGTCGACCGAAGCTGAGCTTCGTAAAATCCGCGCCGCGATGAAGGGCAAGGAAGGCGAGGAACTGCTGGCGCTGGAGAAGAAGTTGGAAGAGACGACGGACCAGTTGCCGCCGCCGCTGCCGGTGCTGTTCAGTGTCGAGAACGATTTCAAGAAAGCGACGCCGATTCATCTGTTGGAGCGCGGCGAGTATACGCGTCCGAAGGATAAAGTGGGTGCGCGGCCTTTAGGGGTGTTGCTGCCGGAAGGGGCGCCGGAGCGGTCCGCATTGCCCGAGAATCCGCGGACGAAACTGGCCGAATGGGTTGTTGACGCTGAGAATCCATTGACGGCGCGCGTGATGGCGAACCGGCTGTGGTACTGGTCCTTTGGCCGCGGAATTGTCGCTACGCCTAACGATTTCGGAAAGATGGGACTGCGGCCGGCGAACCCTGAACTGCTCGATTGGCTGGCCAATCAGTTTGTCGCCGGCGGCTGGAAATGGAAGCCGGTGCTCAAGTCGATGTTGCAATCGAGCACTTGGAGGCAGGCCTACGATTCGCCTTCCTTTGCCGCCGCGATGGCCAAGGATCCGGAAAACAAATTTCTCTGGCACTGGGATCGGCGCCGGTTGGAAGCCGAGGAGATGCGCGACTCGATGTTGGCGGTGGCGGGGCGATTGAACTTGAAAATGGGCGGCCCGAGCATTATGGTGCCAGTGGACAAGGAACTGACGAATCTGCTGTACAAGCCAAGCCAGTGGGCCGTTGCCAGTGACAAAACCGAGCACGACCGGCGCAGCGTTTATCTGATCGCCAAGCGCAATCTGCGGCTGCCGATGATGGAAGCTTTCGACGCGCCCGATCTTCAAATCTCGTGCGCGAGGCGGGAGTCAAGCACGCATGCGCCGCAGGCGCTGGAGTTGACGAACGGAGACTTTGCAACGGCGATGGCGGATGCGTTCGCGGCGCGGTTGACGAAGGAAGCCGGAGCCGACACAAAGGCCATCGCCATTCGCGCTTGGGAGTTAGCGATTGGACGAACGCCGACCGCCAAGGAACAGGCGCTTTCCGCGCAGTTCGTGAACGGCGGGCGTCCGTTGCGCGAGTTTGCGTTGGCGGTTCTGAATCTCAATAGTTTCGCGTACGTGGAGTAGACGTCATGACTGAACATAATCGTCCGACTCGGAATCGCCGAGAATTTGTCGCCGATGCGTTTTGCGGGTTCGGAGCGTTGGCGCTGGCGGCGCTTGAAGCGCAGGCGGCCGTGAAAAATCCGCTGGCGCCGAAGCGTCCGGACATGCCGGAAAAAGCCAAGGCGAAGGCGGTGATATTTCTCTTTATGGCGGGCGGACCGAGCCACATAGAGACGTTCGATCCGAAGCCGCTGCTGAACACTTTGGACGGGCAGAAGCGGCCGGCGGAGTTCGGGGAAGCGAAGTATCAGTTCGTTGCTCCCAATGCGACGCTGCTGGGGACCAAGCGCTCGTTTAAGAAGTATGGGCAAAGCGGGATCGACGTGTCGGACCTGTTCCCGCACATGTCTTCGATTGTGGATGACATTGCTTTGCTACGCGGGTGTTACGGCGACATGGTGGTGCATTCGGCGGCCCAATATCAGCTGATGACCGGCCGCATATTGCCGGGCTTTCCGAATATGGGTTCCTGGGTGACCTATGGCTTGGGATCGGAGAGCCAGTCGCTGCCGGCCTACTGTGTCCTGCCGGATCCGAAGGGTGCACTGGAAGCCGGCCAGCCTATGTACATGCAGGGCTTTCTTCCGGCCGTATATCAGCCGACGATGCTGCGCAGCGGCGCCAAACCGGTGCTGAACTTGGATCTGCCTGCGGGAACTACCTCCAGCCAACGGAAGGAGACGCTGGATTTTCTGCGAAGCGCGAATGAAGCCACGATGCGGCCCGGCGATGCGGAGATGGAGGCACGCATTGCTGCGTACGATCTTGCTTTCCGCATGCAGACGGAAGCGCCGGAGGCGTTCGATATTTCGAAGGAGACCGAGGAGACGAAGGCCCTTTACGGCATTGGCAAAAAGGAAACGGACGACTACGGACGGCGATGCCTGCTGGCGCGGCGCCTCGTTGAGCGCGGCGTGCGATTTACGTGCGTTGTGAGCGGAGGCGGTCCGGGGAATATGCAGTGGGATGCCCATGGCGATATCGAAGAGAATCATCTCCGGATGGCAATGCAGACCGACCAGCCGGTCGCGGCGCTGATGAAGGATTTGAAACGGCGGGGGCTGCTCGATTCGACGCTGGTACTTTGGGGCGGAGAATTCGGGAGGTCTCCGGAATCGCAGGGAACGAAGGGCCGCGACCATCACAATCTCGGCTTCACGATGTGGATGGCCGGCGGCGGCATTAAGGGTGGACAAATTGTTGGAGCAACGGATGCGATCGGACTTCGTGCCATCGAACGGGCCACGCACTTCCGAGATATTCATACGACCCTATTGCATCAGTTGGGACTGAGCCAGGATGCGCTGAGCTACCTGCATCTGGGACGGCGCGAACGGTTGACCGAGGTGCATGGCGAAGTGATCAAGGAGATTGTCTGAAGAAGGCGCTGGTCACGGGTGGAGCGAGCGGAATCGGCGCCGCACTGGTGGAGTTGTTGATCGCCGAGGGGTACACGGTAACGGCGCTGGATTTGACGGCGGGCCCAGGGATAACGGTTTGTGATGCGGCGGAGGTCCCGTACGACTTGTATGATCTGGTGTTTCTGAATGCGGGGATAATCGGGCAACCGGGACCGGTGTGGAGCGGTGAAAACGAGGATGTTTGGCGGGTGAACTTTCACGCGCAGCGGCGAGCGCTGCAAATTCTGATTCCGGGTTGGCTGGCGGCCGGGCATGTGGGCCGGATCGTTTTTACCGCGTCGATGGCAGCGCTAATCCCCATGCCGTTTTCCACCGATTATTGTGCATCGAAGGCGGCGATCTTGTCCTTGGCCGAAACGCTGCTGCATGAACTGCGGGCGGCAGATTCAGCGATCGGCGTCTCGGTCGCGGTGCCATCGTTCACCCAGTCGAAACTCGCGAAGGGATTAGCGGGAGAATTCGCCGGGCAGTTCCAGGCATTTGTCGATCGGGGAGTGCCGGCGATGGATGTGGCGTCGGCAATGTATCAGGGCGCGCTGGCGGGAAAATTTCTGATTGTGACGCATCCGGATTCGTTGGAGACTGTGCTTCCGCGGCTGGAGCTACTATTGACCGGCGCGGAACCGCCACGGCCGAAAGGCCGGCGGATGGACGCATTGTTCCAGACGAAGTATTAGACGCTTCAACTGGTGATCGAAACCGGGCCGTCCTGGTGCGAGAGCGCCGCGACGATCTGCTCTTTCCGCAACTCGGCGGCTTCTTCGGCCGATTGCGTCGCGGCGATGTAGAAGCATAGGGCGATGACGAAGGAGACAGCCAGGACACCGTGGTAGGCCCAATAACTGCCCGTGGCCCACCGCGCCCCGTGTGCGAGCCCTACCGGAATCGTAAGCATTGGATAGATGAACAGGAGGAGGAACTGGGCCTTTGTAGCCGTGTTCCGCCAGGCTTGGGACGCGTCGATGGGGCGCGGGATATAGACGCTGCTCAGGTTGCCGGCCGCCAGTACGCAGGTAAGAAAGACGGCGGCGGCGGCGAGAGCATCCGCCAATTGCGTTATTCCGATTCCGATCGGGAGAGCGGCCGCGATGATGCTCAGGATGGCCATCGCCAACAGCGTGTAGACGGCGGCTACGATATTCTTTGCCCGCAATACGGCGCTGAACCGGACAGGCGTTACAAACCAGTGCTGCGCGCTGGCGCGTTCGAAGCCGAATACGTTCCAATAAAGGACCTCTCCCAGAACCAGCATGCCGTAGAGAGTCGCCATCGTCACGTAATTCTGAGCCAGCCAGCCGCCGCGGCTGCGCATGACCTGTGGGAGCCACAAGACGGCGCCGAACGTACTCGCCATGAGAAAGATTAATCGAAACCGCGGCGCCCGGGAGAGTGCGCGAAGATCCTTTTCAACCAGCGCCGCAAGCGGATCGGCGAGGATCGCCGATGGCCATCGGGATAGGCGGTCCGACCAGGAAACTCCTTGCACTGTCGCACGCGGTCCTGCGTCGGGCGAGCCGTCTTCCAATTGCAGCGACCGGGCAAACTGCAGCCGTGCGAACACAAAGGCGATGGCGGTAGCGCCGGAAAGGCTCGCGATGGAGAGTAGCGAGAATTTGCTCAAGGCGAGGCTGGCCGCGGCCGACCACGGCATCAGCCGGAAAAGGGGCACCAGCCGTTGCAGAAATGCGAACCGGGGAACGGAACCATCCTGCATAGCCGCCGCGAAGAATTGCGGGATCAGGATCAGGCCGAGAAAAACCAGCATCATCAGTTCCCGGACTCCCTTTTTTTTGAAGAGACGACTGAGCAGGGATTTGATCCCTGTGGCCAGAAGCAGATTCAAGGCGACGAACGCCACGATAGCGAGCGGGCTCCAGAGCGGGAGGCCGGGATTCAGTAGAAGTCCGACGATGAGACCGCCACTGACGAGGATCATTTCGTAAGCCGTGCTGACCCTAAGCATTGTTTCCAGCAAGAAGAGCTGGTTCGGCGGTATCGGATAGACGAGCAACTTTCGGATGTCGAGGAACGCGCCTTGCGAGGCGAGGATAATCGGAAAGAGCTGCCAGAAAAAGAAAATCAGGAACAACGCGCCGGGTAGGGCCCGCTCGACGATGTTGAGGGGAACGCTGCCGCTCGTCAGATAGGCCGCACCGGCTCCTCCCAACGCCCATATGCTGTACCACAAAAGGGCCATCAGCCATTTGAACGCCAGCCCAGCTTTGTTGGCCCGGAGGAAAAAATTCCAAGACGTGCGCGACTGCGCCCAAAGGATCGCTCGCAGCGGCGCGAGCGATTCCATCAGAGCCACTCCAGGTTTTCCGGGCCGCGGCTGCCGCCCACAACGCGGACGAAGATCTCCTCCAGTGACTCGGCACCTCCGCGAAGGTTCGCCATCGTGTCATCGACCACCAGGCGTCCGCTACTGATGATCGCCACACGGTCGCAAAGCCGTTCAACGACTTCCAGGACGTGGGATGTGAGGAAGATTGTGGCGCCCTTGCCGACCAAATCCAGAAGGATGTCCTTCATCAGGCGCGCGCCCACGGCGTCTACGCCTTCGAACGGTTCGTCCATCAGGAATAATTGGGGCCGGTGCAGCAGCGCAGCGGCCATTGCAACGCGCTTTCGCATCCCTTTGGAGTATTCTCCGATTAACTTGCGCCCCTGCCCGTCCATTTCGAATAGGGCAAGCAGTTCGCGCAGGCGTTCGTGGGTTACTGCCCGGGGAAGACCGTAAATGCGGCCCGTGAATTCCATGTATTCTTGTGCCGTCAGATGGTCGAACAGGAGCGTGTCTTCGGGGACCAGGCCGAGTTGGCGCTTAATGGCGACGCCATCTTCGGGCATGCGAAGGCCAAGGATCGAGATTTCTCCGGAGTTGGGAGTATTCACGCCCATCAGCATTCGGATGGTGGTGGTTTTGCCTGCGCCGTTAGGGCCAAGGAACCCGAAAAAGCAGCCCCGCGGAACCTGTAGGGACAAGCCGTCGACGGCGGCCTTGTCACCGTAGTACTTGCGAAGGTCGCGGACCTCGATAGCGGGAGAAACGACGACCGGCGGCGGGAGCGGAGGAGGAGGAGGAACCGCATCCGTCCCGAAATCCGCTTCAGACTCAAGGTTCACCTTCATAGTGTAAGACTTTCTATTCCGTTGCCGAAGAGACAACAGAGTATGTCATCCATCCTTGTACCCCAAACCGTTCGCGGAAATATACTACGTGACAAAGCCCTGGAAGCGATCGGGAAGCTGCCGCCGTTCAGCCCCGTTCTGACCAAACTTCTCGCCAGCCTGGCAAAAGACGACATCATGGTCAGCCAACTGGCCGACTGGATCGAAAAGGATACAGTTTTGACGGGCAACGTGATGAGGATGGTGAATTCCGCGGCTTATGGCCGCATGGGCACAGTGTCGAGTGTCCGGCATGCGATAACGATACTGGGCACGAACAGATTGAGGAATATCGTGCTTGGGCTTTCGGTCTGCAACATGATGGCGCAGTTGAAACTTCCCGGCGGCTGGTCCACTAAACAGTTCAATCTGCATGCCGTGGCGGTTGCCAACATGTCGGACTTGATCGTGCAGAATACGACTGTGGAGTACGCCGAAGGGGCGTTCGTGGCTGGCCTGCTTCATGACGTGGGAAAGCTATTGCTCGCTGTCGCCTGTCCCGATGAATACGCGGGGGTAATTAGCCAGGCCAAGAGGGAGGGTCAGGAACTCTACGATGTCGAACTCGCGCAGCTAGGGTTTACCCACGCCGAGCTGTCACAAAGAGTGCTCGAGAACTGGAAACTACCGATACCCGTTCAAGTGGCAGCACGCTTCCACCACTCGCCCGATTGCGATGACACTGCTCCTGGATTGACCGCGTTGAGCCGCGCCATTCAACTGGCCGATTTCACGGTGAATGCGATCGGTATAACGGCTGTTGCCGATGATCGGGAGACGAAGGACCCGGCGCCGATATTACAGGTAATCGGGCTGGGCGACCGCTGCGACCGAATGCTTAAATCCTTCGACCAGGAAATGGAGGCCATTCGAGGCATCCTCTAATCCGGAATCGCGGCGACGTAGACCTGTGTAGTTCCGGTCCGGTCACTGGCGAATACGATACTCCGCTCATCCGGGGAGAAGGAAGGGTGCGGGTGGGTCCATTGCGGACCGTAAACCGTATCCGTGCCGGCTTCCATCCAACTCAACAGTTTGCCTGGGGTCGCCTCGCTTACTTTTCGCGCGGCTTCGAAATCAGCGGCTAACGCATAGCGGCTGGTTTTCCATTGACTGCCTCCGCCGGACGCGCCGGATTGGCAGACCGGCCTAATGTTGCCGCTATCGGCGTTGATCAGAAATATGCCCCTGTCAGGATGGTTCGTATCGCAAAGAACCTGACTCCCATCACGGTTTGGGGAAATGTGCCAGGCGTTGAATTCGCAGATCGTGCGGTGTTGACGAGTTTGCCAGTCCATCATTCGCAACTCGTGAGGCCAGACCGTATAAACCAGGTTTCCCGTGGTGCCCAGAAACGTTTCGTGAACCACAAATTCATCGTTGCCGTGCTCGTAGAGGCACTCCAGCCCCGTACCGTCGCGACGAATCCGGTGCATGCGAGGCGCCGGATCGCCGGCGAACTCCAGCCACTCCGGTTTCAGCGGATGGAATTGCGGATGGATCACCGTGCGCGGGAAGGGAAGAATCTGCCAGTCGCGTCCGTCGGCACGGCCAACCGCGATTCCCGACCGGCCGTCTTTCCGAATCGCCGCGGCCAGCCAATCGCCGGTAGCGTCCATGGAGGGTTCACCCATCGATCCCTCGCCGAAATCGACGATGCATCGTTCTTCAAGCGATTTGAGATCGATCTGCCAAAGCGAAGCGCCGCGAACAAACAAAACGCGCTCTCCGCCGCGATGTATCGCCGGGGAGAAGGGATGGATCGCCGGTCCGGCGGTGAGTTGGCGAATCGGACCGTCAGGGAAGGGATAGATTGAAAACATCTGCCAGCCACCGGCGCGGTTGGAGATGAACAGGAGTGTCCGCCCATCCGGCGTGAATGAGCTTTGTAAAAAGTAAGTGGCGTGGCTGATTGCCGCCGCGCTCGTGACTTGCATAACCTCGACACCGGTTGCCGGGTCAGCAAAAATGTTCAGCTCCGATGGAAATTGAAGGCCTTCGCCCATCGGCTAATTCTTCTGAAGGAAAATTATGTGCTGCCAAGGCAGCGTATCCAGGACCTTTTCAACGCGAAATCCCTCAGGTTCCAACTCCGCCTTCACCTCGGCGATGCTCATCTTGTGTTCCAGCCGAATCGGGACGTCCGGGTCTTCTTTCCGAAACTCCAGTAGCACCAGCCTCCCCGTGTCCTTCAATGCCTTTCGAATCGAACGCAACATCTCCTGCGGTTTGGAAAATTCATGGTAAACATCGACCAGAATAATTAGATCCTGCGAGTTCGCGGGCAAATTCGTTTCCGCTTCCGCGCCAAGCACCGGGAGGACGTTCTTGATTCCAGCGGAGGCGAGCCGTTGCGTAAGCAGCTCAAGCATTCGCGGCTGAATATCGACGGCATAAACCTTGCCTTGTTCGCCAACAATTCGCGCCATCCGAACGGCGTAGTATCCGGTTCCGGCTCCGAGATCGCAGACCGTCATTCCCGGCTTGAGTCCCAATTGAGCCACCGCTTTGGACGGATTTTCTTCGCTTTCGCGATTCGACCGTTCCAGCCAATCCGCACCGGCGGCCGACATAACTGGGGCAATAACCCGCCCACTTACGGGGTGTTTCGCGGGAACGCGCTGGCCGAATACTCCAAACGAGACAATTGTAAATAGCCCGGCCAACCAGCGAACTCGAAGATTAATTTGCATTTGGTGCCGCAGCTAATCATAATATCGTCTATTCCATTCGATTTAGGAAACACCCCGTGATTAGGCTGACCCGAGCTACGTTTATATATTTCTGCGCTACAGCGGCCATTTTGAGCCAGATATCCTGCACCAAGGAAAGGTCCCGTGTGGAGTCCTACCCCATCGGCCAGAAGGTCCAGGTTGGGAAGATGTTCTACCAGGTGATCGAAGCGCAATGGATTCCCGAATTGAAGGGAGCGAAGCAGCCGATCAAAAACCGGATCTTACAGCTCCAGTTGACGGTGACCAACAGCGGCGCGGAACCCGCCTCGCTCCCCTTTCTGCGGCTGATTGACGGGAAGGGAAACGAGATAATCGAAGTTTCCGAGTTGGAAAGCAACCCTCGATGGCTTGGTGCGTTTCGTAGAATGGAACCAGCGCTGACCGAGGAAGGACTCGTATATTTCGACGTTCCCGTGGCCGCCTACAAATTAGAAGTGATCGACAACACAAACGCGGAGGATGAAAAGACGGCCTACATCGAAATTCCCGCGTCGTTGGCGCCTCCTCCTGTGGCCCCAGGATCTCCAGGAATGTAAGTTTTATGCGTGCAGTTTGCGCAATCTTCGTATTAACCGTCCTTCCGGTACCCGTTGTAACGGCTCAATTCATGATTGTGCAACCAGTGGTTGCGCAGTATGATGGCGGCCCGTCGATCGCGGCGGGCTCCGCCTTCGGCAGCGGCGAGTCGATTTTTCTGAGCTTCGATCTGGCCGGTTTCAAGCCGGAGGGCGACGAGGATTTGCGGCTCAAGCTTTCGTGGGACTGTCAGGCGTTCGATTCCGACGGCCGCCCCTATGCGCCGCTACAGAAGGGCGATGTCCGGGTCAATCTCGCGCCCGAAGACAAGAAGTGGCGTCCGAGAGTGCGCGTGGAACTGGCGCTGCCGCAGGCGTTGTCCGCGGGAACCGGAGAAATACGGCTCACCGCGGTGGACCACGTTGGCGGCGGGAAGGCCACGCTCCAGGTCCCGATCCGGACGCGCGGATTGAATCTTGCCGGCGTCGAGAAACTCACGCCGCTTCGATTCCGCTTCCTGCGTTCGGAGGACGCATTTGAAGCCCTCAATGTACCGTCGTATTCGCAGGGCGACATGGTTTGGGGCCGATTTGAAATCGCCGGATACAAGCTGGGCGAGGACAACGCATTTGGCGTTCGGTACGGGTTGGAAGTGCAGCGCGCGAACGGCGAAAGCCTGTTCAAACAGGACGAGGCGGCGAATGAAACGGGAAAGTCCTACTACCCCCGGCGGTACGTTACCGGAACGCTGAGCCTGCAATTGACCAAAGAACTGGCTAAGGGCGAGTATACGATCGTGCTTCGTATTCAGGACGACATCGGAAAGCAGCAATCGGAAACCAGACATTCCTTTCGTGTGGAGTGAGAATAATCCGGTAGCCGGACCACTCCCTCCATATGGGGCTTTTCCGAACTCGAACCGCGGCGGTATTTGGGATCGACGCGCATCTGATAGACGTCGAAGTGGATTTGTACCAGTCCGGTTCCGCCCGCGATTTCATCACGGTCGGAATGCCGGACATGGCTGTACGTGAGAGCCGCGAACGAATCAAGTCAGCGCTGATGAACTCTGGTTTTGGTTACCCGGCCAAAGCGGTTACGATCAATTTGGCGCCCGCGAACGTTCGAAAGGAAGGGGCCGGATTCGATCTGCCGATGGCGCTCGGGATACTTGGGGCGACTGGGGCGTTGAAGGCAACCGATACATACGCATTCGCCGGAGAGTTGTCGCTTGATGGTTCGTTGCGGCCGGTGCGCGGGGCTTTATCGATGGCGGTGTGCGCTCGCAGGAGCGGTTTGCGTTATCTCGTGCTGCCTAAAGAGAACGCGCCGGAGGCGGCGGTTGTAGAGGGACTCCAAGTATTGGGCGTCCGGCATCTGGCTGAAGCCGTCGCAGCGATGCGCTCACCGGATGGGTTTTCGTCCGAGAATCCGGCCGCTCAATCCGATGATGGCAGCGACGTCCCCGACTTTGCCGATATCCGCGGCCAGACTACGGCAAAGCGAGCATGCGAAGTGGCCGCTGCCGGCGGTCACAACGTATTGCTGGTGGGGCCTCCCGGTTCGGGAAAGACGATGTTGGCGACCCGCCTAGCGGGAATTTTGCCGCCTCTGGAGTTCGCCGAGGCATTGGAGGCAACGCAGATACATTCCGTCGCCGGGCAGTTGCCGCCGGGGGCAGGCTTGCTGCGCCGCCGCCCATTTCGCTCGCCGCATCATACCGTCTCCGACGCCGGGTTGATCGGCGGAGGGAGCGGTATTCCGCGCCCGGGCGAAGCGAGCCTGGCGCACAATGGGGTGCTTTTTCTGGACGAATTGCCGGAGTTCGCACGGAACGTATTGGAACAACTGCGGCAGCCGCTCGAAGAAGGTGCGGTCGCCATTGCAAGGGCCTCCGGTACGATGCGCTTTCCAGCGCGGTTCATGTTGATCGCAGCGATGAATCCTTGTCCGTGCGGTTATTATGGGGACTCCAGCCGCGAATGCCGCTGCACCGGCGCCATCATTCAAAGGTATCTGGGCAAGATCAGCGGACCGCTGCTGGACCGTATCGATCTTCACGTAGAAGTGCCGGCAGTACCGTATAAGGAACTCCGCGCCAATGATACGGGCGTTACTTCCAGCGCCATGCGCGAGCGCGTTCTTCGGGCGCGGGAGGCGCAGAACACCCGTGGTTTCATCAACTCGGTGATTCCGCCTTCCGCCGTCCGCGACTTTTGCGCGTTGGACGACGCGGGCGAGCGTACCCTCGAACTCGCCATGCGAAAGATGGGTCTTTCGGCCAGAGCGCATGACCGCCTGCTCAAAGTCGCCCGCACAGTCGCCGACCTCGACAATTCGCCGCGGGTGTTGTCGAAACATCTTGCCGAAGCGATCCAGTACCGGAGCTTGGATCGGAGCTATTGGGGTTAGCGGTAAGGCGCCACTCCGGCGCCAAGTCCCACCACAGCATTTTCTAAGGGGCGTTCCTCCCTGGCACTCTCCAGGCAGCAAGTGACCCATTCGCCGTGCCCGAGACCGGCATATGGCATGGCGACATCGAGATGATTGGTTCAAAGCCTATGTGCCATCGGCTCCAAAATCTCTTCTTGTGGGTGCTAGCCTGACTTTCGCAGTTGGGGGCAAGCGCAAGAGTTAACCGATTTAGAATCAGTGAAGGGATATCCAAGGTCTTCACCACAAATGGGCATCAACCG
>Ga0315912_10000906_pt1 | contig 42172 bp, 26 predicted proteins | sample VfabasoilMG_FD_204469 | JGI IMG/M metagenome (GOLD analysis project Ga0315912, IMG submission 204469) | Garden soil microbial communities collected in Santa Monica, California, United States - V. faba soil | ecosystem: Environmental > Terrestrial > Soil > Garden | place: USA: California... | reverse complement strand
ACTGGCTCAGCCTGCAGGATGTGAATGCAGCCATCATCATTGCCCTGATGATTGCCGTGGCCGGCATCAATATGATCTCCGCATTACTGATCATCATCCTGGAACGGGTGAAAATGATCGGAACACTGAAATCCCTGGGAGCGGGTAACGGGGCAATCCGAAGAATATTCCTGAACGCCGCTGCCTTCCTGATTGGCCGCGGACTTCTGATCGGCAATATGGCCGGCCTGCTTATCTGCTGGCTTCAAGACCGCTTTCACCTCGTGCATCTAGACCAAGCCTCGTATTATATTCCCTGGGTACCCGTACATTTCAACCTCATAGATCTGCTCCTGCTCAATGCGGGAACCTTGTTGGTCTGCCTCCTGATGATGCTGCTGCCAACCATCCTCATTAGCCGGATAACACCGGTGCGAACCCTTCGTTTCAGTTAAACTTCCCGCTTTTTCTATCTTTGCAGGCTCAGCCCATCACCCTATGAAAAAGACCTGTGACAACATTCTTGAAACCATCGGCAATACGCCGCTGGTTCGTTTAAATAACGTCGTAAAAGGCGTAAAAGCCACTGTTTATGCCAAGGTAGAAACCTTTAATCCCGGCAATTCTATCAAGGACAGGATGGCCCTGAAAATGATTGAGGATGCTGAAAAATCTGGAAAACTGAAGCCCGGAGGAACCATTATCGAAGGCACCTCCGGAAATACAGGCATGGGCCTGGCCATTGCAGCCATCGTGAAAGGATATAAATGCATTTTTACGACGACCGATAAACAGTCGAAGGAAAAAATGGATGCCCTCCGCGCTTTCGGAGCCGAAGTCATCGTTTGCCCTACAAACGTGGAACCGGAAGATCCCCGCTCTTACTATTCCGTAGCCGCGCGCCTGAATAAAGAAATTGCCAACTCCTTTTATCCGAATCAATACGACAACCTGAGCAACCGTGCTGCCAATTATGAACAGACCGGTCCGGAAATCTGGGATCAGACCGATGGCAAAGTAACACACCTGGTTGTAGGTGCCGGCACGGGCGGAACTATCACCGGTACCGGAAAATATTTAAAGGAAAAAAATCCCGCAGTGAAGATCTGGGGTATTGACACCTATGGTTCGGCGCTCAAGAAATACCATGAGACCGGCAAACTCGACCGCCAGGAAATATATCCGTATGTGACGGAAGGAATCGGAGAAGATTTCATCCCGAAGAACTACGACTTCAAAGTGATTGACCATTTTGAAAAAGTGACCGACAGGGATGCGGCCCTGATGACACGGGACATCGTTCGCCAGGAAGGCATTTGGGTTGGCTATTCGGCAGGTTCCGCCGTGGCCGGACTACTGCAGATGAAAGACCAGCTGAAAGAAACCGATGTCGTCGTCATTATTTTTCATGACCACGGAACCCGGTACCTGGCGAAAATTTTCAACGACGAATGGATGCGCAAGATGGGCTACTTCGACAAGAAAGGGCTTACCGCAGCCGACCTCGTTTCTTCCCAAAAAACCGGCGACGTACTCACCATGGACAAGAAACAAACCATTGGGGAAGCGTTCAAACTTATCAGTACCACGAACTTCTCGCAGATTCCCGTAACTTCCGACAACAGGATCGTAGGCTCTATCAACGACAACATGGTATTCGCGGCGTTGACGGGTGACCCGGAGAATAGAAATAATACCGTGGAAAGCATCATGAAGGAAGCGTTGCCGTTTGCAGATATTACGACTCCTATCGATGAATTAAACAGGATGTTCAGCAGCGAACGCACCGCTGTGCTGGTGAAGGACTTCAAAGCGGATCGTACATTCATCATCACGCCCTTTGATGTGGCTGAAATGATGGCGAGATAATTCCGACAGCTGACCATTGAACGCCGAACGCAGACGAGGAATTTCCCGGGACGGAACAACTTCAGTTCATTTGCCGTAAACAAGGAATAAGGACGGGACAGTCCATAACATTACCGGTTTTGTACAGATCCATTTGTTGAATGGTGAAGAATCTCTTTTGGGGATGCTTGTTGCTGCTTCTTGCTACGGCAGGATCATGGGCTCAAACGCAGCCCGTGAAGCTCGTATGCTGGAACCTGCTGAATTATCCCGACCCTTCCAATCCCGCTTCTGATACAGCTTTGAGGAATCCCTATTACCGCACTGTCGTACAGCATATCAATCCTGACATCCTGGTAACCGGCGAAAATACTTCCCTGAATGGTACGAATTGGTTTTTGAACCAGGTGATGAATGCTTCCGGAAATGCATACCAGAAGGGTGTATTCATTAACGGGCCGGATTCCGATAATGAAATTTATTTCAGGTCCTCCCTTTTTTCTTTCTTGGGCAACGTGGCGATAGAAACCGATCTCCGCGACATCAATGAATTTACACTGGTGTATATGGCATCGGGAGATACCCTGCGCATTTATGCCGTGCACCTGAAGGCCAGCAGCGGAGCTTCCAATGAAGCGCAACGGGCGCTGGAAGTGGACAGCTTGCGTAAAGTGACCAATCGTCTGGCACCGGGAAAAAACTTTATCGTTTGCGGCGACTTTAATATCTACGGTTCAACCGAGGCTGCTTACGTGAAACTGCTGCAGAACAACCCGAACGACGACGGAAATTTTTTGGACCCCCTGTTTATGCCGGGCACCTGGGATTCTTCCGTTTACATTCCTTATCACACGCAATCGACGCGCACGGTTAGCTTTGGCGGAGGCGCTACAGGAGGACTTGACGACCGGTTTGACATGATCCTGTATTCCACAGCCATTGACCAGGGAACGGCGGGCATCTCATTCCAGGCAGGATCCACCACGCCTGTAGGCAATGACGGGAACCATTATAACCAGTCCATCAATACCCTTCCGAACACTGCAGTGCCGGTGCAGGTAGCGAATGCGCTTTACAATGCTTCCGACCATCTTCCTGTTTCTGTTGTCCTGAATTTTACAACGCCGACCAGCGTCCTTTCCATTCCCGGGAATTCAGGCGCAACACTTTTCCCGAACCCCGTAAACGACCACTTGACAATTGTCTTTCCCCGGCCTGCAGGCAAGGTTCGTATCGAAGTCCGGAATGCTCCGGGAATTAAAATAATGGAACGTTTTTATGAGAGCCGCAGCAACCAAATGACCCTCGATGTTTCTGCATGGCTGCCCGGTATGTATTTTCTTTCCGTCGATACGGAGCATGACTGCCGGGTCTTCCGTTTCCTGAAAAAATAAGGATCAGGCATGGACCGTTTGCTTCCGCCCTTTCCAGCGATAGGTGCCTCGCATGGCAAGCAAACCGGTAACGGTGATATATAAAGGATATACCAGTTGCGCCAGTGGAAAATAGTTGAGCAGGGACCGATTTCCGAAAAAGCGGGTGAGCACGAACAGGAACATAAACTCAACAACCGATTTAATCAGCCACACGGCCAGCCATACCGGCGTTGGCAGGAAGAACCCGGCAAAAAGGCAGGCATGGAGCAGGTAAGCATTGGCGGCAACGAGTATAGTGGAAGTGCGCATATGCAAAGGGATCTTTGACGACCACCGGATACGTTGCTGCATCAGGTTACCCAGCGATTTTTGACCTGTCGTCAGCACGCAGGCATTGCGTGATTTGACAAACATCACTTTTCCGGGTGTCTGCTTTGAAAAATTGCGCAGCAACTGGGTGTCGTCGCCACTTGCCGTTGGATGGTTGCCATAGCCTCCTGTATTCAAAAAAATATCCTTGTCGTAACCCATGTTGGCGCCGTTACACATCATCGGGCTTTCCATGCCGATCGATGCGGCGCCAATTCCAACCAGCCCCGTAAACTCCAGGGACTGGAATTTTTCAAGAAGGCTGTTTTCTCCCGAGAGCATGACAGGCGCCGACAGGAACACAGGCCCGTATTGTTCACGGAATGCAGCCAGTGTTTGCAGCCAGCGCGGAGGAAGCATGCAGTCGGCATCGGTCGAGAGTATCCACGATCCTTTAGCCTGCGCTACTGCCGCTTCAATCGCGCGCTTTTTATAGGGAGCAGCCTCACCCAGGGATGTATTCATGGTCAGGATCCGGCCGGGAAATCCGGGATGCGCAGCGAGGAAAGTTTGTACCAGGCCGGCTGTACCATCCGTGGATTGATCATCCACCACCAATACTTCAAACCGGTCGGCGGCATATTCCTGGCACCGCATAGATTCCAGGCAAGTCAGGATGGATGCTGCTTCGTTCCGGGCCGGAATGATTACGGTGAAATAGCCGGGATTACCCGGGGCGCCGGAATTAAATTCCGGGATTCGATTCCATCCCCACAAACACCAGCCGATAAATGCGGAATACGCAAGGCCTGAAATAAGGAGTATGGTTTCAAACGTGCTCATGAAATGCTCTTTCGCCGCGGCCCTGTAACGGCCATTAACAAAGCGCCTGCCGCCGAGGGAAGCACAAGGTTAATAAGCCAGAGTGCCAGCGTTGCAAATACGACACCGGACAGCTGCGGGGTGAGGTAGGCAAAGAAAAATGTTCCGGCCGCTCCCCGCACGCCGAGGTCTGTAAAGGCAAAGGTAGGCACCAGGGTGAGTACAAAAAAGGTAAGTGTGATCATCAGCATGGCTGATGCAAAGGCAACCTGCACATCGAAAACCAGGAGGAGCAAATACAACTGCAGGGAAAAAACCCAAAAACGCAAAAACGAAAGAAGGAGAATGAAAGCCATCTGGCGCGGATTGGTTTCTTTCGCCACGACTATATGACGTTCGAATCTTCTCAGGAATGACCAGCGTGTCAACCTGCTGAAAGCCCGGGAAGAGTTCAGGAACAAAAGGACTGAACTCATGGAAAAAAGGAAACAAACGGAAGCGGCAGGAAGGGTTATATACCAGGGCATTTTTTCAAACACCACCAGGAATAACGGCAGTGCCACCGATCCCAGCGCAAGGGTCACCACCAGCTGTGCCAGGTTCTCGATCATGGTAAGCAGCATGCCTTCCAGGCGATTTCCCGGTTGCAGGTAGAGAACACGGCCTGCATACTCACCTACCCTGTTGGGCGTAAAGAAACTAACTGTTAACCCCGTAAATACAGCCTCCAGGGAACGTAAAAACCCGATGGCCTCCAGTCTTCCGAGCATCCGCTGCCATTTCACTGCTTCCAGCGACCAGTTCACAAACATGAGCAGGACGACAGCCACCAGGAGCATCAAATGATCGCCATCCAGGACGATCTGTAGCAACCGGTCGCGCAATTCCAGGATGTTCTCTTTGTGAAAAACACGTACCCAGATAAACCACAATGCACCGGCCGCTATGCATAACTTTAATGCCAGGATGAGCCTTTGCCTTGTTTTATTTTCTTTTCTTTGATTCATCCTTACCGAACAAGTATAGCAAAAAATAATCTCCCCGGAGAGTTAAAATGGGCCGGAGGTCCTGGTATCACTGCAAATGAGTTCATCGCGTACAGAAAAAATCATACTGGGCATCGACCCCGGCACAAATATCCTCGGCTTTGGAATTCTCAATGTAAACGGAGCGGAACTTAGCTTACTCGACATGGGCGTACTGAGCCTGAACAAAGTAAACGGACATGAGTTGAAACTTAAAAAAATATTTGAGCATACGCTGGAATTAATTGACCGACATCATCCCGATGAGCTGGCCATTGAAGCACCTTTTTTCGGAAAAAATGTGCAGTCTATGTTGAAGCTGGGTCGGGCACAGGGCGTGGCTATGGCAGCGGGGCTCTACCGGAGCCTGCCTATTTTTGAATATTCACCCCGGAAGATCAAACAATCCATTACCGGCAATGGCAATGCCTCCAAGGAACAGGTGGCAACCATGCTGCTTAACTTGCTTCAATTAAAAACGCTTCCCCGGCACCTGGATGCTACGGATGCAGCCGCGGCGGCACTGTGCCACCATTTTCAAAAAGGCGATAAAAAGAAATCCTCCCGAAATGGCGGAGGATGGGCGGAATTTGTAAAGAGCAACCCGAAACGACTTGCTACAGTTTCACCTGGTCGCGTATAGCCTTGGCTACGGCTTCCATTTCTTCGGCAGGAAAACTGAGTTTCGGCCTCGAAAAATTCATGTCGCTTACCTGGTTCATAGGTATTAAGTGAATATGCGCATGCGGCACTTCCAGGCCGATGACAGCAACCCCGATACGTTTACAGGGAACGGCTTTGCGGATGCCATGCGATACTTTGCGGGCAAAGTCCCAGAGATCCCTGTGCATGCCGCCTTCTATGTCAAAGATGTAATCGATTTCCTGTTTCGGCACGACGAGGGTATGGCCTTTCGCAAGCGGGCTGATATCGAGGAATGCAAAAAAACGATCGTCCTCCGCAATTTTATAACTGGGTATTTCACCCTGGATAATTCGTGTGAAAATACTGGCCATGTGATGAACGGTTACCGGGAGATTTCCACGATTTCAAATTCCATTTTGCCGGAGGGCACGGCGATTTCGGCGATCTCCCCTACTTTTTTTCCAAGCAGTCCTTTTCCGATCGGTGAACTCACAGAAATTTTCCCGGATTTAAGGTCCGCTTCATTTTCGGCGACGAGGATATAGGTCATCTCCTGGCCGGTGGTTTTATTCTTGATCTTCACCTTGGAGAGTACGAGCGCTTTGCTGTTATCCAGCTTGCTTTCGTCGATCAGGCGTGCGTTGGCTACGATATCCTCCAGCTTTTTAATCTTCAGTTCCAGCATGCCCTGTGCGTCCTTCGCGGCATCGTATTCGGCGTTTTCCGACAAATCACCTTTGTCGCGCGCTTCCGCAATTTGCTGAGAGATACGGGGACGTTCTACATTTTTAAGGAGATGGAGTTCTTCCTGGAGTTTTTTTAATCCGTCTTCGGTGTAATACGATACTGCCATGATGCAAGTGTGGTTAAACTTCACAAAGCAAAACAAGACTCCTGTGGTTCAGGAATCTTGTTTATGCTATGCAAATGTACAAAATTTTATAACGCAATCCGAACCCCGAATGAATGGGTTCCGTCAAACGGATTCGTGGCGCGGTACGAATAATCGATTGAAAAAGCTTTTCCGGTTTTGCCTAACGGAATATCGAATGACAATCCTGCGGAAGGTCCCGTGGAAGCGGTAGTCGTCAGCAAGTCGTCGGTCATGTCTTTCTCATAGGTATAGGCGCCGCGGAGGTAAAAAATCTTTCTGAAATTGTATTGCAGACCAAAGCTGTACTGGTCGTACGTAAACGAGTTGGAAGTGAAATTCACGCCGGCCGTCAGTTCATGATCCTTTACCAGTTCGAAGTCATAGGTCAACCCGATGTTTACCAGCGAAGGCATTTCGAAATTATTGGTGCGCTGTTCGATGGTCATTTCATAGGAAGGAATGTTGGTCGGACTTACCAGTACGCGCGTGGAGAGTCCGTCGCCTTCGTATTTCATCTGGCTGCCGATATTCTTCAGCACGATTCCGAACTTCACATTGTCGTGGTCTTCATTGCTGCCGGTCACATACTGGATACCCGCATCCAGGGCAATTCCACGCGCTCCGACGTTGTCAATCCGCTCGTCAATCATTTTAATCGCCATTCCCCCGTAAATACTGTTGGAGAAAACTTTACCGTAGGCCAGTGTAAGGTTCAGGTATTGCGGAGAAAACGTTCCCAGTCCGCCTTCCGGCAAATCTACGGTGGTGCGCTCGATATCCCCGAAATCAAAGGAACTGATGGCTACGCTGAAGGCGCTGGTCTCACCCAGTTTTTGTGCAAGGCCGGCTGTATTAATGGAGATGCCGCTGCCCTTTAAATACTGGGTATGTGAAAAACCCGCTTCTGTCTTTTTTGTTCCGGCAATACCGGCTACATTCAGAAACAAGGCCTCCAGTCCACGCACGGAACCACTGCCGGCTGCTCCCCAGCCCGAGGAACGGGCCCATGGGTTGATCAGCAATTCCGTTGCGCCGGCTTCGCCTGCCCTGTCCGGGTTACCGGCTTTCGCCATGGGCATGTTCATGACCAGGCTGCAGGTGACGGCGACAGCCAACGTTAGTTTTCTCTTTTTCATAAAGTTCTTTTTATGCTTGCTCGTTGATTAGAATGTATCCAGGTCGATCGGGCGAAGTACGCCAAACCATTTAATGACTTTCTCGCCGACACCCGGAGCATTGACGTGAATAATATATACACCGCTGGCCACGGGAATGGCCGCTGAATTTTTCAGGTCCCAATCCACGGAAGTTTCCAGGTTGGCATCCGGAAGGCTGGCGCCTCCTGAATTATCCAGGGTAGTATTCCCACGCAGACGGCGTACAACGGTTCCGTTTACTGAATAAATAGTGATCTCCGACTTAGGCGGCAGGTTCACAATCTTTATCCTGTTGTCGAGCTGGTTATGCTCGTAGGATGAATACGCGTAATAAGGATTCGGAACCACGTTCACCATATCAAGCGCCGACTTTGCCACTTCGTTATTGTTCTGGCTCGGCTTGAGGTTGTCGAGGCAGAAGGAATAATACGGATTGTTATTATGTACCGGTGTGGACGTGGTTACATACGGAGCATAGCTCTTGGTTACGCGTAAACGGATGCGGACATCGGTAGAGCGGAGCGTTTCGCCGCTTTCCAGCATGGTATACCCCACCCACATACAGTCTTTCCAGGTATTACGCAGGTTTACATTGTTGGCATTATTCAGCTTGCTGTAAAGGAAGGCCCCTTCATCATACCGTGGCACATCAATGGTGCTGTCGCCGTAATGACCGAAAATATAAACGACATGTTTACCCCCTGCAACAGGTATCCCGGAGTCCGCAAAGGAGGAAGTTGGATTCCATAGCATATCGGTTCCGTTTTGTAATGGCAGGTTGCTGTCTTCCCCGAAAGCGATGTTGAGACGCTCGCCGGTTTCGATGTTAATGGCATACCCGGGGAAGTAACTCATACCTGTGCCTCCAATGCTGTCGCCATCGATATTGCGGGAAGGGCTTTTCCGGAGCGCACTGTGACGGGCGTTTCCGATGGCAAAGGCCGTATTGTTTTGCAGCTCAATAACCGGGCACTTTGACCATTTGCTCTTGTCGCTGGTAATGACCAGATCCACGCTGCATATCTTATCCAGTTTACGACGGCTGAAACTTTGGTCGTCGCCGGGAGCTATTGCGGCTGCAGCCCCAAGGTTATTGGGAGAAGCAACTAACTGGTAGGGTGCCCAGGTTCCTCCAAGTAATTTTTCATAGACCTGCGTTTCATCACCCACATCGAGCGGGCGTGCATCCAGGTTGGTGGTATTGTTACCGGAGAGAATCCAGTTGAAGGCCGAAAGGTCAATGTCAGGAAGGCCGGTCAGCCACCTTTTCCCGGGATCTGCAAACTCAATCGTCGCTTCCACAGCGCCATTGTTTACGGCTTCATCCGTACCCGGATTTCCAACCTGGTTAATGCTGATATACATTCCGAAATCCGTGAAGAGCTGGTCGTAAGGGAATGCAAGGGTCTTATCGGATGAATCGATCTTACCCGAACTCATATTCTTCAGCACCCAGCGGTCACTGTCGGAAGTGCCTGTAAGCCACAATTCAAAACATCCGTTCTGAACCTTAATCGGATCATAGATACGAACATCAACAGGTCCGTGGCTTCCCAGGTACGTGGGATGTACAGCCATGTAAGGCGGCACGGAGTTGGCAGATAAAATTTCATTCACACTGGCTTGCGTAAGATCGATGGTAAGCCGGGTGGAATTGTAGTTGTAACCGTTGCCTGTTCCTTCAAGCCGGGTGATTTCAGGTCCGGACCCATAAAGGCTATTCAGCGATGTGCCGCCGCCTTCGGGACTGATGGAATGCGGAATAGCCGTATAGGTCTTGATCCTGCGCCGTCCGGCCTTATAGGGCTGGTTCCGGCCATCTACGGGATCATAGGGGTCAAAATTGGATTCCGATGCATTATAGGCATAGGCTATCACGGTATAGTAATAAGTCTTGTGATTGATCAGCGTATTGTCGCCGGAGGCAAACTGATCTGTCGTGATACGGAATGTATGATTTAACCCCCTGTCGAGGTTGCCATTGTCCGTCACTTCAAGCACCGGTTCAAAGACGGAAAGCTCCCCGTTAAAATACTGGTTGACAATTTTACCGACGCCATTGGAAATATCGCATTGGGCTACCAGGCGTGCGCGGTCGTTGTCGTGAATTTCCGTGATAGAAACCGTTTCATCTTTAAACTGGAACAGCTGGTATCCTTCGAACACGTAATTGGTATCGCCAATGGTATCGAATTTGATAAAGGGATCGCGTTCCTTATAGTTCTCTTTGTAATTGTTCGAATTCGTAGGGTTCGAAATGGAAATAAGCAATTCCTTGTCCAACTCCCGGATGCTCATATCAGGGGCATCAGGGCCGTTTACAATGGCGAAGCAATTGTCAAACAAGGCCTGCGCCTTATCGTCGGCAAGACGCACGAGATTGATGGATCCAAGCTGGCCTCCGGATGAAGCCCTGGCCCAAACGGCACCTGTCGTAATATAATTGACGGCACCACCTTGCAGGGTAAAGGGTCCTGCAGATTGGATGAAACGCCGGTCGGCAGGCGTATTGCCGGCGCTATATTCATCCCAGGGATCCTGCGGAACTCCATTCGTGCCCCAGCCGGTCGGGTCGGAATCGCCGGGAAACATAAAGTTACAGGTATCCGTTCCCGTATGGCCGTTGGCGCCGTACGTCATAGGTGTCTGGTTTTTCCAGATACCTTTCAGGTAATTGTAATAGTCTTCGGCGTTTTCCGGGTTACCGAAATCGGTGAAGTCATTGTCGTAGTAAACGAATTTCGACATGATGATCTTTTCACCGGCTTCATCTACGACATGATCCCTGTTGTTGTCAATATTGTCGAACGGGTCAGCTACCGGTCCTTCAAAAAAGTCGTAACCTACACAGGGTGGATTGGTACCGTAACCTTGTACGCCTTCGTCGTTGGCATCCCCGTTATAACAGTAGCCCAGTCCGCGACCCACATCGCAGCCTACATAGTCATCCGTATAATTTCCGAGATCCGGGTCCACCCAGGCTCCGAAATAAGTCTGATCGAGCTGGAAGGTAGAGCGGTTGATGATCTGGTATTTATAAAAAGTCATGTTGTTGATCTCATCCAGCGTGGCAAAAGCAAAAGCCTGTGCGCGCACTTCCAGGCCGATGGTAGCGCCGCCGGTTTCATCGTGCACATTCCCGACGTCGTTGAATACCCACCACAAGGTCTGGTCGCCCAACAGCACGTCGGAGCAGTTCGGTGGTCCGGAAAGAATGTACGCAGGATAATCCCCATCCTCCCAGTTATATTCTCCATTGGCATTGTCGGGATTCTCAATGTAAGGTGCCAGGAATTTTCCCTGGTGCAACACCTGGTCATCACCATTTCCCGGCCAGGATTTAATGGCTTCGGGAACGAGGTTTGGATCGAGCTGGCCCCCGGAATTAGAAACTGTCGTATAATATTCCACGAACTGCGCTACTTCTTCCCGGGTAATTTTCCAGTGACGGTCGTAATAATTACACTGATCCTGGGAAACATCGGTTGTAACCGTATCCAGGGGGCCTGGCCAGAAATCGCTTCCGGACTGACGGTAGGTTTGTGCAGCCATCTTCAGCGTGGTTCCGTTGGCAAGTCCGCCCACCCAGATCGCCCCGGCATAAAGCGAAGTTTTTCCGGATCCTTTCGGAACCTCATACGTTGCCGTACTCACAAGGTCCCACCACATGTCGCCGTTGATAAAAATCAGCGTACGGATATTGTTAATGTCCAGGTCGGTTTTGGCAGATGACGGTTGACAGCTGGCCATCACACGATTGCCGCCTACGGTAGAAGTACGCGGTTTCTTTTGATAGACATTTTCCTTTGCTACCACGGATCCGGCCAGGCACATGGCCAGCAGGAAGGCACACAGGGAAGAATATTGGGTTTTCATGTTAGATGAATATTTCATGCAGGTTTAGAAATTAACTTGTACTCCCAGGCGCACCCTTCTCGGAGGGAGGTAGTTGCCGGGGTTGTTCATGGAAATGGAATAGTAGGTGCGGTAAGATTCCGGATCAACTTGTGATTCGATGCTGCTCTGTGCTTTGGCAGAATTCAGGTAGCCGTCGTCATCGGGGTTACCGGTTGCCCTGTATACATTGGTTACGATTTTTGAATCCAGCGCATTCAGAATTAACAGGTAGACGTTCATCTGTAGCGGCTTGCGGTTGCTTCCATCATCCTTCTTGCCCATCTTCACTTCGAAACTCTTGTCGAATTTCAAATCGAGGTTAAACTGCCAGGGCAGGCGGGAACCGTTGATGGAACCTTCCAGTGTGGTACGGCCGGCAACGAGCGGATCCTGTGTCTGGTAAGGCTCTGTAACACGGCTGTACGGAGTACCGGAGCCTGCAGTCAGCAAGGCATTGACACCGGCATTGGAGAAGACGTTCTTGCCCCACCATACCGGTCCGTTATAGTTTTTACCGTAACCGTAATGGTAATCCATCGATACATTAAACGTATGACGCTGATCAAAATCAAGCGGCTTGGGCTCGCGCAGGTTCGTCATGTCGGTGCTCAGTGAAATCAACCCTGCATTTGCCGTAGGACCGGATCCTGTTCCGTTTGCAAATTGCAGCGTATAGGCAATGTTCATGCGAACGTTGCCGCTCCTGCGAAGATCATACGTAAAGGTCAAACCTTTCGCCGTTCCAAAGTCGATATTTCCATACGTCGTATAGGCCTGCGGATAGGCATAAGGCACATTGATAATCTGGATCATATCCTGCAATTCCTTATAGAAAGCAGCAATGGTAAAGGCCGAGTTGGAACTGAGTTTCTGCTGGAAGGAAATTTCGTAGCTCGTTGTTTTTTCCGGCTTCAGATCGGGGTTTGAAATATTTCCAACCGTGCCCTGGGCCATGAAGTAATACGTCCATGGGTTGAAACGGAGCAGTCCGGAAGCCGGAGGACGCTGCGTCAGGATGTCGTAGTGAGCGGCGAAATACGCTTCGTCGGAAATCGGGAATGAGAAGGCGATACGGGGCATGAAGGTGGTCTGCAACTCGTAATTTTTAAATGCATTCGTATTGATCTGTCTTTTCTTGGCGGCAACCGGGTCGACAATGTAGGGTGCAATCGTACCACTTGTATTACTGGATGCATTGACCAGTTGTTCATTTACATCGTTAATTTCCGAACCTTCGGCATTGTACCAATGATCTCCGTTACGGTAACCGAGTACACGGGTAGGGTTATCGATATCGTTGACGTACACATAATAGTCAGGACCGATGTTGCTGGGAACCGCTGTGCCTGCCAGGTTGGTACTGCCCAGTTCTCCTGCCGTATACGTCTTATACAAGAGGTACTTGTCTACCATGGCCGGCTGGTTGGCATCGAAGAAGTCCACCCGCAAACCCACGTTGAAGATGAGGTCATTCAGTGTAAACCGGTCGGAGACATACCCTGCGGCATAGATCGGCTTGAAGGCGGGCACGGCACGGATGAAGTTATTGTTCGCATCCTTTTCCGTGAGGAATTTGGTGAACCCATCCAGGCCGTTTACCGGATCGATGCTGTTTCCGTACTGGTCATAACCATAAGTTCCTGAAGACAGTACGTTACGTTCAATAAGCTGATCCATGGAAAACATGTTCAGGGAATAGGTGCTGGGATCCAGCGCGTCGATGTCAACCCATTCCGTATTTGGCATATTCAGTTTCGCGCGCACATTTTCAAAAAATCCGGGTGCTGCCTGTGAGTCGGCATTCAACGTTGGGTTATAGAGGTAATTATAGTATACCGTATCACTGTTTGCAGAATAGATCGGGTTAGACCTGTCCAGGTTCTGGTTATTAAAATTGCCGAGGTTACGCATGGCATCCCAAAGCAAGCTGGGGAACACCTGGTAAAAACGATCCGTTCTTCTTTCGTATTCCACCCCGATAATGACGTTGTGCTTTTTAATATCTGCGGAACCCTGTACACTGACGTGTGCCTGCTGGTTGCTCACAAATCCATAACCGGTCGGGACACGTCCGGTAGCTGCCCACATGCCGTATACCGTCTGGTTGAAACGGTTATCACCGTTGATCAGACCGCCGTTCAGCGGGATCTGGCGGATATCCTGGTAATAACCCGGGGCACCCGGGGCAAGGTTGTAATACTGGCTGGTGTAATTCGCAGTGAGCGGGTTTAGCTCGGAACGTTCGAAGTCTACGTTTGTACTGAAGGAACCCACATATTCAGCGGTATCACCGGGAATGTAAAAGGGCGTGCGCGTGGTTGTGAATTTTCCTACATAACCATAATTAAACAACCGGTCCTGGTGCTGTGAATTTTCTGTTTTCGCATAGCCATTCGTGTAATCACCCTGGATCGTATAATAGGCATTCCGGATATCGCCCTTGCTTTCCGTCGTTTGATCGCCAAAGCGATGGGTCAGTTTTCCGAATACCCTGTATGTCTGGTTGGTCGTATGGGAGTTATTGTCGTAGTTAAAAAGTTCATACAGCCTGCTGTAATCGGTACGGTCAATATATTCAAACGAACCGCCGGCGGAGACATATATATTATTGGCAGGTCTGAAATCGATTTTTCCGTTGAGGCGGTAAGTCTTTTCCGGGATATTCTGATGATAACCGATATTCTCCATGTCATCGTAGGTGAGGTATTCGGCTTTGCGGTTGAATCCGAAACCGGTAGGTGATTTCACCAGGGGGGTTTGCTGAATATCATGGAGCACATCGTCTTTAATTTTCCACAGCGGAACGGCGGATGGAATATTGTCCCTTTCATAATTATAATCACCGGCAAGGAAGAACCCGATGATGGGTTGGCCTGATTTGCGGCCTACGGAATCGCGTTTGGTATAAATGGGTCCGGAGAGTGAAAACGCTCCCAGCCGGTAATCATATTCATCAAAGAGGTCGGAAGAAACCAACTCCACTCCACCGGTCCATTCTTTGGAAGGTCCCCGCGTGGTTACGCTGATGATACCGCCGGTGGCATCACCGTACTGAGCGGGAACTCCGCCCGTGATGGTGGTAATCTGTTCGGCCGCCTTCGTGGATACCCCGAGGTTTCCTCTTACTTTAATGCCGTCTACATAATAAGCGGTGGCATCGCCACGGGAACCGCGGATATTCAGATCGTCCCCTTCACGGCCGCTGGTATAGACACCGGCCGATTGGGCTGCAATGGCATTTACTTCGCGAACAGGCGCGGCCTGGATTTCATCAAAGGTCATCGTGTTGGATGTGGCCGGGTTACCGATATCGATAAGCGGCTTTTCCCAGACAATTTTTACTTCGCCGAGTTCCACCCCTTCGCCTTTTGGCAATTCAATATTTACAAAGGTGGCCTTGTCGACCGACACCTGGATTCCGGATACTTCGGACTGTGTATAGCCTACACTGGTGGCTTTCACATCGTAGCGACCCGGGTTGAGCGGCTTAATGATGTAATTACCGTCCATATCAGCCACGGCTCCCAGCACTTGCGAACCGTTTGAGAAGGCGGCTACGCTGGCAAATGGAATGGCTTCTTTGGTTCCCCGCTCAGTAACTTTACCACGGATCTCACCGCTTTGCGCGGCGACCCGGGTGCTGATAAAAAGAGATGCGAGAAGTAGGGGTAGGTAAATCTTTCGTCCCATGTTGATTAGTTAAGATAAGGTTAAATTATAGAAGGTCGTAAAAGTATAAATCGAATGCTAAATACCAAAAAAAAAATACCCGCCCCATGCCGCTTCCGGTCTTGCTTTCAACTTGCTGGAATATAGGTTTATTCATGGATCGGGCCGGGTGCATTTCCATTTCGGGGGTGTGTTGTTAAGGCCCCGGGTTAGAACGCGTTAAATGTAAGTTGAAAGTTCTGATTCGCCGTTCTTGTTTTTGTCACGGGGAAGTAAACAATTCCGTTATTGACAATCAGGCCGAGTTATGAACAGAAATGGGCATCGAGGCGAAAAAGACTATTTTTGCAAGCATCCTTAAACTATCTGAAATATGCGTTTAACAACCCTGGAAATAAAAGGATTTAAGAGCTTCGGCGATAAGGTCGTTATTCATTTTGACAAAGGCGTGACATCGATCGTAGGCCCTAACGGCAGCGGAAAATCCAACGTGGTGGATGCCATGCGCTGGGTCCTGGGCGAACAAAAGACACGTATGCTCCGTTCCGAAAAAATGGAGAACGTAATCTTCAACGGCAACAAAAGCAGGAAGCCTTCCAACATGGCCGAAGTGAGTATTTCTTTTGAGAATACGAAAAACATTCTTCCCACCGAATACTCCAACGTCACGATCACCCGCAGGCTGTACCGTTCCGGCGACAGCGAGTACCTGCTGAACGGCGTGGTGTGCCGCCTCAAAGACATCACCGACCTGTTCCTGGATACGGGCATCGGCCCCGATTCCTATGCCATCATCGAACTGAAGATGATCGATGAGATATTGAACGATAAAAACAATGCCATCAAAACATTGTTTGAAGAAGCCGCCGGTATTTCAAAATACAAGATCCGCAAGAAGCAAACGCTCTCCAAGCTCGACGAAACCGAAGCCGACCTGAACCGCGTGAACGACCTCATGTTTGAGATCGAACGCAACCTGAAAACGCTGGAGTCGCAGGCCCGCAAAACGGAGCGCTATTACAAACTGAAAGAAACGTACAAGGATTTAAGCACGGAACTCGCCCTCTTTACCATCGCCTCCGGCAAAGTCACGTTCGGCGAATTGCAGGAGCAGGAAACCCGTTTGCTGGAGGAGAAGATCGCACTGGATACGCGCATTGACGAATCGGAAGCCGGACTGCAGAAACAAAAGCTGTATACCCTCGATAAGGAAAAGGAGTTGTCGGAAGCGCAAAAAGTGCTCAATGAAAAAATAAACTTTATCCGCCAGCAGGAAAACGAGAAGAAAATAAGCAACGAAAAACTGCGGTATCTCCAGGACAAGGAGCAATCCCTGTCTACGCAACTTGCCACAGACAAATCCGGCCTGATCGAAACGCAGGACCAGATTGCCGTCACCGAAGAGGAGAAGTTCAATGAAGAACAGCTGCTCAGCCGGCTCAGCGCACAACTGCAGGAATTAAAAAGTGTCGTCGACGCCACCCATGCGGGGCACGACGTATTAAAAAGTAACGTGCACAGGCTGACCTCCGAAGCGCAGGCGATCCAGCTCAACATGCATGAGTCGGAGAAAAGCTATGCTGTAACACAGGCTAAAAAAGATTCACTGCTGAAGGAAATCGAAAGGCTTACTTTCGATACCCGCAACAGGCAGTCCGAGCTTCATGAGCTGGGCGACAAATCGAAAGCCGCCCTCGAGTCCAAAGAAACCCGGGAAAACGCTTACCAGTCCCTGCTGAAGGAAGAAGAAAGCCTGCAGGCCGACAGCGCGCTCCTGGAAGAAGAATCCAAAGGCGTAGCCGATGAATTGCTGGACAGAAGCCGGAAGCTGGATGCCAAACAAAACGAATACAACCTGACCCGCAGCCTGGTGGAAAACCTGGAAGGGTATCCTGAATCCCTTCGGTTTCTTCGCAAGAATGCGTCGTCTACACAGACGCCGTTATTTTCCGACATCCTGAATTGCCGCTCCGAATACAAATCGGCCATTGAAACGTACCTCGAGCCCTTCATGAATTATTTCGTCATTGAAGATATCGAGGAGGCCAGCCGCGCCGTTAACCTGCTCAGCGAAGCCGCCAAAGGCCGTGCGAACTTTTTCATCCTGAAGAATTTTGAAGGCGATTCATTTACCGCGCCCGAAGAGATCGGCGGTTGTGTGCAGGCGCTTCAGATCATTGACACGGAACCGAAATACCGCGCCCTCTGCCAGCACCTGCTTAAAAATGTATATATCGTAACCGAAGACCAGGACCGCACGCCATTCATGCAGAACGGAAGTTTACCGCAGGTGTTCATTTCGCAGAACGGGAAGTATTGCAAGACACGCCATTCCCTGTCCGGCGGGTCGGTAGGTATGTTTGACGGCAAACGGATGGGACGGGCCAAAAGCCTGGAGAACCTGGCCAGAGAAATTGAAACCTTTTCGGCTGAACTACAGGAAATCAAGGACCGCCGCGATGCATCCGTTCAGGAACTGAGCCGCATGCGCCAGCAGCGTGATAAAATTGCCACGGATAAGAACAGGCTGCTGCAGGAAGTGACACATTCCACGAACGAATACTCTGCGCTTCATCACAAAGCCGAGCACCTGGAAGTCACGGTCCTCAACAACAATTCCATCATCGCCGATCTCAACAACCAGCTCCTGGAACTGGATTCAACGATTGAAAAGGACAGTCTCAGCCACGAAGAACAATTGCATGCCCTGAAAGCCCAGTATGAAAATGTGAGCGGGGAACTCGCACAGATGCAGGTGCAATTCAACGAAGTGGTGACGCGCCTGAATGAGCAAAGCGCCGGGTACAACAACCATCATATCCAGTGCATCCACCAGCAAAATAAGATTGCCACCCTGGTCCGCGATCTGAATTACAAATTCAACCTCCGCGAAACCCTCGCTAAGAATATTGAACTGAATGCCGTGGAGCTTGAAAAAATCCTGGAACAGGTGAAAGACCTGCTCAGTCATTCCACGGATTTCGACGCTCAGCTGGTCAACCTGTATGCCGAAAAAGACGTCCTCGAAAAAGAGGTTGCCGTCATCGAAGCCGACTACTTTAAATCGCGGGCCCAGATCGATGAAACGGAAGGTTCCATCCGGACCATCCGCCATCAGAAAGAGCAGTGTGAACAGCTGGGACAGTCGGTGAAAGACCGCACGACGGAACTGAAGATCCAGCTGGGTTCCCTGAAAGAACGCCTGAGCGCCGAATTCGATATTCAGCTGAACGACCTGATGGAGAAAGACCCTTCTCCCGACTGGACGGAAGACGAGCTGCGTGAAAAAGTGAACAAACAAAAATCACAGCTCGACAACTACGGCCCCATCAACCCCATGGCGATTGAAGCCTTTACCGAGATCAAGGAACGCCATACGTTTATCACGTCGCAAAAAGAAGACCTGGCCAAAGCCAAGGAATCACTCTTGCAGACGATCCAGGAAATCGAGATGACGGCCCGCGAAAATTTCATGTCGGCCTTCACCCAGGTGCGGGAGAACTTTATCCGCGTATTCCGGTCCCTGTTTTCCGAAGAAGACAACTGCGACCTGCGGCTCCTCGACCCGGAGAATCCCACGGAAAGCGAAATCCAGATCATTGCCCAGCCAAAAGGCAAACGGCCGCTTTCCATCAGCCAGCTTTCAGGCGGTGAAAAAACGCTGACTGCAACGGCCCTGCTCTTCGGTATCTACCTGTTGAAGCCGGCACCCTTCTGCATCTTTGATGAAGTAGATGCCCCGCTCGATGACAACAACATCGACAAGTTCAACAACATCATCAAGAAGTTCTCCGAAGAATCCCAGTTCATCATCATCACGCACAACAAGCGCACGATGGCCGCTACAGACATCATGTACGGCATTACGATGATTGAGCAGGGTGTTACACAGGTGGTCCCTGTCGACCTGGCGGAGATGGTGGAATGATCCGCTGCATGTCCCCGTGGTGAAAAAAATATACCACAGAGGCACAAAAGCACAGAGGTTTTTTCTTCACTTACAGAGTCCATAAACAAAAGAGGCTGCCCTTTGGAGGCAGCCTCTTTTTATTTCTTTGTAATGCGCTTATTTCGTCTTATTGGAAACACCCAGTCCAACCGGGCTGCCCACGCGGGTCATGGCACAGCGGAAACCGATGTCGTTGGTGCTTTGATCCTCTTCCAGGAAACGGCGCGATCCCGGCGTCAGCCAGTAGGCACGGTCTTTCCAGGAACCGCCTTTGTACACGCGCGTATGATCGTTTACAAGGGAAGAAACACCGTAGTTGTAAACGATGCTCTCCGGCTCATCACCGTCGATGTGGGAGATGTTATCCGCTTTCTTGTAGTTCCGGCGGTTTACGTTTTCTTCTTCGGTTACATTCCTCATTGGAATATGTCCGAGACTGTCTTTTTCCGCAATGGCGTATTCTTCATCCTTCACCTGGGTCTGGAATACGTTACCACGATACGGATTGAAATCTGATTTATCTTCCGGCGACAACGGACGGTATACGTCCATGACCCATTCGTTTACGTTACCGGCCATGTTATACAGACCGAAATCATTCGGCCAATACGAATGCACCGGCGTAGGGATATCACCACGGTCGTTCAGGAAACCAGCCGTACCCATGTTATCGCCTCGCCCGCGCTTAAAGTTGGCCATCATCTCTCCTTTGTATTTCTCATCGGCGTTCCGCAGGTAATGTCCGTTCCAGGGGTATAGCTTGCGATCCGTCACACGCTCATACAGTGTATTCCCGATCTGAGCCAGGGCCGAATATTCCCATTCCGCTTCGGTGGGCAGGCGGTAACGGGGAAGAAGAATACCGTCTTCCATACGTACCTTCCGCTTGCCGGAAGAGGCAGAGGTAGGGTTCAGGTCTACGAGGTCGCTCTTCACCAGACCTTCGTACTGGCCGGCGAGGTAAGCGTCGGTATTGAAGTTATCTTCGTTAATCTGGTTCGGGTTCACACGCAACACTCCTTCACGCACCAGGATGATTTCGTTTACACGGTCGGTTCTCCAGGCGCAAAAATCACTGGCCTGTAACCAGCTCACACCTACCACAGGATACTGCTGGTAGGCCGGGTGACGCAGGTACAGTTCCACGAAAGGCTCGTTGTAGGCCAGCCTGTCGCGCCATACCAGCGTATCGGGCAATGCCCTGCGGTAAACTTCCGGGTAATCGGCACCGAATACGCGGCTCGTCCAATACAGGTACTCGAGGTAGTGGATATTCGCGACTTCGGTTTCATCCATATAAAAAGAACTTACCGTGACACGGCGTGGCACGTTGTTCCAGTCCATCGTGATATCCTGTTCGTTACGACCCATGGCAAAGGTACCTCCTTCGATCAGCACCAATCCCGGTCCTGTTTCCTGTTCGTCGTATGCCACTACTTCGAATCCGCCGTTGGCGGGATCGTTATAATTCCAGCCCGTAGTGGCTGACTTTTCCTTACCGCACGATGCGAAAATCAGCACGGCAGAAACGGCTACGAGTGATCTCATTTTATTTTTCATTTCGAGTGAATTGGTTGGAGCTTTATTAGGTGATAACGAGTATAGAGTCAATTTATTATCCGGCAGATTAAAACGAAGGACAGCGAATGGTCCGGAATCGTTTTTTCTTGGGTTTGCAGGGCAACTGCACACCGAGCGACAGTTCATGGGAACCGCCGGAAGCGGACGCCAGCTTGGAAACTGTAAGGTCGTAGCTGTATCCGAATTTAAATATGCCCTGTTGCAGACCAATCAGGGCGATGAAGGCATCGCTGGTGCGGTACCACAGCCCGCCGACCAGCGGCGCCTTGGCGACATAGATACCGACGTTCAACTGCTGAAAGTCCCGCTGTTTCTGGTACAGGACGTTCGGTGAAATATACGTTTCCGCGTCACGGCCTCCGCCAAGAGGTAGCAGGGCGCCCAGGTGACCCGTTATCTTCATGGGCAGCCTGCTGCCGTCCACAGGACGAAGGAAGGATTCTTCCGGTTCCGTCAGGTGATTCACGGCGACGCCGCCATATACTTTGCTGCTGTAAAATAAAATTCCTGTCGAGATGTCAAAGAAACTTTTAGACGTCTCATTCGGCCTGATTTCATCCGTGGAATAGATAAAGCCATAACGCGGATCAATCATGTCGCCAAACGTCAGCTTATCCCAGTCAATCGTTTTCTGAACATACGTTCCCTGGAATCCCACACGGATGGAGAACTCACGGGATACGTTCAGCTGGTAGGAATAAATACCGCTGATGTTCGTGGTCTTTAAGGTGCCTTGGCCGGCTTTATCGTTTAATACGAGGAGACCCAATCCGCCCACGCCTTCCACATGCTGATCGTAGGATGCGCTGTACGTCACGAACTCTCCGGAAATTGCCGGCCACTGATCACGCCAGTTCAGCGAAAATCTCGGGCATCGCGCTGAGCCTGCAAAGGCAGGATTCAGGTAAAGCGGATTTGCGTAAAACTGCGTAAACTCAGGATCCTGGGCCCAGCTGACCTGACTTAAAGCAATAAACAAGATCAGCAGGTATCGTTTCAACATCTGAAATTGAATTAAGTTAATCTATAACGTGGATAAATCTACGAAGTTTCAGACAATTGTCTGTATTAATTTTGTAAATTTTGACGAAAGGGTAAGATAAGCAGGCTATTTGCCTGTTTTTTGTCCAGGATAATCTTTTACTTCCCCTATTCCCTAGCAAATTAATAAAGAAACTTTGAAGAAAAAAAATTTGAGGGTTTCTTTCCCGCCGTCGACGTGAATTAATTGTAATTTTGTATAAAATTAAGTCATTTCTTACAAAATAAGTTGACTTAATTGTCGTTTGGAAAACCTAACCCACTTCTTTTTTTCCGAGGAAAAAAACCCATGAAGCTAAAATCAGTACCCCTTTCCAACCTCGTCCTTTTCGTGCTCTTGTTTTCTTTTCCGGCACTTGCCGGGGCTCAATCTGTTTCCAGGAACCTGGCATGGACGGCCGCAGTAAACGCCGATATTCCCGGAATAAAAATGCAGAAAGCGCTTCATTTCGATGGCGCCTCCTACGATGAAAACAACGACCCCTATTTCTTTGAAAGACTGCCGCTGACGGGAAATCCTGCCACCGTAGAAGTCAGTCTCCTGAACCCGGTGTACGAAGAGCTGCGCGAAAAAGAATACCTGCATGCAACCGGCAAACTCGCCTCCGATCCCTTCGTCAGCGCTACCGTAAACATCAAACGGAAAAAAGCATTCGCTTCCGTCACCGTTGTTCCGTTCCGTAAAAATCCGGTGACCGGAAACGTGGAAAGACTGATGTCCTTCAATCTCCAGGTAACTCCTTCCGGAATGGCCCGCACGCAGGGTATTCGTGTATATGCCGACAACTCCGTTTTGGCTTCCGGCCGCTGGTATAAAGTCTCCATTGCCCGCAACGGAATCTATAAGCTCGACTATTCTTTTCTCCAGTCCATCGGGGTGGATCTGTCGTCCGTAGATCCCCGCAACATCCGGGTGTACGGAAATGGCGGTGCCATGCTTGCTTATGCCAATGCTACCCCCCGCTACGACGATCTCCGGGAAAATGCCATCTTCGTTTCCGGTGAAGGCGATGGCGTTTTTAACAGCGGCGACTACGTGCTTTTTTACGGTACAGGTCCCACGACCTGGAAATATAATTCAAGCGACCGGCGCTTCCATCACCAGACCCACAACTACTCCGACAGCGCCTACTATTTTATCACGACAGACCTTGGCGCCGGGAAACGTATACAATCCGTGGCTTCCAGCACCGACGCCATCACGGATGCCGTCAATACATATGACGATTTCGATGTCCATGAACTGGACCTTTTAAATATCCTGAAATCAGGCAGGAGATGGTACGGAGAAACCGTTGACCTGATCCGGAACACCCTGAATTTCAACGTCACCGTACCGAACCGGAACACGAACGACTCGGTATACATTTATGTCATCGCTGCCGGCCGTTCCCAGGGCACCGGCGTGAATAATTATTTTACGGTCAGTGTGAACGGAGCCCAGCGCTGCATGATTACGAACGGCCCCGCATCGACGCAGTATTACCTGGAATATGCCCGTGAGAATCCTGCCAGCGGCCTGTTTGTTTCTTCCGATCCCAACATCAGCATCTCTATGGTATTTTCTTCACCGGATAATACGGCTGTGGGCTGGCTGAATTATTTCGAACTGAACGTGCGGAAGCACCTGAATTTCTCAGGCGCGGGAAGCCAGATGGAATTCAGGGATTCCCGTACGGCAGCCGCCGGGAAAGTATCGGAATTCACGATAGCAAATACGCCCTCCGGCGCTTTCGTATGGGATGTAACAGACCCGGGCAATGTGCTGAGCCAGCAAGTGACACCCGGCGGAAACAGCCTGACATTCACCCGGCATACGGATACGCTGCGAACCTTCGTGGTTTCCAACGGTTCTACTTTTTCCGCTCCCGTATTTTCTGAACGCATTCAAAATCAGAACCTGCATGCCATGGGCATGAATGAACTGATCATCATTTCCAATCCTGCATTCCTGCATGCGGCCGACCGCCTGGCCCAGTTTCACCGTGATCACGACCAGATGACCGTGGCTGTCGTTCCGCTGAACCAGATCTTTAACGAATTTTCTTCCGGTGCACAGGACGCTTCGGGAATCCGTGATTTTATCAAAATGTTTTACGACAAAGCAGCCTCGCCGGCACAGGCGCCAAAGTATATCCTGAACATGGGCGACGCTTCGTACGACAACAAAAACAGGATTCAGAATAACACGAACTACATCACCACGTACGAATCCGAAGAATCACTGAACCTCAGCAAGTCTTACGCTTCCGATGATTTCTACGGTCTCCTGGACGACAACGAAGGCGAATGGCGCGAAAACGACAACGACCTCCTGGATATAGCCATTGGCAGGCTGCCCGTGAAATCGATGGCGGAAGCGGATGGCGTCGTGAATAAAATCATCGGCTACGCTTCCCCCGACGCCATCACGGCCGATACCATGCATTGCACCACGCAAAGCGCATCGGCATTCGGTGACTGGCGAAACCTCATGCTCTTTGTCGCCGACGATGAAGATTCAAACATCCACCTGCAACAGGCGCAATACCTGGCTGATTCGCTTACGTGGGGAAGACAACCAACATATAATGTAGATAAAATATACCTCGATGCTTACAAGCAGCAATCGACTCCGGGCGGAGAACGCTACCCCGATGTGCAATCTGCCATTTCAAGCCGCGTGCAACGCGGCGCGTTGTTGGTGACGTATGTCGGACACGGGGGTGAGCTGGGATGGGCCCAGGAGCGCGTGCTTGAAGTGAACGACATCAATAACTGGACGAACCTGAATAGCCTTCCCGCATTTTTGACGGCCACCTGCGAATTCAGCCGCGTCGACGATCCGGCCCGCACTTCCGCTGGAGAATATGTATTGTTGAACCCAAACGGAGGAGGTATTGCCTTGTTTACCACCACCCGCCTGGCCTACTCCAACACAAACAACGACCTCGCCATCCGCTTTTTTAAAAACCTGTACCTGAAAATAAATGGCGCCATGCCCAGGATGGGAGACATTTTCGAAAAGACGAAAGTTGAATCCAACAACTTATACCTGCGTAACTTTTTCCTGCTTGGCGATCCTGCGCTGAGACTCAATTACCCTAAAAATAAAGTCGTCACTTCCTCCATTAACGGCGTCGCCGTATCCGCTACACCCGATACGCTTTCGGCCCTGGGCAAAGTGACCATCACTGGCTTTGTCGCCGATACCGCCGGCAACAAACTGACTTCCTTCAACGGAATCCTCTACCCGACCGTCTTTGACAAAGTATCGGCTTACAATACCCTTGCGAACGACAATGGTCCCGGGGGAAGCGCCCAAACCTCCTTTAAGTTACAGAAGAACATTCTGTATAAAGGGAAAGTAACGGTGACGAACGGCGACTTTTCATTCACCTTTGTGTTGCCCAAAGATATCTCCTTTCAGTATGGTCCGGGTAAGCTGAGTTATTACGCTCAGAACGGCACCGACGATGCCGCAGGGTATTACGACAACATTATCATCGGCGGCGTAAACACCTCTGCAGGAAGCGACCCCAAAGGGCCGGATATCAGCCTCTACATGAACGACGAGAATTTTGTATTCGGCGGCACGACGGATGCCAGCCCGGTGTTGCTGGCGCTCATCAAGGATACCAGCGGCGTGAATACGGTCGGAAACGGAATCGGGCATGACATCACGGCCAAGCTCGACAACGACAACGCCCGGCTGTTTGTACTCAATGACTATTTTGAATACGACCAGAACAGTTACCAGCAAGGCCGCGTGCAGTACCCGATGAACACGCTCAGCGACGGCCGCCACTCCGTGAATTTCAAGGTTTGGGATGTGTACAATAATTCCTCCGAAGCCAGCATTGAATTCGTCGTTGCCTCTTCCAGTGAACTGGCCCTGAACCACGTACTGAATTACCCCAATCCCTTCACCACGCATACCACCTTTTTCTTTGAGCATAACAAGCCCTGCTCAGAAATGGATGTACAGGTCCAGGTTTTCACTGTTTCTGGTAAACTGATAAAAACCATACAGAAAAAAATATTTACGGAAGGTTTCCGTTCAGAGGATGTCGAATGGGACGGCCTGGATGACTATGGCGACAAAATCGGACGCGGGGCATACATTTATAAGCTCCAGATCCGGACGCCGGAAGGGTTACATGCCGATAAGTTTGAAAAGCTCGTCATTTTGAGGTAACAAAACCATTTGTCATTATTCACGTATATTTGCCATCCTTATTTTACCAAAACATGAGTTATTTAAACAAAAAGTTACTGGCCACACTCACTTTGTTGATTTTCTTTGCCGTTTCCGGTCAGGCAGCCATGACTTTCAAAGATTCTTTGCTGGGTCAGATCAATACCATTACCACTGCCGTCCCCTTCCTGATGATTGCTCCCGATGCACGGGCAGGCGGATTGGGTGATAATGGTGTTGCCACCTCCCCCGATCCCAATTCCATCCACTGGAACCCTGCAAAACTTGCCTTTATCGATAAAAAAATAGGCTTCTCTGTATCCTATACGCCATGGCTCAAAGCGCTTGTAGACGATATCAGCCTTGCCTATATTTCAGGATACAGAAAATTCGGCGACGACCAGGCACTGGCCATGTCCCTGCTTTATTTTTCATTGGGCAACATTGATTTTACCAATGAGACAGGAAATTCAATCGGATCCTTCAAACCCAATGAATGGGCCGTCGATGTGGCTTATTCCAGGAAGCTGGGTGAAGAATTTTCCGGGGGTATCGCCCTGCGGTACATCTATTCCAACCTGACAGGTGGCGTACTACTCAGCGGAAGCAATACGCAAACCAAGGCGGGTACTTCTGTGGCTGCCGATATCGCCGCCTATTACACGCATGAGTTGAAGCTCTCGAAAAAGGACGCCGTACTTACTGCCGGACTGGACATTTCGAACATTGGTGCGAAAATGTCTTATTCCGAAACGGGCACCAAAGATTTTATTCCTACCAACTTCCGTTTGGGTTCAGGCATTAGAGTGGAACTTGATAAATACAATACCATCAGCTTCAATGCCGATATGAATAAACTGCTGGTTCCTACACAGCCCGTTTACTGGCCTGACAGTACGGATGCCAACGGCAACAAGGTAATCCGTGCCGGGCAGGATCCCAATGCGGAATCCGTAGCCTCCGCCCTGATTACTTCCTGGAGTGACGCGCCCGGCGGATTCGAGGAAGAACTGAAAGAAATTAACTACTCCCTGGCAACGGAATACTGGTATGACAACCAGTTTGCCATCCGCGCCGGTTACTTTCACGAAGCATCTACGAAAGGCAACCGCCAGTTCTTTACGGTGGGTGCCGGACTGCGCTACAATGTATTCGGACTGGATTTCGCCTACCTCATCCCTACCGATCAGCGCAACCCGCTTGAAAATACACTGCGCTTCACCCTCCTGTTTAATTTTGACGGGCTGAAGAAAGAAAACGAATCGAAGGAAGAATAAATAATACCTCAACTAAATAAAAAGCGTTCTTCGGTGAGGAACGCTTTTTATTTTTAAAGCCAAAATTAAAACCGGTATGCGGATAGGATTTGGATTCGATGTTCACCAGCTGCGCGAAGGAAACGATTTCTGGCTGGGCGGAATCAAGGTGGAACACCCCAGCGGCGCCGTGGGCCATTCCGACGCCGACGTCCTGATCCACGCTATCTGCGATGCCTTGCTTGGCGCCGCCGCTTTGGGTGATATCGGAAAACACTTCCCCGATACTTCCGAAAAATACAGGAACATCGACAGCAAAATTCTCCTTGCCAAAGTGGTCCGGTTGCTGCACGAAAAAAAATACCGTGTCGGCAACGTCGATGTATCGCTCTGCCTGGAGAAACCAAAGATTGCTCCGTACATAGAACGCATGAAAGAAACCCTGGCGCCGATTCTAAAAATCAGTACCGGCGATGTTTCGATCAAAGCCACCACCAATGAAAAGATGGGTTTTGTCGGCCGCGAAGAAGGCGTAGCCTGCTATGCCGTTGCCCTGCTTCTTCCGCACGAATGAACTTTTTATTCATTACTTTTAACTCAGGAAGAAACCATGAGACCTATAGCCCTGCAAGTAACTTTCACAGAATACGATTCATCGGAAGAATTGCCGCCTGAAGACCAGGAATTGATCCGGGAAGCGCGGAAAGTCATGGACAGCGCCTATGCGCCCTATTCCCGCTTTCATGTAGGCGCTGCGCTTCGGATGGAGCATGGCGCTATCGTAACCGGAAGCAACCAGGAAAATGCTTCCTACCCGGAAGGTCTGTGTGCCGAGCGCGTGGCCCTGTTTTCAGCCGGAGCCGTGCATCCGGGAATAAAAATAAAAACCCTGGCCGTAGTCGCCGCTTCAAAGAATCACCGCATTGATAAACCCGTCACGCCGTGCGGAGCCTGCCGCCAGGTGATTGCCGAGTATGAACACCGTTACAGCCAACCGATACGTTTGATCATGACCGGTGAGACCGGAAAAGTACTTGTTGCCGACGGCATTCGCCAGCTGCTTCCTTTTTTATTTAATGGCGATGATTTGAAATCGAAATAAACCCGGGTAAAATGACGCTCTCAAAAACCTACCTCGAGGAAATAACTAAAAGTCTGCACGGACTGAAATCAACCAGTGAGAAAGCCATGGCGCAGCTATCGGATCCCGAAATGCATTTTACGCCGAATGAAGAATCCAACAGCATCGTCATCATCATGAAACATATAGCCGGAAACATGCTGTCACGGTTTACGGATTTCCTGACTACGGACGGCGAAAAGCCGGATCGCAACCGCGATGGGGAATTTATAGATGACATCCCTTCGCGCGAGGCTTTAATGCAATTTTGGGAAAAAGGATGGCAATGCGTTTTCAGCGCTATTGAATCGCTTACCGAAGAAGATCTTTTAAAGACCATTTATATCCGGAAGGAAGCACATACTGTCCTTCGGGCTTTACAACGCCAATTGGTTCACTATGCATACCATAGCGGGCAACTGGTTTACCTGGCCAAGCAAATCAAGGCCGGCGACTTCAAAACCCTTTCCATTCCGAAAGGCGAATCGGCGAAATACCTGCAACAGCCACCCCCGGCTTCAGGCCATTAACTCCGTCGTATTCAGGCCGTTTTCCCGGCTTCCGTCACGTTCAAGTTTCTGCTATATTTGCTTCCTGATAACCGGTCATGCTACATGGCTTATGCCCGGCTTAACCTGAATTTTTATGGAAGTTATGGCCAAAACAAAATTTACCAAGGAAACCTACCTGACCTGGTACAAGGAGATGGTTTTGATGCGCAAGTTTGAAGAGCGCGCCGGGCAATTGTACGGGATGCAGAAGATCAAAGGATTTTGTCATCTCTATATCGGGCAGGAAGCCGTTGTAGCCGGGGCCATGAGCGTGTTGAAACCGGAAGACAATATGATCACGGCCTACCGCGACCATGCCCATGCGCTGGCCAAAGGAACATCGGCGCGTGCTGTCATGGCTGAGTTGTATGCGAAGGAAACCGGCTGTTCAAAAGGAAAGGGCGGCTCCATGCACATGTTTGACGCGAAGAACCGTTTCTTCGGCGGCCATGGTATTGTGGGCGGCCAGATTCCGCTGGGAGCAGGCATTGCCTTTGCCGAGCAATACCTGGGAACAAAAAATGTGACGGTTTGTTACATGGGCGACGGCGCAGTACGGCAGGGGGCTCTTCACGAAGCGTTTAACATGGCCATGCTGTGGAAATTACCCGTGGTATTTATCATTGAAAACAATGCCTATGCCATGGGCACATCGGTAGAGCGGACCAGCAATGTAACGGAACTATACAAACTGGGGCTTTCATATGACATGCCTTCGGAAGCCGTCGACGGCATGCGCTGTGAATCCGTTCATGAAGCCATGGAAAAGGCCGTGAAACATGCGCGTTCCGGAAAAGGACCTTACCTCCTGGAAATCGATACGTATCGTTACAAAGGCCATTCCATGAGCGATCCCGCTAAATACCGCAGCAAGGAAGAAGTGGAAGAATACAAATCGAAAGATCCCATTGAGCAGGTTTTGAAAACCATCCTCGAAAATAAATTCGCTACGGAAAAAGAAATTGAAGCGATCAATGAAGAGGTGAAAAAAGTAGTTGATGATTCCGTTCAGTTTGCGGAAGACTCTCCTTACCCGGATCCTTCTGAACTTTACAAAGATGTGTATGTGCAGGAAGATTACCCTTACATTACTGAATAAATAAATTAAGTGGTTAATTCTTTTTTCACCACGGAGACACAAAAGCACAGAGAAGAACCGAAAATAATTTGTGTTGGTTAATACCTAAAAAAATCCCTAAAACTTTTTAACCTATGGCAGAGATCGTACGCATGCCCAAAATGAGTGACACCATGACGGAAGGTGTCGTATCCAAATGGCATAAAAAGGTAGGAGACAAAGTCAAAACCGGCGACCTCGTAGCGGATATTGAAACCGACAAGGCCACCATGGAATTTGAATCCTACCAGGAAGGCGTGTTGTTGTACATCGGCGTGGAAGCAGGCCATGCCGCTCCCGTGGACGGGATCCTTGCCATTCTCGGCAAGGAAGGCGAAGATTATAAACCCCTGCTCGAAGCAGAAAAGAAAAAAGCTCCGGCCGCCGGCGATAAAAAAGAAGATAAAAAAGAAGCACCTGAAAAGGAAGTTGTCGCTGAGAAAAATGCGGAAGCTGCACCTGCTAAACCTGCACCTGTCCCGTCCCCGGTAGCGGCTTCTGCCACTTCCCCGGTAAATGACGGCAGGCTGAAAGCATCGCCGCTGGCGAAAAAGCTGGCTGGAGAAAAAGGCATAGACCTGGGAAAAATTTTAGGCAGCGGCGAGCATGGCCGGATCGTGAAACGCGATATCGACTGGTTCAAGCCCGGCAACCTGGTCAGGGCTTCCGGGAGCCCCGCTTTCGTGGGCAAGGAAAGCTTCGACGAGATTTCCGTTTCCCAGATGCGCAAGACCATTGCGAAACGGCTGAGTGAAAGCAAATTCACATCCCCGCATTTCTACCTGACCATGGAAATGGACATGGATGCCGTCGTCGCCGCCCGCGAAAGCATCAACGGCGTGATCGACACCAAGATTTCCTTCAATGACTTTGTGATCAAGGCCGCCGCCGCTGCACTCCGGCATCACCCCAAGGTAAATTCCTCCTGGCTGGGCGATAAGATCCGCGTCAATCACCACATCCATATCGGTGTCGCCGTAGCCGTAGAGGACGGGTTGCTCGTGCCCGTCGTGAAATTTGCCGACGGCAAAACGTTACGTGAAATCAACGCGGAAGTAAAAACCTTCGCGCAGAAAGCGAAAGATAAAAAACTGCAACCTGCCGACTGGGAAGGCAACACCTTTACCATTTCAAATCTCGGCATGTACGGCATTGAAGATTTTACAGCCATCATCAACCCTCCCGATGCCTGCATCCTCGCCATTGGCGCCATTATCCAGAAACCCGTAGTGAAAAACGGTGCCGTCGTTCCGGGCAATACCATGAAAGTAACGCTGAGCTGCGACCACCGCGTTGTGGATGGCGTAACCGGATCCGAATTCCTGAAAACATTCAAGGGCCTGATGGAAAACCCGGTTATTCTATTAGGGGAAAGTTCTATTTAAAAAATTTTAAGATTGCTTTTACCGTCCCGTAAATTTCCTTTCGGGTGTTAACTTATGCTTTTTGTTTGCCCCGGTTAACGAGACCCAGGTAATAGGTCGCAATGCAGATGATCCCGGCTGCAAAAAACACGATGGCATACGGCCGCGTTCCGTCTTCGAAATAAAATTCCCCGATCATCCATACGGAGTTCGCCATGATCCAGAAACAAACGGCCAGGTTATGCAAAAGCTCGGCCTTCTCTTTTCTTAAGTACCAGGTCAGGTAAAACGCCACGCTGAGTGTGGGCACGATCATAAACAGTCCCGCCGGTTTGAAATCCATTACCCAGCAGGTGTCCTTCAGCAGCCATAATGCAATATGCATGTTTTCATATTTCCGGATCTTGGTGAACATACGCTCCTGTTTTGGTTGTAAAATAAAAAGAATAAGAAGTTAATGCAGCACGAAGCGTTTACTTTGGGTTCCGCCAGTTGACTGTACCTGCAACACATAGACGCCGCTGGCGAATAGCCTGACATCCAGGTCGTCTTTAAAAATCCCGTTCCGGGTTTGAATGTTTTTTCTGAAAACGACACGGCCGGATAAGTCCATAATCGTAAGCGCTCCGCTCTCCGGGCCGCCCTGTTTCCATTCTACATGCAGGTTACCCATCGCTGGATTCGGAAAAAGCTGAAGATCATGCAGGGCCTCCATTTCATGGATGCCGGCAAGAACATCCACAAGAATGGTATCGGAATTGACGCATCCGTTAGAATCCGTTACCGCAACGATATACAGGCCGGAGGAATCGACCACAATAACAGGCACTGTATCGCCTGTATTCCATACATATGCAACATAACCGGAATCAGCGGAAAGCGTCACGGTCTGCGGTGCAACGATAACGGTATCATTCCCAAGGGATACTTCGGGAAGGTCGCGGACAAGAATGGGAACGGGTGTTCGTATGCTTGCACAGATTGCACTATTCTGAACATACAGTGTATCGGAAGCCGCAGCGAAATACTGAATGGTGCTACCTGAATCCAAAACGTTTCCACCAGCCGGGGATTCAAACCAGTAAAGTGCAACACTTCCTGTGGCCGTTAGCTGAACCGTATCCGGTCCGCACGATGCCACGCCGGATGCGCTGGCCGGGGGAAAGTGAGTGAACACCGTGATGACCGTTTGCAGCGAATCATTGTTTGGCTCGATATCACCGGGCAGGGAAACAGAAGCCTGGATGGTAAACAATCCGCCGCCCAGTGTATTAATAGGCTGGCTGAACGCAAGGGTATCGGAATCACCGGCAGCCACGGTGCTGAAAATAGTATCGGTTAGCTGGTAGACGCCGGCTCCGCTGATATCGGCATGGATGATAAAACCGTTTTCACCGTAACCGCCAATATTATGGATAAGCAGCTGGATTTCCGTGAATGCATTCTCACAGGCAGGATTCGCAGGCAAGGCCACAGCGGAAACAGCGAGGTCGTGAATGATGGCTGTAAACTCATCGGCACCCATGTCGGGAGTAGCCGCGCTTCGCAGTTCCCCATCGATATCATCCCAAACATCCGGAATGAACTTTCCTTTATTATCCACAGTATAGGCTGAGGCATGAAGGTCCTGGGCAGAAATAAATTCAGGATCCGCTGCCACAGAGTTCAAATCAAAGTTGGTGGCAACTTTCCAGTCCGCTAACGTGGCCAGGTAGGTTCCGTTAAACCGGCTGCAGAAGGGTCCTGTCGAGTACAGGTCATTGTTGTCGGATTCTGAAATGCCGGAAGGGACCAAAGAATCTTCCAGCACATACGAAAGTCCCCCTCCATTGTTCACCAGGATATTGTTTTTCACAACCGTATTCGAAGGGTCGGAAACCAGGATTGCCGTATGGTCCGGATCGGAAGAAGTTTGTTGTATGGTATTGTAAACAGCATCCAGGTACCAGGATGCATCCAGGACCATTCCCGAAGAATCGCCTGACAGGATCATATTATTGGCAAGCAAAATCCTGTTTGACGCCGCCCCTTTGCACCCCGAAATAACGATGCCATTACCCGGACTATTAATAAGGTTCTTAAATACCTGCGTTCCATTCATACAACCGTCGAGATGAATGGCCTGGTAGTTCGGATCCACCGACGTTGTTTGGAAAACATTAGCGGTTAGCTCAGGCGCGTCCAGGTCTTCAAGCAAAAGGCCACCTGCAACCTGGTTTAAAAATTGGTTGCCCGAAATGACCATGCCGGATTCTGAATTCTGTCCCGAACCTTCGAAAAAAATGGCTGCAGCACCGTCCAGGAAGCGGGTATTTAGAAATGAATTTGAAGAGTCCCTGTAGAGTGATGAAGAATCGGAAAATACCAGTGCGGCCTGGCTGCTGTTTGCCAGGTTTTGCCCGCCGGCAATCCGGCAATTGGTAAAGACATTGTGTGCGGCATTACGGGTCAGCTCCACGACGCGGGAATAGGGCAAGGAGCCTCTCCGTTCCAGCGTCACCTGGTTAAAAATAAAATGATCAGCGCTGTTCAGCTGGAGGGTATAATTACCTGACGGGTTGGATGAAGCAGGAAAAGTAATCACGACAGAGGTACTGTCGGCGGTCGACGATTGAAAGGTAATGGTGTTGCCGGCTGAAGCTCCCTGGATAGATGGAATGGTAAGTTGTTCTGAAAAGATACCCGGATTAATATTCAGAACCACCGGACCGCATACACCGCGGCTTACCAGGTCGTTTACGGCATCGGTTAACGTGGCGTAATCAGCCACGATGCCCGCGCTGTAGCTTCCGTTCATCATGCTGCTGAAGCTACCTGTCACCAGGCTGTCGTTCGAAGGATCGGCATCCGGCAACCCGTTCGGATCGGAAGAAACGACGGTAAGCTGGTACGTGAGTTTGCGGTTAAAAAAGAAAGCGCCGAGAACTACCAACTGCATCGTTGCAGGAGCCAGCGTATCGTTGAAAAGCAGGGGTGCTTGTCCCAGTCCGTTCACGGTCCAATTCACCTGGGCGGTAAAAACGGTATCCGGCCCTGTATTCTGAAGCATGACCGCTACGGAGTTTGTGCCGGAACAGAAGGGTGATACCGGGCTGACCAGGGTGGTGACGCTGATGTCAGGCTGGGCCGACAAATTGCCAAAAGCAAGCATGCTAAGCAGGCAGAGAAATACCTTGCTCTTTCGTGTATGGTACATGTGTTTCATCGGGATTGCTTTAAATTTCAGGATTCTTTTTTAGGTTCTTCTCCAGGTGTTTTTTCTTTGAAATCGTAATGAATGATGAGGCCATCCTCGCCGGGTGACAGCGCGCCGGGTTCGGGATTCTCCTTTTGTCCTTCCTCTTCTTCTTCCAGCTCCCAGGAGTATTTTTCTTTCGCCGGACCTTCCTTCCGGAAATAAATGGCGGCAAAAATACCGGCTGCCGAACCGAAAAGGTGAGATTCCCAGGATACGGTCTGGTCTACAGGCAAAATCCCCCAAACCATACTTCCGTAAAGAAATGTAACCAGCAAGGATATTGCAAGCAGGCTGTTGTCTCTCCGGATCAGCCCGCTGAAGAATGTAAAACATACCAGGCCGTATATCAAGCCGCTGGCCCCGATGTGAAAACTGGGACGAGCCGCCAGCCAGACCCAGAAACCGGTGAACAGGTAAATCATCCCCAGGACACGCCAGGCAATTTCCTTATAAAAATAAAACAGGCCGGTGCCGACAACCAGCAAAGGAACTGTGTTGGAACCAATGTGATTGAGATTGGAATGAACGAAGGGCGATGTAAAAACTCCCAACAGACCGGCGAATGTCCGGGGCAGGATTCCCAGGGCATGTAAATCCATGCCGCCGACAGCAGCCAGCAGGAATACCAGCCACATGATGCCGGTAAATAGTAAAGGTACGATCAACGCCTTCAGCCCGGAATTTTTTTCTTCCACATCTGCCAGATTTACTACAAAGGTAAAATATAGCACCCAACGAATTACGAAGCTGGAAGAAACCCTATTTTTGCCCTGGTATGATGAGACAGGAATTCCTTCAAACACCCATCGAATACCTGAAAGGGGTAGGCCCACAGCGTGCCGAGATCCTGAAAAAAGAGTTGGGTATTTTCACGTTCGGTGATTTACTGTTTCATTTCCCTTTCCGGTATGTCGACCGCACACGGTTTTACGCGGTCAGGGAACTGCATGCGGAAATGCCCTATGTGCAGGTGAAAGGCATTCTGAGCGGACTGGAACTAAAGGGGCAAAAGAGGCAACAATTTTTAACGGCGAATGTAGCCGATGCCACAGGATCCCTGCAACTGGTCTGGTTCAAAGGGCTGCGCTGGATGAAAGAATCCCTGAGGCCTAACCAAGAATATATCGTATTCGGGAAGCCCGGACTTTTTAACCGCCACCTCAATGTCGTGCATCCTGAAATGGAGCTTTCCGCGGAAGCCCAGCTGACTTTTCTTTCGGCCTTGCAACCGGTTTACAATACGACGGAAAAATTAAAAGTACGCGGACTGGACAGCCGCGGATTGCTGAAATTACAAAAAACGTTGCAGCAGCATTTGCCTCCTGTATTCCAGGAAACCCTGCCTTCCACCGTGCTCCGCGATCAGCAATTGATGGGCAGGCTGGAAGCTTTGCGCCAGGTTCACTTTCCTTCCGACGCCAACATCCTGAAAAAAGCACAATACAGGTTGAAATTTGAAGAGCTCTTTTTTATCCAGCTCAGGCTGCTGTATCAGAAAACTTTGCGGAAAGAAAAATCCGACGGCGCCAACTTTCAGAAAGTCGGAGAATTGTTCAATTCCTTTTACACGAATCATCTTCCCTTTACGCTAACAGAAGCCCAGAAACGGGTGCTTCGGGAGATTCGCCTGGATTGCGGTAACGGCAAACAAATGAACCGGTTGTTGCAGGGCGACGTAGGCAGCGGCAAGACCCTGGTGGCTTGTATGAGCATGTTGCTGGCGCTGGATAACGGCTACCAGGCCTGCCTCATGGCTCCGACGGAAATCCTGGCCACCCAACATGCCAAAACACTGGGCCGCCTGCTGGAAAAACTTCCCGTGGAGATTGCCTTGCTGACAGGATCAACCAAAACGGCGCAGCGAAAAAAAATCCTGGAAGGATTGCTGAATAATTCCCTTCACCTGCTCATCGGCACCCATGCCTTGATTGAAGAAGTTGTCAAATTTCAAAACCTCGGGCTTGTCGTCATCGACGAACAGCATCGCTTCGGCGTCGAACAGCGTGCAGCCCTGCATCTGAAAGGAACCAACGGCATCTCCCCGCACGTCCTCGTCATGACAGCCACACCGATTCCCCGCACACTGGCCATGACGCTGTATGGCGACCTGGATGTTTCCGTCATCGACGAATTACCCCCGGGACGCAAATCCATACAGACCCTGCACCGGTATGATTCAGGGCGACTGGCCGTCTGGGGCTTTTTGAAAAGGGAAATCGCCGAAGGCCGCCAGGTATATATCGTCTATCCCCTTATTGATGAATCGGCAAAGATGGACCTGAAAAACCTGATGGACGGTTACGAAAGCATTTGCCGCGACTTCCCGCGGCCGCAATACCAGGCCAGTATTGTGCATGGCAAGATGAAAGCCGCAGACAAGGAATTTGAAATGCAGCGCTTCATCCGCGGTGAAACGCAGATCATGGTGGCCACTTCCGTCATTGAAGTGGGCGTAGATGTTCCGAATGCTTCCGTGATGGTGATCGAAAATGCCGAACGCTTCGGGCTGTCGCAGTTACATCAATTGCGCGGAAGAGTGGGCCGTGGCGCCGACCAGTCCTATTGCATTCTTATGACTTCTTCGAAGCTGGGCAACGATGCCCGCACCCGTATCCGGACCATGGTCGATACCAACGATGGCTTTAAGATTTCAGAAACCGATCTGCAGATCCGTGGTGCCGGCGATTTGCAGGGAACACAGCAAAGCGGAATCCTGGATATGAAAATTGCCAACCTCGGCCAGGACCAGGTTATTCTCCAGCAGGCACGGGATTCAGTCATCAAAATGCTTGAAAAAGATCCGCACCTTGCCTTGCCCGAACATCTTGTCCTGCAGGCTTTTTTCGAAGAGCGAAAAAGAACGAATTCTGACTGGAGCCGGGTAAGCTAAACCCATTGGCTCAAAACGTTATCTTTGCCGCCGTAGCTTGAATTCCCTTTTATGAAAATTTCTTACAACTGGCTTAAAGAATATCTCCGTATAAACCTGCCTCCTGAAGAAGTGGCTGCACTGCTTACCAATTGCGGCCTGGAAGTGGAAGGCCTGGAACCGTTTCAGTCCATGAAAGGAGGGCTCAAAGGCCTGGTGATCGGGGAAGTGATGACTTGCATGAAGCATCCCAACGCCGATAAACTTTCACTGACAACGGTCGATGTGGGTACAGGAACCCCGTTGAATATTGTTTGCGGCGCGCCCAATGTAGCGGCCGGACAAAAAGTAGTGGTAGCCACCGTGGGAGCCCAACTGTATCCCACGGAAGGCGATCCTTTTGAAATCAAGAAATCAAAAATCCGCGGCGAAAATTCCGAAGGCATGATCTGCGCGGAAGATGAAATCGGAATGGGTAAATCCCACGCCGGCATCATCGTGCTTCCTGCTGACGCCAAAACAGGAACTCCGGCAAAAGATTATTTCGGTGTTGAAGAGGACATCGTTTTTGAAATCGGACTTACGCCCAACCGTGCCGATGCCGCTTCTCATATGGGTGTTGCACGCGACCTGGTTGCCGTATTGAAAAATCAACCGACAACCGCCGACCATGGACCCTGGGCCCTGAATCTTCCTTCCGTGGAAGCGTTCAACGTGGACAATACGAATTTGACCGTTAAGGTGGAGGTTCAGGATGCAGCGGCATGCCCGCGTTATTCGGGAATTACGCTAAGTGGCGTCACCGTTCAGGAATCCCCGCAATGGCTTAAGAACAAGCTGAAAGCCATTGGCATCGGACCTATTAATAATATCGTTGACATTACGAACTTCGTACTTCATGAATGCGGTCAGCCGCTCCATGCATTCGATGCCGATGAAATCACCGGCAAAAAAGTCGTGGTGCGAAAAGCCAAAGAAGGAGAAAAATTTACTACGCTGGACCAGGCAGAACGCACATTGACATCCGGCGACCTGATGATTTGCAATGCATCCGAACCCATGTGCATAGCCGGGGTATTCGGTGGAATCAAATCCGGCATCAGCGGCAAAACAAAAAATATTTTTTTAGAAAGCGCCACCTTCTACCCTGCCACCATCCGCAAGACCAGCAAGCATCATGGCCTGAAAACGGATGCTTCCTTCCGCTTTGAACGGGGCACCGATCCGGGACTGACCATCTATGCCCTGAAGCGCTCCGCTCTCCTGATCCGGGAAATTGCGGGAGGTACCATCTCCTCAGAAATCACAGACCTCTACCCTGTCCCGGTCAAGCGTGCTACCATTGAAATGAACTACGGTTTCCTGGATAACCTGCTGGGAGAAAAGCTGGACAGGAACCGCATAAAAAACATCCTTACCTCCCTGGATATTTCCATCGAGAATGAATCGCAGGAACAGGTAACCCTTTCCGTTGCCACGCATAAAATCGATGTTACCCGTCCTGTCGATGTGGCCGAAGAAGTACTGAGGATCCATGGCTTCAACAACATCTCGTTGCCAAAGCGCCTTCACAGTTCGCTGTCGTTTTCTGACAGGAAAGATCCTGAAAAGATCCGGGAAGCCATTGCAGGCATGCTTAGCGCCAACGGCTACTTTGAACTGCTTACCAATTCACTGACCAAATCAAAGTATAGGCGGGATGATGATGAGGAAGGAAGTCCCGTTAAGATTCTGAATGCCCTGAGCCAGGACCTGGATACAATGCGCCAGAGTCTGGTGCATAGCGGCCTGGAAGTGATCGAATTCAACCGTAACCGAAAACAACCCGACTTAAAACTCTTTGAATTCGGGAAAACGTATACGACGAAGAACGACAAGTACACAGAGAAAAATCATCTCGCCCTGTTTGTAACCGGAAAGAAATTCGAAACTTCCTGGAACCTGGCCGCTGCAGATTCGGACTTTTTCTTTCTGAAAAGCGCCATACAAAACATCCTCACTTCAGCCGGTCTTTCACAGGATGCCATTGAAACCCTGCCTTTGGAAAATCACGCGTTTATTTCCCAAGGGCTTACCCTGCTCTATAATAAAAAGAAACTGGTTGAATTCGGAAACCTGAAGACTTCCCTTTTGAAATCATTCGACATAAGTCAACCTGTATGGTTCGCTGATATGGATTGGGACCGGCTACTTAAAGCAATTCCCGGCAAGCCGGCTTCCTACAAAGAAATTTCCAAGTTCCCGCAGGTACGGCGCGACCTTAGCATGCTGATAAACCGGGATATTACGTATGCGAAACTGGAGAACATTTCCTACACCACAGAAAGAAATCTCCTGAAAGAAGTCCAGCTATTCGATGTGTACGAAGGAGATAAAATCGAAGCCGGTAAAAAATCCATCGCCATGAGCTTCACCCTGCTCGACGAACACCAGACCCTTACTGACAAGCAGATCGACAAGACCATGAACCGGCTGATGGAAGCTTTTGAGAAACAGGCCGGGGCGGTTATCCGGAAAGGATGATTTACGATAGGCGGGACAATTTGCTTCAATGACCTTTTGCTCCTGCTTCCTGTCGCTTCATAGTGCCCGATTTTTTACGGCATGAGCTTGGCTCTGTAGGAAAAGTTTATTTACCAATTACTCCACTACTAGTTTAGTGCTGCTCCCCCAAAGGTTAATGATATAAATACCTTTTGCCAATTGCGGTAAAAGAATTTCTTTTTTATTGACGCCTGCTGTTATGGCAAGTTCTTTTTGCAAAAGCATTCTGCCGGCTATATCGAATAAAGAAAAATTGACGTTATTCTTTTTGTTTGAGAAAAAGTGCAGGGTTAAATAGTTGTTTGCATTTAGATAAGCTGATAACTCTGTTACAGGTAGCGTATTTTTGGGTATGCCTGTAGTTTGGGGAAAGAGTTTAATCAACCACTCATCAAAGTAACCATGATTTCCGCCCCCGGTTGCATCGCCATCAAAAGAGGAGGTATATCCGGAAACAAAATATCCGTTGTCAGGAGTTTGAAAACATTCAGATCCCGCCTGCTGTTGAGAGCCACCCAAACATTTTTGCCATTGTATCACTCCTGAACTATCCATCTTGACAAGCCACATATTATAACAACCATAAGGAGCGCTTCCTCCGCAATAGAAAACGCCTGATACATCTCCGTCATCGGAATTTGTCATGCCGGAAACAATAAACCCATCCTTAACTCCTGAAAGTCCGCCACATGATTCGTTATATTTGCCGCCCAAACATTTTTGCCATTGAAGATTGCCTGCGCTATCTATTTTTACAATCCATATGTCAGTATTGTTTATGGTAGAATCATGATTTCCTGTAACCATTCCATCCATAGAATTAACATCGCCAGCCAAAAGATAACCGCCATCGTAGCATTGAGACATTTGATATAGAATATCGTCTTTTGATCCACCGTATGATTTATCCCAAACTTTGTTCCCTAAACTGTCAATCTTTACAATCCAGAAATCATTCAAGCCTAATACAGTCGTCACATCTCCATCCCATGATTCTGTATATCCGCCAATTACATAACCACCATCCGGACTCAAAAATATCTTCCATGCATCATCAACACCTGACCCTCCCAAACACTTTTGCCACACAATGTTTCTTAAGCTGTCAAGTTTCACCACCCATACATCAGCCACGCCAATTCCAAAGGCATGATTACCGCTTACATCACCATCATTTGAACCGGTAGGTCCCACTAAAATAAATCCGCCATCAGGGGTTGATTTAATATCATCAAATCCTTCATTAAATGAACCGCCATAACATTTTTGCCAGACAATGTTCCCGATGGTATCAGTCTCCACCAACCATCCATCAATGTTACCAGGATGATGATTGCCGGAAACATCACCATCGTTAGAAGATGTACCTCCAGCAAACAAAATGTGCCCATTACTTAAGTGTACATAATTACCCGAAAAGTGATCCTCATTTGAGCCACCCAAACATTTTTGCCACTGGATATTCCCTGTACTGTCAAGGTCAAGCAGCCAAACGTCATTACACTGATTAAAACTACAAGTTCCGCCATGATTACCACTCACATCGTAGTCATTCGAGTTAGTTCCGCCAATGATAATAAAACTATTTGCAGGCATTGGTACAATCGCGCCAATCCAATCGGAATTTGACCCTCCATCACATTTTTGCCATTGAATGCCTGGCGCTTGAGCAAGCAGGAAATTCGATTGCAGGACAAAAAGGATGAATAGGGCTATTTTTCTTTTATTTGGATTCATTTGTAGTAATAAAATTTTTCAGGAACA
>Ga0315912_10000905_pt1 | contig 42204 bp, 31 predicted proteins | sample VfabasoilMG_FD_204469 | JGI IMG/M metagenome (GOLD analysis project Ga0315912, IMG submission 204469) | Garden soil microbial communities collected in Santa Monica, California, United States - V. faba soil | ecosystem: Environmental > Terrestrial > Soil > Garden | place: USA: California... | reverse complement strand
CTAGGCGGACGCGGGTTGGATCAGTCGCTGGGCGAGCTTCAGAGCGGCGGCCATGCCGCCGGCGTCGGCCTTGCCCTGCCAGGCGATGTCGTAGGCCGTGCCGTGGTCGACGCTGGTGCGCACTCGGCTCAGGCCGAGGGTCACGTTGACCGCATCCCCGAAGGCGACGAGCTTGGTCGGGATGGTCGCTTGGTCGTGGTACATGGCCACGACGCCGGCGTATTTCCCTGCGTACGCCAGGCGATAGGCGGATTCGGCGCCGATCGGGCCCAGTAGCTCGACACGGCCGCGCAGTCGCCGGCGCGCCAGGCGGATGCCGGGCAAAATGGCGAGGCGCTCCTCGTCGCCGAGCAGCTCACTCTCGCCGGCGTGCGGGTTGAGCGAGCAGACCGCGATGCGCGGAGCGTCTGCCCCGAGCAGCAGGAGAAAGAGCCCGAGCTGGTAGCACGCCTCGGCTACGTGCACGGGGGTGAGCCACGCAGGCACGCGGTGCAGCGGCAGGTGCGTGCTCGCCAGGCTGGTCGTGAGGCGCGGAGACGCGAAACACATGACCGAGCTCTTGGCCCCGTCCCGCGCCTGCAACCACTCGGTATGTCCGGTAAAGCTCTCCGCTCCGGGCGCGCCCGAGCGCGCGATCAACGCCTTGCTCACGGGTCCGGTCACGAGCGCCGCACCTCGGTGCGCGCGCACCAGGTCAAACGCAGTGTTGATGGCGGCCAGCTGCGAGCGACCCGCCGCTCGGGTCGGGCGCTGGGGGTTCAGATCGGCCGGGCGCAGCTCGGGACCGACCTCGAGCAGATAGGTGCGACCCGGGCGCAGCGCTTGACCCGTGTAGGGCTCGAAGCGAGCCGGAGGTACGCCGACCAGCTCCGCTGCCTGGCGGATCGCCAGACCGCTGCCCACGAGCACACACGGCACCCGCCGCAACTGGCGCACGGCCGCTACGGACACCTCGGGGCCGATCGATGCCGGGCACCCCACCGAGACGACGATCATTCGTCTTCGGAGTCGGCCTCTGCGGACGCCGGCCCGTCGCCGTCGCTCTCGCCACCGTCAGACTCTGGCATGCGTAGTTTGTAGCCAGAGCCGCGCAGCGTCTCGAGCGGCAGGGCGTCCCCGAGCTTGGCGCGCAGGCGCCGCACGTGAATGTCGACGGTGCGTGGACCGCCATCGTAGCGATTGCCCCAGACCCGCGCCAGCAGGTGATCCCGCGAGAGGACCTTGCCGCGGCGTTCGCACAGGTACACGAGCAGCGCGAACTCTTTGGCCGTGAGCGCGATGGGCTGACCGCCTTTGGTCACCTCGTGCGAGGCCTGGTCGACGACGATGGGTCCGACCTTGTGCCGCTCTTCCGTCGCGAACTCGCTGCGCCGCCACTCGACTGCGCGAATGCGGGCGTACAGCTCCTCGGGCACGTAGGGATGCAGCACGAAGTCGTCGAAACCGCTCGATGGATCGACCCGAGCCATCTGGCCGACCGTGACCGCAATGATGGCGCCGACGTTGTCGAACGTCTGCTCTTTGCGGACGGCGCGCAGGGCGGCAATCGCCAGGTCGGGGCGATCGAGCGCCTCGAACACCAGTGCGCGGGGCCGACCCTCCATATTGGGATCGTCCTCGAACAAGTTGACCGGGTCATCCCACAGGTCCAGCGTCCGGACACTCGCGCCGAGCTGGCGAAGGGTGGCGCTGGCACCGTCTTCCCGGTCGAGGACCGGTCCATGACCTACGACGGCAACGAAGGGGACGCGCTTGACACTCGGATCAGCCAATGTCTGTTCCACCAACCGTAATGCTCGACAACTTCATGGTCGGGCAACCTACACCAACGGGCACGCTTTGGCCGTCCTTACCGCAAGTCCAGCTACCATCGGAAAGCGCCACGTCATTTCCCAACATAACTACCCGGCGCAGGGTTTCCGGACCATTTCCAATGAGATTCGCCCCTTTGAGGGGGGCCGTCAGTTTGCCGTTTTCGATCAGGTAGCTTTCCGTCAGGGAAAACACGAAGTCTCCATTGGCGATATCGACCTGACCGCCACCGAAGGCTTTGGCGAAGATCCCGTGCTGGACGCTGCGCAGGATCTCTTCGGGGTCGTGGGGACCCGCAAGTAATAGAGTGTTCGTCATCCGCGGCATCGGCACGCAGGCGAAACTCTCGCGCCGGCCATTGCCCGTCGGACGGGTCTTGAAATGCGCAGAGGTGTGCTGGTCGTGGATATAGCCACGCAGAATGCCATTTTCGATCAGGACGCTGCGCTCTGGCTCGTTGCCTTCGTCGTCGACATTGATGGTGCCACGCGATTGCGTAAACGTGGCGTCGTCCACCACCGTGCAGAGCGTGCTGGCGACCTCGTTTCCGACCTGGCCGCTGTAGTTACTGGTTTTTTTGCGGTTGAAATCGGCCTCGAGCCCGTGCCCAACGGCCTCGTGCAACAGGATGCCGCTGTCGCCCGGCGCCAGCACAACTGTCAACTGACCGGCCGGAGCAGGGCGCGCATCCAACAAGCAGAGCGCCTGCCGAGCCGCCTCCGCACCATGAAACTCGGGGCTCTTGCTCTCGAAGTAGCCGAGCGTCATGCGCCCACCGCCTCCGCTGCGCCCGGCTTCCCGGCGCCCCGAGCGCTCGGCCAACGCGCGCACGCCGAAGCGCATCAGCGGCTGCGTATCCCGGCAGAAGTGGCCGAGGCTGGTGCAGATCAGGATCTCGCGCACCTCTTCGGCGAAGCTCGCCTCCACCTTCACGATGCTCGGGTCGTGGGCATGCGCCGCGCGGCTGGCTCGCTCGAGCAACTGGCGTTTGTCGGAGCCCGCTGCGTCGAGCGTCAGCTCGGCGAGCTCGTAGCGTTCCGGTAGCGAGCGCGGACGAACGTCGATCGACGTGGTGTGCGGGCGCCCCGCGCGAGCGATCTGGGCGGCGGTGTTTGCCGCCCGCAGCATCGCGTCATATTCGAGGTCCTCGACGTGCGCGTAACCGGTGGCGTCACCCTGTCGCACGCGCACGCCCAGGCCGAGCGATACACCGCGGCTGGCGCTCTTGGTGATGCCGTCCTCGAAGAAGAGGCTGCCGGCAGCTCGATACTCGAAGAACAGATCGGCGTAGTCCCCACCGCTCGCCAGGGCCACGTCGAGCAGGCGCCGGCAGACGCTCTCGTCGATGCCGGCAGTGCCGCCCGGCCCGAAGGGGGCCCGATACAGCTTGCTGTGAGTCATGCCGGGATCACATCACGGCCGGCGCTTCTTGGCAAACCCCGCGCAAACGCGGCGCAAACACCGCGTCACCCCTGCGGCGAAAATCGGAGCATCCCGGTGCTCGGGCGTCGCGGTCTCGGACGTATCCGCCTCGGGCGCCGGGCGGGCCGGTCGCCGGGCGCTTGCCCTCTCGGCTGCCGGAGCGTTAGCCTGCGCGCACATGGGCCCCCTCTTTAAAACCCTGGTGGCGCTTCACGTTGCTGCCAACCTGGTCTGGATCGGCGCCATTCTCAGCGTCGCACTGGCGCTGGTCTCGCGCGCCGGGGATGGGCGGGTGGGCGCGCAGATCGCCTATGAACTGTATCGCAGGCTGGCGGTGCCTGCGTTTGTCCTGTCGTTCGTGGCCGGGCTCAGCCGGCTGATGCTGGACCTCGATCTCTACTTCGTGAGCACGAAGTACATGCACGGTAAGCTGTTGTTCGCGGTGATCGTGATTGCTCTCCATCACGTGATCGGAGCGCGCGCCAAGGCGGTGAGCACGGGCCGGCGGAGCTCGCCGGGGCCCATCGGCGTGCTGGCCCTGCTGCTGCTCATCTCGGCGGTGGCGGCCACTCTGTTCGTGATCATGAAGCCTTTCTGACACGCGCACGCCCGCGCGCGCGGCCCGCGTGGGCGTCGCGGACGCTGCCGGCCGGATTTCTGGAGGATGAGCGGCGCGAGACGGCGAGCTCCCGGCTTTCGAGCGCAGACTCGGGATTTCAGCCCAGTCGGCGCACGGCGGTGGGCCGAGCATGTAGCCTCGAGGGTGTGCGGGTGGGTCCCGGGCGCCATATAGAGGTCCTCGCGGCTTGACCGCGACCGACCCGAAGTCCTAAATTCAAGGGAGCAGCGCCGTATTGTCGGTGCAGCGAGGCGCTATTGGCGTTTGACCGCGAAAAGACTCTTCAAGTCGCTCAGAAGTACGTCGAGAAGCGCAAGTACGACCGAGCGATCCTGGAGTATCAGAAGGTCGTCGAGCAAGAGCCGAACGATGCGCGCACCTTGTTGCGCATCGGCGATCTGCAGGCGCGGATGGGCTCGCACGCCGATGCCATCGCGACCTACGATCGTGTAGCGCTGTACTACGCGGGTCGCGGGTTTTCGCTCAAGGCCGTCGCCGTCCTCAAGCAGATCGGCGAGCTGATCGAGCGGCACGCACCGCAGCTGGCCGATCAGTACAGCCACGTCCTGCCCAAACTCGCCCAGATCTACTCCGAGCTGGGGCTCGTGAACGATGCGCTGGCCACCTACGACGCGGTGGCGCGCCGGCTGCAAAATCGCGGTCGGGATCGCGACGCGGTGGAGATCATCCGGCGCATGGTCTCGCTCGACCGCGCCAACGCGCTGCCGTACCTGCGGCTAGCCGAGGCGCTGTGTCGGGTCAGCCGCATCGACGAAGCGATCGAGCACTTCTGGAGCGCGGCGCAGCTGCTCACGCAGCAGGGCAGGCCCGACGATGCGTTGAAGGTGCTCGAACGCATCCTGCATTTCCGTCAGGACCCGCGCGTCGCGCGCGTCACCGCCCAGCTCTATCTGACCAAGGGCACGCGCGAGTCGGGCATGCAGGCCCTGGCGCGGCTGCAGCTCTGCTTCGAGGCCGATCCGCGCGATCTCGAGACGCTCGCGCTGCTGGCCCAGGCCTTCGACGTGATCGGCCAGTCGTCGAAGGGCGTCGAGGTCTACAAGGAGATGGTGCGGATCGCGTTCGAGGCAGACCAGAAGGAGCTGCACGCTCGCTATCTGGCGCACCTGATGCGGGTCGCGCCCAATGACCCGCAGGTGCGCGCGCTCGGCGCGATGCAGGGCAAGGCCCCGTCGGAACGCCCGCCCGCGGTGGGTCGAGTCTCCAGCTCGCCGCCGGAGCTCGCCGATGACGACATCGAGTTCCTCGATGACGACGTCGTCGCGGAGCCCGAGGCGGAGCCGCCCGCGGCCGCGGTCGTCGCCGCAGGGCCCGCCCGCTCCGCCAGCGCGGAGGTCGCGTCCGAACGCGCTCCCATCAGCGCCAGCCTGCCGTCGGTGGGCCCCCCTCAGGTCAGCGTGGATCCGGGCACGCTGCGTCCGGCCGACATCCAGAGCGGGCCGCCTGCCTCCGAGTTCCTGCGCAAGGCCCTCGTGGACGCCGAGTCGTTCCGAGGCCTGAAGCTGTATGCGAAGGCCTCGCAGTGCCTGCGGCAGGCGCTGGCGGCAGCGCCGGAGTCGCTGGAGCTGCGGGCCGCCTTGCAGCAAGTGCTGCTCGAGGCCGGCGATCGGCCGGCGGCGGTCGAGCAGATGCTGGCCGTCGCCCGCATGTACATCGAACGCGGCTCGCTGTCGGCGGCGGAGGCCGAGCTCTACCAGGTGCTCGAGCTCAGTCCCGAGCTGCCGGTGGCGACGCGGCTTCTGGAACAGGTCCAGGCGCTGGCGCAGGATTCGTTGTCGCGCTCCGGGCGGGGATCGCGTCCTCGCCGCCCGCCGCCCGGCGCCCGGCAGGCTCCGCCCCGGGACGAGCCCTCGTCTCCCCCCAGCCAGAGCGAACACGAAGCGTTCGAGCTGCGCACGCGCGTCTCGTCTCCGGTGCTGCGAGCGGCAGCCACCGTCCCGCCCCAGGCCGAGGCCCAGCCCGAAGAAGTGCGGCTGCCCGCCTACGCTCTCGAAGAGGACGATCTGGCCACGGGCGCGACGCCCGCCGGGTCCATGCCCGCCGGCGCCGCTGCGCAAAAGTCGCCCGATCCGCCGCTGCCACAGTTTACCCTGGATTCCGGCCTGCTCTCTTCCCCCGAGCGCCTGGCGAATGCCACCAGCGTCCGGCCACCCCCCAGCCGGCGCGACTCGATCCGGGCGGCGCTCGACGAGGCCGAGTTCTTCTCGTCTCGCGGCCTGTATCAGGATGCTTCGATGATCCTGCGGGATCGGCTGGAGCAGTACCCCGGGGACGGAGAGCTGATCGAGGCCATCGCCCAGCTCGAACCGAAGCTGACCACGGAGAGCGGCACGCGCGACGTGGGACGCCTGAGCGTGGACGAGGCCCAGCCCGACGTCCCCGGCAGCCCCGCAGCGGTGGTCGCCGCGGCAAACGCCGTTCGCAAGGCGAGCCGCACCGACCTGGCGGCGGCAGGGCCACCGAGCTCCTCGCTCGGCAAGGAGCTGCGCGTTCAGTTCAGCACCGACGGCAAGCTGGAACACGGCGCGGTGCTCGATGCGGACGCGGATCTGGACATCGTCAACTCGCTCGAGCAGCCCGAAGAACGGCAGATCGACGTCGACGAGGTGTTCGCCAAATTCAAGCAAGGCGTCAAAGCGCAGATCGCCGACAGCGACAGCGCCACGCACTACGACCTGGGCGTTGCCTACAAGGAGATGGGGCTACTCTCCGACGCCGCGCGCGAATTCGAGATCGCCTCCAGCGATCCGAAGCTGGAGTGCACCTGCCTGGCGATGATGGGCATGATGTATCGCGAGCGCGGTGAGCTGGATCGCGCAGCGGAAGCGTATGTGCGCGGGCTGAACGCCAAGCACAAGACGGTCGCTCAGGAGATGAGCCTCTACTACGATCTCGGCACCATCTACGAGATGAAGAGCGACCCCGACGAGGCCATCTACTACTTCCAGCGCATCATGCGCCGCGACCCGAGCTACCGCGACGTACCGAAGCGGCTGCAGGCGCTGGAGCCCAAGAGTCGGCGGTTCTCCCAGCAGGCGCGCGCGATCAACGACGATCAAGAGTTCGATCGCAGCTTCGACGAGATCTACGATCGCGAGTGAGCGCCGAGGCAGCCGCCGCTGGCGGCTGCCGTGTCGAGGCCGCCCCAGAGGGCGACTCCCCCGGCTCGAGCTAGCGCGTGAAGGCGAGCACGGCGATGCGTTTGCAGCGCCGGCATTTGAGCTCGACCCCGCCGGGTACCAGCCGGGCGAGCAGGCTGCCGCAGGTGCAGCGGTGTGCCTCCCCCTCCTCGGCTGACTCCCGCCCCTCGGAGCCATCCCGCTCCGACCTGGTGGCGTCGACCGGCAGCATCGGCTGCCAACGGCTCGTCCGCGCGCCCGCCCGGTCGCTGCGCGCAGACGTCGATTCCTCCGACGTACGACCTCTGTTCATCACGCGGGTCAGCATATGCGATAATGATAGTCAGGGTCAAGTACTGAGCTGAAGCGCAGCGTTGGGGCGACTCCCCGGGCAGCTCTGGGCAGCGTGTCTGCACGGGCGCGCCCCTGTGTGCAACGTGATGCACGCCTCGTGGCGCCGCGCGCGCGACGGCGTACGAGCGGTGTGCCAGGGCACCCCTCTGCGTGAGGAAACCGCGACAGCGCCGCCGCGTATTGTCGCGTGGACGGCGCAGCGCCGCGCCTGATGAGCAACAGCGCCGCGCAGCTCGGAGTCGGCATGCAGCTTGCTTAGCTGATGGCGACTGTAGCCGAGATGACGGGGGAACCCAGGGAGGCGAGCATGTTCGAGCTTACTGAATTGGGGAAGGACGGGGCTTTGCTAGGTGGACGCTACCGGCTCGAGCGCTTCGTGGCTCGGGGCGGCATGGGGCAAATCTACGCAGCGACGGACACGTGGCTGAGCGAGCGGGTCGCGGTCAAGTTGCCGCTGACGGGCGAGGTAAACCACGTGTTGGCGCGCCATCAGCTCTCGCGCGAGGCGCGCCTGACCCGGCGCGTGAAGCACCCGGGGGTGTGCCGCATTCACGGCTTGCGCACCCACGAGTGTGGCGAGGATTCGACACCCATGCCGTTTCTGGCGATGGACTTCGTCGAGGGCAAGCGGCTGGGGCAACGCTTGTGGCAGGGCCGCCTGCCGCTCGGAGAGGTCGCGCAGATCGCCCGGCAGGTGTTGTCGGCGCTCGCGGCCGTGCACGAGGCCGGCGTGTGCCATCTCGATCTGAAGAGCGACAACATCATCCTGGCGGACGCGGGCGGCTCCTATCAGGCGATCATCGTGGACTTCGGGCTGGCGCGCGAGGTGGACCCACACGCGGAGGGCTCCCTGCATGCCGTCGCGGGCACGCCGGCGTACATGGCCCCTGAGCAGATCTTCGGAGCTTGCCCGAGCCCCGCCAGCGACGTGTATGCCTTCGGCGTCCTGCTCTTCGAGATGCTGACGGGTCAGCTGCCGTTCGTCAGTCGCACGGAGGGCTCGGGCGTCACGCTGCTGCAGCGGCTGCACCAGGTCGCTCCGGCACCGAGCTCGCTCGTGCCGCAGCTGCCCGCAGGCTGGGATGAACTGGTGCAGCGTTGTTTGAAGCTCCAGCGCGGGGAGCGCTACCGCGACGCGGGCAGGGCGCTGTCGGCCTTCGAGGAGCTCTGGCTGGATGCACCCGCGGGCGAGCGCGCCGAGCGCGACCCGAACGGGGGCCCCGGGCCCGCACAGTCGCAGCGGCGGCTCCGGGATACCCGGCCGCTCGCTAGCGCGGCCGTCGAGAGCTCTGGCCTCCAGAGCTCTGCACTCAAAACATTGACCGAGCCAGCGCGCGCCAGCGCGAGCATGCCCACGACTAAGCGATGCCGAGCTCTTCCAGCTTGTTGTACAGAGTCCGCCGGCTGACGCCGAGCAGCCGCGCAGCGACGGTGCGTTTGTTGCCGGCCCGGCTCAGGGCCTGCAGCACCGCCTCGCGCTCGGCATTGCGGCGGTGCTCGTCCAGACCGGAGGCCTCCGGCCGGCTCGAGCTGGGCGGAGCCTGGGCCTTGCTGGACGTTCCCCGCACCAACTCTCGCTCCACGTCGCGCGCCGAGATCAGCGCCTCGTCCGAGAACACCACCAGGCGTTCCACGAAGTGCTCGAGCTCCCGCACATTGCCCGGCCAGGCTTGCGCAAGGAGCAGCTCGATCGCGGGCGGCGCCAGAGCCATCCTGGGCTTGCCGTTGGCGGCGCAGGCCGCTGCCATGAAGTGCTCGGTCAGGGGGCGAACGTCCTCGGGCCGTTCGCGCAGCGGCGGCACGCGCAGCGGCAGCACGTTGAGTCGGAAAAATAGGTCCTGACGGAACTCGCCCTGCTCGACCATCTGCTCCAGATCGCGATGCGTGGCGGCCACGAACCGCACGTCGACCTTGATCGTCTTCACGCCGCCGACCCGCTCGAGCTCGCGCTCCTGCAGGATGCGCAGCAACTTGACCTGAGTGGCGAGCGCCACGTCCCCGATTTCATCGAGAAACAGCGTGCCCCCATGCGCGAGCTCCACGCGCCCGGGTTTGTGGCGCGTGGCGCCCGTAAACGCGCCCGGCTCATAGCCGAACAGCTCGCTCTCGAGCAACGAGTCGGGGAGCGCCGCGCAGTTCAGCTTGATGAAGGGCTTGGCGCGGCGGGCGCTCTGCTCGTGAATGGACCGAGCCACCAGTTCCTTGCCGGTGCCCGTCTCACCTCGGATCAGCACGGTCGCCGAGCCCGACGCTGCGCGCCGGCTCAACTCGCCGAGCTCCAGCATGACCTGGGAGCGCCCCACGAAGGGCGCCGACCCATGGCCGATCACCGGCGGCTGCGCACCTTCGCGGCGGCTCTGCTGCGCGACCTTGCGTACGACGAACAGCACCTCTTCGCGATCGAAGGGCTTCTGCATGAACTCGTGCGCGCCGCTCTTCATCGCCTCCACGGCGAGCTGGATGGTGCCGTGCGCGGTGAGCATGACCACGCCGATCTCGGGCCAGTTCTGCCGAATCCGGCGCAATAGCCCGAGCCCGTCGGTGCCCGGCATGCGCACGTCGGAGACCACGACGTCCACGGGCCGCTTTTCGAGCAACTGCTCCGCGGCCTCGGCGCTGCCGGCTTCGGTCACCGTCATGCCAGCCTGAGTCAACAGGCCGCACAGCACCTGTCTCACGGCTGCATCATCGTCGACGATCAGGACGTGAAAATCGCTCGCACCCATGGCCCCTAGCAATTGTTGCACAGGCGCCTCGCCCGACGCTCGGCTTTTGCCGAGATCGTTCAAAATCCAGTCCCAACGGAGGAAGCGAGAAGGTGATTGAACCGCCAAGGACGCCAAGCGGGGCTCGAGATTTTCTCTCTTCTTGGCGTCTTGGTGGCTCACTCTCGCCGTGACGCTCGGGAGGCGCTCAGAAGATGTGGTTGAAGTTGACGTAGAAGCCGCTGTCCTCCTCGCTGAACGCGTATTCAAACGTGATCAGGGTAGCCAGGTTCCAGGAGGCGCGCAGGGCCAGGCCTTGGTCCCGTTTCCAGCCGCCGAGCGACAGATCGCCCAGGCGATCGTAGACCGAGCCGAAGTCCACGAAAGGTACCGCGATCATGGCCAGCTTCTGCTCCAGCGCCTCGAAGCGCACGAAGGTCCAACGCAGCTCGGCATTGAACAGCGTCATCACCGGGCCGACGAAGCGGTCCTGCTTGTAGCCGCGCAGCGTGCGCAGGCCGCCCAGGCCCGTCCGCGGCTCTTCGGTGTAGGGGATCAGGTTCATCCCGAAAAAGGGGCTGTCCTGGCTCTGCACCTGCAACGTCGCTCGCGTGGCAAACACCAGATCTGCCCAGTCGCCGAGGACGCTGATGTAGGCGCGCGGCGTGAGCATCACACGCACCCAGTCGTACTCTGAGCCCAAGAGACCGGTGCCGATGTCGAGCGCCGCATCGATGAAGACCCCGCGATTGGGGTCGGGATCATAGTCGCGCGTGTCGAAGGAGAGACCGAGCCGGAGGAAGTTGTTCCAGCCGCCCTCGCAGCCCACGATGCGCCCTGCCTGGCAATCCTCGAACAGGCGCGTCGGCCCCATGGGCGCGCGTACGTCGCCCACGTCGACCGTTTCCCCGGTGTAGTCGTCGACCTGACTGTAACTTACCCCGAGTCCGAGCAGCGGGCGGACCAGGCCCTGGAGCAGCGGCAGCTCGACGCTGAGCAGCGCCATCGGCTGCAAGAGGCGGTAGGTGTCGTAGCGCGAATGCGTCTGCCCGCTGTCATCGATGCGGTCGAGGTCCGCCTGGTAGTCGTCAAACTGCTCGTAGCGTTGGCTGGAACCGGACCAGCTGAGGGGCTCGCGGCTGGCGGCCCCGATGCCGAAGTAATGCTGGTCGATGTTGCGCTGAAAAATGAACTGCCCGCGAAACTGCAAGGGGGTGCCGCGGATGCTGCGCGCGTCGATGTCGAGCCAGTGGTATTGCATGCCGCCCGTGGTGAAGAAGGCCTGCAGGAACACGCGATACAAGTAGGGCGTGTACGCGAAGAGCGGGTCCGAACGCAGGCCGTCAAAGTAGTAGTAGCCGCGCGCGCCAAAGCCGAGACCGGTGTTGGAGTCGTAGTTGACGAGCGGCAGGCCCGTGATGTAGCCGCCCTCTTTTTTTTGCTCGTAGTCGGCGGGATCGAGGCGCCGCCGAGCGTCAAAGCCGGGCGGAGGCGGAGGGAGCTGGCTGACCAGGCCGGAGAGCAAGAGCAGCCCACGGCGCTGGCACCACGCTCGACCGGAGCGGATCAGGGACGGCAAACCTGTGCTCAGCAAACGGCCTCCTCAGCAAACGTCCAGCGTTCTGTAGTAACGGCGCCCTTCGCAAACGAATCAGCGCCAACGCATCATCCCGCCAACGCGGGGAGCCAGAGCCCGACGGTGGTGCCCTTGCCGACGGTACTCGTCAGGTTGAGGCGCCCGCCGTGCACCTTCGCCACGCGCGCCACGAAGTACAGGCCCAACCCCGTGCCACCGGCCTTGGTCGTGAAAAACTCGTCCGCGGCTCGTTCCAGCTCGCGTGCGTCCATGCCCTGGCCCTGGTCCTCGATCGTCACCAGCACGGCATCGGCATCCGGGGCGGACTCGGTGCGCACCGTGACCGTGCCCCCCTGGGGCATGGCTTCATAGGCGTTGCGCAGGATGTTCTCGAGCGCCGTACCGATCAGCTCTGGATCCAGCAGGCACTCCGGCAACGACTCCCCCAGCTCGACCTGGAGCTGGACGCGGGGAGCAGTGGCAAAGCTCTGTAGGCCGAGTACGCCGCGCACGATGTCATTGACGGGCGCCCGGGAGCAGACCGGCTCCACCCGGGCGATGCGCTGGTACTCGTCCACCACGCGCTGGACCCGGTCCACCTGCTCGAGCAGCAGATCCAGATAGTTCTTGCGCGTGTCGAGCGAGCGGCCTTCCTCGAGCTCGACCAGCAAAAATTGCAGCCCTCCCTTCAGGGCTGCCAGCGGATTCTTCAAGTCGTGCGCCAGCTGCTCGGCAAGGCGCCCCAGCCCCGACAGGCGTTGCACTCGCTCGCGCGAGGCTGCGGCGGAGCGCCGAATCTCCCGCACGGCCACCGCACCCACCATGAGCGCCGTGACCACCGACAGCGTAACCACGCCACTCGAGCGATCGAGCCAGTACAGGGTCGCCAGGTACGCCACCATCCAGAGCACGCCGGCGCACAGCGCGAACACGCCGAACACGAGGGACACCGCGTTGCCGAGCAGCTTGAGCCGCAGCGCAGCCACCGCAAACAGTACCACCGAGATCAGCGTGCCCAGGTTGCTGAGACGCGGCACCGGAAAGCTGACCTCGTTGTACCAGAGGTCCGTCGTGCCCACGACGGTGCCGATGGCCACCGCCAGCAAAATCAACTCCGTGCGCGCACGCTCCTCCAGATCGGAAGTGCCGCTGCGATGTTGGAGCAAGAGCACGATCGCGTAGCCCATACTCACTACCGCCAGCACGAGCAGGAGCTTCCACCAGGCGGGACTGGCGAACATCGCTGCGGTCCCCACGCTGGCGGCATAAGCCAGCTGCAGCAGGCTCCTGGTGCTGCGCGCCTTGCCCACGAACACGACCACCGTTTGCAGAGCAAACACCGGCAGGAAGGTGGAGAAGATGTGCGACGGCCAGAGACCGATGTTGAACACCTCGTGCTGCAGGTCCGCAAACTGCCAGGCGAACATCGTCAGAAACAAGAGCAGCATCGGCGTGGCGATCGCGCTGCGGTCGCGCCGACCCCAGGCCAGCAACACCAGCGCCAGGTCCCCGATGCAATTGATGACGCTGAGCACGTTGTGCGCGTTCATGCGCGCTTAGTATAACCCCGCCCCCCACGGGCGTGGTGTGCAGTTACCTGCACAGCCTGACCGTCAGGGATTGCACGAGGAGTAGCCGGTGGCGAGATCGGCCCTGCCGGTGCAGACAAAGCCGGTGTCCCCGCTCTCCACCAGCACGCGATCGCCGCTCTGCCAGTAGGAGGTGTCCGCGTTTGCCAGCACTTCCAGGCTGCCCTGGGCGGGCCCGCTACCCCAGGCAACGTAGCCAAAGCCGATGGCATCCGGCGGAAACGCACTCAACATCGCCACCTCCCCGCCGCTCGGCACGGTCGACGGCAACGTGCGCTCGAAGCTCTCTCGCGGGTCGAGCGTGATGGACACGTCGTCGGAGATGAAGATGCAGTTGTCCGCGCCGTTGCACAGCGTGCCGCGCTCGGGCGCGAGGATGATGATGCCCCCGCCGATGTTCTGGATGGTGACCCTGGCGCTGCCGCCGGGCTCGAAGCGCACGCTGACGATGCCCAGATCGTTGTCCTCATTGCCCTGGGTGGCATTGATCGCCGGGCAATCCGAGACCTCCGGCTCACAGCTCCGGGTCTCCGCCGAGCAGAGCTCCCCTGCCCCACACGAGCTATCGTCGCACACGCAGCTGGCCGTGGCAGCGAGGCACACCGGTTGCGAGCCCGCACATTGCAAACGGTCCACCCAACGCCCCGCGCTGGAGCAGACGCGCAACGTCGAGCCGCTGCATTCGGCGCTGTCGGGGACGCACTCCCCGCAGGTCGTATTTTGACTCGCCCAGACGCCGTCCGAGTTGCACAGCTCGGAAGTGCCCGCCGTACAGCGTTGCGCGCCGGGGGCACAGCTGACGCAGCGGCTCGTGCGCGGCAGGCAAAAGGGCAGGGGCGCCGTGCAGACCACGCCGTTCGCTCCGCAGGGCGGCGCCGCCGCGGCTTCGGACCCGATCCGGATCGCCTCTCTCGGGCCCGTGCCGGCACTTCCGCCGCTCGGGGGACTGCCGACCAGCCCCGGATCCGCGCCCTGGCCCTGGCCCTGGCCGCTCGCCCCCGCGGCCTCCGGGGTGAGCGACGACACCGAGCGACTGTCCACGGCGCACGCCGACAGGAAAGCGAGCGCGCACGCCTCGCGCGCTCGCCGCACCCCGTCCCTGCCGACCAACCGCTCCCCCTTCATGATGAGCTCAGCGCAGGGCGCGGGTCAGAAATGGCAGCGAGACGTCCATACGGTAGTCGATGTCGGAGTGAGTGTCGTCGAACTCTTCGTAGGTATGCGGGATGCCGGCGGCCTGCAAGCGCTTCGAGAGGATCCGGCTGCCGTACTGGATATGGTATTGGTCGCGCCAGCCGCAGTCGATGTAGATGCCGCGCAGTGAGCGCAGCTCCTTCCTGTGCTGGCTGACCAGATGGATCGGGTCGTGTTTCAACCAGGCACTCCAGCGCGCCTCGATGCGCTCCCCGGTCTCCAGGTTGAACGGTAGGCGGAAGCCATTGGGGGCCTTGGGATCGGGATCATAGGTGGCCGCCATGCACAGGTTCATGATGGTGTGGGTCTCCGCCCCGGATAACTTCGGCGCCTTCCAGACCGCCTGGAGAAAGCGCCGCACGCGCCCATCGTCGAGCCCGCGATCGGCGCCCCGTTCCAGGCGCGCGACGTCATGGCGTCCTGCCTTGTTCCGCTTGCTTTGATACTTGGACAGTTCGTTCAGCGTGTTCGGCCAGTCGTGCCCGTAGACGAAGTCGAAGTAGGCGTCGCCGGAATGGTCGGCGATGGCGCCCCAGGTGGAGGCGTACTTCATCCCGTGCAGGATGGCTCCGTAGCCGCCCGACGACTTGCCGAAGCAGCCGCGATGTTCGCGTGCCGCGAGCGTGCGGAACTCTTTGTCGACGAAGGGCACGATCTCCCGCACCAGGTAGTCCGCGTACGGGCCGATGGCGGAAGAGTTGACGTATTGGTTGCCGCCGAGAGCCGTGAAGCAGTCGGGAAACACGATCAATGCCGGCGCCATCTTGCGTTCGGCAATCAAGCGCGCCGCGCGCTCCGCCACGTTCTCGCTGAAGCTCTTCCAGCCGACGTGCGACAGCCCGGAGCCCGTGAAGCCGACCATGTCGACCAGCACGGCAAAGCGCCGGCCGCGCCCGCGCGTGGTGCCCTCGTCGTATTGGGGCGGCAGATACACCGCGAGCTTGCGCACGTGCGGATCGCCGAGCGGGTTGCCGGCGAGGCGCTTGGACACGTGCTCCAGAATCACGACTCTGCCGGGCTGCCAGGCGGGGCGTTTGAGCATGCGCTCTCCTACCACAACCTGCCTCCACCGAGCTTCGGCTACCCGCCGAATCGCAGCCTGCCCCGTATTCAACGGTTCTGAGAACCGAAACTCAAATCATCGTATTTATTATGTAAATCAAGTCACACGTATACGAGATGAATACTGAATGCACCTTGGGGGCATTGCCGGAGCGCTCGCGACCAGCCAACTTGTAGCGGGTAGTCATGGCGAGCAAGGTCCGTCGCGCGGCGCGCAAAGTGGAGGTCCGGGTCTACGACTTCCTCGACTACCGTGCCTATCTGCGCGCGTACTACGAGGCGGCCAAGCGCACGCAACGCAGCTTCTCCTTTCGCTCGTTCTCGAAGCTCGCCGGGCTGCGTTCCCCCAACTTCCTCAAGCTGGTGATCGAGGGCCAGCGCAACCTGGGCGCGGACTCGGTGCAAGGGTTCAGCTCTGCGCTCGGGCTCGAGGGAGCAGAGGCGGAGTTCTTCTCCGATCTGGTGGCCTTCAATCAAGCAGCGTCGCTGGCCGACAAGAACCGCGCCTTTGAGCGCATCTCCGCGTCACGGCGCTTTCGCGCGGCCCGGCGCATCGACGGCGATCTGTTTGCCTACCTCTCGCACTGGTACAACCCGGCGATCCGTGAGTTGGCAGGGCGCGCTGACTTCTCGGAGGACCCGCGCTGGCTGGCGAGTCAGTTGCGCCCGCGCATCAGCCCCACGGAGGCGGCGGAGGCGATGCGGCTCCTGTTGTCGCTCGGGCTCTTGGTGCGGGATCCCGCGAGCGGTCGCATCCTGCGCGGCGAGCCGACGCTCACCACCGAACATGAGGTACGCTCGCTCGGCGCGGCCGCGTTTCACCGGCAGATGATCGAGCGCGCCGCCGAATCGCTGGAGGGAGTGCGCGCAGAGCTGCGCGATCTCGCAGCCTTGACCGTCTGCATCAGCCCAGAGACGGCGCGCCAGGTGAAGGAGCGCATTCACCAGTTTCGCGAGGCATTGACCGAGCTGTGTGATTCCGACACCGCTGGCGCCGTCGTCTATCAACTGAACGTACAGTGGTTTCCACTGTCGGCGAGCGAAGGGGAACACGAGTAATGGCGCGGAGGCTCCACGATCTCAGGCTGCTGGCTCTAGCTCTGCCGCTGGCGTGCGCCTGTGGCTCCACCGGTGTCGGCAATCCAGTCACGGGAACGCTGTCACTCGCGATTGTCAGCGACGATGCGGACGGCGACGCCAGCGCCGACGCGACGGCGCTGGAGCCGTTGCCGCGCGGGGCGCTGAAGCGGGCACTGATCGTGTTTGGCAGCGTGAGCTGGCTGCCGTGTGATCCCGATCTCGACCCCGTCACGCAGTCGGGCCCCTTCATCGTCGATCTGCTGGCGGGCGAGACGCGGCCGGCGCTGCCGGCGGTAGCGCTGGCCCTGGGCGGGTTCTGCGGTTTCGATGCGGTGCTCGCGCCCGCACGGGACGCGGCCGACGTCGCCGGGCGCTCGCTGTTGTTTACGGGGGAACGCGCCGACGGCGTGCGCTTCATTCTGTTCGCCGATCTGCGAGCGACGCTGCGCGTCCGCGCTGCCGATGGCGACGCCTGGGGTAGGCCGAGTGACGAGCAAACGCTGCTCTGGGGCATGCGCCCGCGCCGCTGGGCGTCGCCGCAAGAGCTGGCCGATGAGCAACCGAGCGAGTCGACGGGCGGCACGCGCACGCTGGTGATCGACGCCGATCGCCATCCGCTCTTGTTCGCACTGATCCGGGCACGCCTGGCCAGCCAGAGTGGCCTGTTTTTCGATGCTGATAGAAATGGCGCGCTGGACGCCGCCGAGCGCTCCGCGGGCGCGATCGGCAGCACAGCGATCGACGACGAGTAGCGACCGACCAGCTGCAACGACCCACAGCAACCACACACGACCCACCACGCACGACGACGTGCGATCGACGAGGCAGCCGCTTCTCCCTCACCTGGACCGAGCGCCGACCCGCGCCCTTGCGGCCGAGCGCACGCTTCTCGAGACGCAACCAAACACACAGCCTGGGGAACCACATCATGAAAACCAAATCGATTCAGCTTCGCTTGGGCATGGGCGCGCTGGCGCTCGGCATCTCCGCCTGCGGCGGCACCAAATCGGGAGACGAGAACGAGTTTCTCGCGGGCGTGCCCGAAGTCGGCGCGCTCGAGCTCAGCATCACCGACGACGCGGAGAGCGAAGGGCTGGCCACCCCGGACGATCAGGTCGGAGCGGTGGCGAACGACGTGCTCGGCAGTATCACCGAGCGCCTGATCGTTCCTGTCCAGACCGCCGAGGGGCTCGCCAGCGCACGGCAAGCCGCGCTGGAGCTGAATCAGGCGCTGCGCGACTTTCTGCAACCGATCGCGGCCCTGGTACGCAACGAAGAGCCGACCGAGGTCGCGGACAACGTGGCCCAGTGGGGACCGGTCACACGCGGCGACACCGAATATCGTTTCTTCGTGAAGAAGGGCCTGTTGCGTCGCTTCGGCTGGGCCCTGCAGGCGCGGCCCGACGGCTCCAGCGCCGAGTTCTCCAATGTGGCCGCGGGCGGCATCCAGGTGGGGGCGCTGTCGCGGCGCGGGCGCGGCGTGGTGGGCGTGGACCTGGATGCGCTGGCCAGCGTCGACCCCACCGTCGGCGCACAGGGCAAGCTGCTGGCGGCGTTTGCCCATGGTCCCGCGGGCACGGCGCTCGCGTACGGCGTGCGCGATTTCGCGCGCTACGGCGACCCGACGCCGGTCGACGCTGCGTTTGCCGGCGTGCACCTGAGCGGCGGATACAACCGCGTGCGCCTGGCCTACCACGGCGACGTGCCCGAGTCGGCGACCGCAGCGCAAGAGACGGTGCTGGCGCGAGTGCGCCATCACCGCGGCGAGGGCGGGCGAGCGGATCTGCTGGCCTTCGGCGGCGACATCGCGGACGGCAAGTTCTGGGTGGTGAGCGAGTGCTGGAACGGTGATCTCGCTTCCACGTATCGGATTGTGCGCGAGTGTCCCGGCGACGGCATCGGCGGCGAGCGCTGCATCGAGCAGAGCGTGAGCGGCAGTGCCGCGGCGTGCCGGGCAGACCTGCGCGAACCCGAGCTACCGCCGACCGACGCCGAAGCACCGATGCCGGACCCCGAGAGCCCGGAGCAGGATCTGGTGGCGCCCACGGAAATGCCCAGCGGCGAGGCGGACTGAGCGGCGATTAGCCACCGCGCGTCCTGCGGTAGATGGCGAACGACGGGTTGTGGAAGCAGACGGTGTAGTCGCTGGCCAAGAGCTGCGTGAGCTCGAGAAACTCGGCGAGGGACGCGCGCGAGCTCTGGAAGTATAGATTGTTGGCGTCGCCATCCTGCACCAAGATCAACTCCGGACGGGAACGCTTCAAGTCCCGCATGACTTCAGCTCGGGCGCGAAGACGCTGCTCGAGCGCATCGACGAGCAAGGGGTAGTTGAACCCGAAGCGGGTCGCCGCAGGGCGCTCCGCCAGGAAGTATACGAGCGCATCAAACCCCCAGAGGTAGATCGGGGTGCCCGGCGGCGTCTCGCGCCGCACGTAGGCCGCCGCCTCGACGATGTCTCGATAGCAGAAGTCCGTGCAACTCTCCCACGGTGCTGCGGCGGGCGCGTCCGACGACAGCACCGTGGTGGTTGCAGCGGGCCTGCGCCTCAGCCCAGCCGTCTGCGATGCCGCCTCTGCGCTCGTCGCCAGCAGCCAAACGAGCAAGAACGAGCCGAGCGCCCGGCGCCGGCAGACGCCGCCGCCGGAGCCGCGCCAGGCTGCGACTTCGACGACACCGCGGCCTGCCAGCGCAGCCAGAAAGATGGCGAACGGCAGAAAGTGATACGCGTAGAACTTGTTCTGCAGGCAGCCGATCAGAAAGCTGATCGCCGTGGCGGCCAGCAAGGCGCGCGCGGCGTGCCGATCGCGAGCGGCGAGGCTGCCATGGCCGAGCGCCGCCAGAGCCGCGGTGAGCAGGACGCCGGGTGCGTGCCACACGCCTGACAGCCCGCTCCAGAACTGCCCGAACTCCGCAGCGCGGCGACCCGCGTGCGACACGAGATTGAAGCGGAGGTAGGCATCGATGAGTTGCCCAGCCTGGCCACGCTCCAGGTACACGGCACAGCAGGCCAGCACGGGCAGCGCCACCCCCGCGGTTACACGCGCGCCGCGCGCGAGAAATCGATCCGAGGTGCGCGGAGCACACGTGAGCGGAACCACCGCATGTAAAAGGTACAAGGGCTTGATCAGGGCGGCCAGGCCAATCAAGACGCCGGACAGAAGCCAAGCTCGCCCGGTGGCGCCGCGCCGGAGCACGAGGACGGTGGCGCCGAGCAGGAGTATGCCTGCCCACTCGTCGGGTTGCGCGGCGTTCCAGTAATCCCCGCCGTTCTGCAGAAACAACAGCCCGAATGCGGCGCTGCCTGCGAGACCGCTCCCCCAGCGCCGGCCCAGCGAGACGTAGCAAGCCCAGGCAATACCCAGCATGCCGCCATCGAACCAATGGATCGCCGCCTCGGATTTGCCGAACACGCCGAGCGCCAGCGCGTACAGAAAATGGCTGAGCGGGCCCTTGTGCTCCCAGGCGTCCGCGTAGGGCAGCCCGCCGGAGAGAACGGCGCTGCCGACCCAGGCCAGGATGCCCTGATCCCGCGCCAGAGGCAGAGTCGGCGAGAGCAGGATCCAAGCCAGTGCCGTCGTGCACGAAAGCGCGACCGCGACGGCCGCCAGCACGCGCTGAAGATCGTAGCGCGATCTGCCCGCCGGCCGCGCTGGTGTCGCGACAGCGTCCGGCGCGAGTGCCGTCATGGCCCGGGGCTCCGCGCCAGCTCGCTCGCTGAGCGTCGCAGCTCCGGGGCGACCGCCCGAGGTGGCAGCTCCCAGTGCTGGGGGATGCCCGAACCTTGACGTACGAAGACGCATTCGGGCGGCGTAGGGGACGGCGTCCCGGCGTAGGAGACGCGACCGGGGTAGTAGTTCCGCTCGAAGAGGGGATGCCCCATGTCGAAAAAGCGCACCGGCGTACTGTCTACCGAGTACGCCACCCGCATGTGCTCGCGTTCGGTCGTGCCAGCCGCCAGGTACTGATCGATGATATCACACGACGAGGTCACGATCGCGACGTCGGGCTTCCGCTGGGCGTACACGTAGTCGAAGTCGCTCTTGTTGTGACCGATCGCCATGCCCACGTATTCGGACATGTGCGCAATGTGCGCATCGGTCTTGCCGAACACGTCGAGGTAGCGAAACCCGGGCGCATAGTAGGGGATTGGTGCCCGCCGGATAGAGCGTGACGAGCGCAGCGGGGCGTACATTCTGGACGAGCAGTCGGGCCAACGAAAGATCCGCCTCAAAAAGTCCCGATTCGTCCAGTAGGCCACCAAGCTGCCCGCCATCGCAGGGCACCGGGCAGGCAGCGAGCACCAGTGCCTGACCGAACGGAGCGGTACGCCACGCAGGCTTGGCCAGCAAACGCTCCAAGCTCACGACCGAAGCCACGTACAGAAGCGGCAGTACCGGCGTGACGAAGCGCAGGTACCGAAAGATGTCGCCGCCGAGGTAGATGGCATAGCACGCCTGTAGCAGCGCCAGTAGCGCCAGTGCGCGCAGCAGCGGAGGGCCGCGCCGCGTGAACGCGAGCGCCGCCGTGAGCGCCAGCAAGAGCGGGTAGGCATCCGCCAGGCGCAAGCCGTAGCCCCCCAGCCCCGTGCGCAGGCGGTCGCCGGAGGCGATCATTTTGAGATAGTAGGTGTTCGGAAATGGGTAGCCGTAATAGGCGAGGCGAAAAGCAAACAGCGCTAGCGTCAGCAGCGCCGCCGGCGCAAGCGGGCGGACCGCGAGCGCCCAGCTGCGCCATAGGGTCAGCCGCCCGCCGAAGTGCCAGAAAGAGATCGCGCCGAGCGCTGCAGAGAGCAAGAAGCCATCGCTGCGCAGCAGCGTGATCAAGGGGAGCACCGCGGCGAGAGCTGCCGGCTTCCGGCGCACGAGCGACCAGACAGCTGCGCTGACCGCTGCAGCGAGCGCACTCGTCTCGAGGCCGCTAGCAGCCCACGTCCAGGTGTTCTGGTCGCAGGCGACGCCGAGCGCTGCGCACCCCGCCCAGCCCGCGCGCAGCCGGAGCGCCCGCAGCAGGTCGAAGACGAAGTACACGTTGGCAGCAACGCACACGGAGGCGCTCGCCAGGACCCAGAACGGCGCCCATCGGACCCCCGCTCCGAGAGCGTGAATGAATGCCATCCACAGCACCCACAGCAAGTTGCTGTAACCCTCGACCCGCTCCCCGATGTTGTAGACCAGGCCATCGCCTGCCACGAGATGGCGGGCGTAGACCATCGACGTCATCGCATCGTCCTTCAGGTAGAAGTAGCGCTGCCCGTCCACGACCGTGCTCTGCTGCCAGACAGCGCACGCTCCAAACGCGAGTGCGGCGCCCAAGACCAAGCCCAGAGGAGCCAGCGCCGCGGCTCGACGCAGCGGGGCCGAGCCCGCCTTCGGCCAACGCTGGGTCCACTGGATCAGTAGCAACATCCCCGCACCCAGCAGGAGAAGCTGCGCGTGGCCGAGCAGGGCGTTCACCTGGATCGGACCGAGCTGGCTCAGGCTGTTCGTGCTGAGCACATTGCCCGCGCGAGCGAGCTCTCGAACAGCTTCGGCATGGCAGCGCAGGGTGGCGCAGGCCGCCCAGGCCAGACCGGTCAGGGTGAGCGTTCGCCAGGTGTGCCAGCGCCGGGCGCTAGCCTGGCCGGGTCGCTGTCGTGACACCGCCCTCGCGGGTGGCACGCCAAGCGCGCCACCCGCAGACAAAGTGCCACTGTCAGCGCTCGAGCTCCACCCGCTGGCTGCGGGCAACGAGCTCAGTGACATCCGAGTGCCTCGCTGCGCTGCCCGAAACATACGGTCTGCCCGTAGGGGCCGCTGTTCGAGCAGGACGCGATGGTCTGCTGCGTGCCACAGCTGCCGACGTTGCACGTACCCGAGCTGATGCAACCGCACGAATCTTTGCCGCTGCAGCCCAGCTGGTACGCCGTCGTGCCGCTGCAATCATAGTCCCAGCTGCTGCAAGCGTTGACGGCCTTGAAGAAGCCGCTTTGCCCCGGCCTGGCGTTGGCATCCTTGTCGCAGCAATCCGTCGGCGAACCGGCAATGAACCCGGCGGGCTGCGAGCAAGCGACGACGGAGGCATTCAGATCACCAAATCCGTCCCCGTCGGCGTCTCGGTACCAGATGCGCCCCAGGGAGCAGGTACCGTCCGCCTCCTGGCAGGCCGTGCAACGGCAGCTGTTCTGCGCCTCGTCGCAGCTGCTCAGAGCACCGCACGCACGCGCCAGCGTGCCTGTGCACACGCCCGCCCGGCAGACGCTCTGCTCCGTGCAGAACAGCCCGTCATCGCAGGGCTGGCCCTCCGCCGACGGCGGGCAAGGGCCTGCCGGCACTGGCGCGGCGGGCGGCGGCGCGGCCGCTGGCGCGCTGAGTTCGGGCTCGAGCGCAGCGGGATCATAAACGTAAACGTCCCCCCTCCGCTCCGCCTCCGTGCCGGCAAGAGGATCGCCCTGGCGCTCGCGCGCGTAGCGCAGGCAGCTCTCGTCCATATCCTTGTAGCAAAAGCGGGAGATGTCCGCGTAGGTAATCACGTTCTCCCCGGCCATGCTGGCCACCTCACGCAGCTCCCGCCGCTGCGCCGGACTGAAGTCGACGCCGCCCATACCGAGCAGGTTGTTGGCGCGCAGCTCATCGGCCATGGCTGCACGCAGCAGTCGCTCGATCTCGCGCAGCTTGTTGCTCACGGCGCTGGCGACCAAGGTAGCCGAGCACGTTCTGCTGCAACCGCTCAGCGACCTGGACGCTAAAATCATCCCTGCCATACTTGATGAGGTTCTCGAACACCTGCAGGCACGGCGCGCGGTTCTCCAGACTGCAGGTCATCAATGCGTCGGGCAGAATGCCGAGCATGCGCTCGGGGCGACCACCGTCCTGCTTGACCATGACGCTCAGGCTGGTTCGCCTCAGCTTCGCCTGATCCACGGAGTTGAGGCTGCCGTCGACGCGGACCAAACCCGCGCTGACGTCGACATTCAGCTTTCCCTGGAGCTCACGCCGGTCCTCATCGTTCAAGAACTCGAGCTTGAGCGTGGCGAGGAACGAGGCTCCGCGCTTCACCTCAGTGATGAACTCGTCGCCGCAAAGTTTCTGCAGCTCGCCGGGACGTGTATCGAGGACCAGCTGGCCGTTGCCGTTCACGTGGATCGAATCGGGCTTGAACAGGTCCGACTTCGTGTTGGAGATCCAAACCAGGTGAGTGGTCTCGGCCAGCGAAGTGCTCGCATGCTGGTTGGCAATAGAAGCCCCTGCGCCGGCTTTGACGACGGCGATCTGGAAGCCGACATCGACAGAGCCCGCCACCTTGTCGAGGACGTCGCTGAAGGACAGATTGTGCTCGGTCTGCAGTACGCCGATCGCGTCGGTGCCCAAGTCGGGCTCGCCGCTGACGCAGCTGCGGAACAACAGCTCCTGGCTCTGCGAGTCGAAAGCGCGACCGAGCTCCGCAGGTTGGATCGGGGGCACCGTTAGATCTTGTTGATGCGTGGCAAGCTCCGAGTCGCTCGCGCCAGCACCGGGCTCGTCGGGAGCAACTTGCCCGCCGCAAGCAGCGGCCAAGGCGATGCCGACGAGGCAGCCGATAAAATGGGTACGCTTGTATTTCATTGGGGGATTCCTTGTCGTGGGTGGGCGGGACGCGCAGCAGAGCGGCGCGCCTAGAAGTTCAGATCGCTCGAATCGAGAGCGGGGCGTCTCGCTCCGGCATCGGCCTCGGCAGCGCTGCAGGCCTGGCGCGACGCAGCGGCGCGGCAGCGCCGGATCGCTCCATCGAGCGCGGACGAGTGGGCCGAGAGCGCGGCGCGCAGCGAACTCAAGCGCTCGCGCCGCTCGGGCGCCACCGGCATCGCGAGCACGAGGTCGAGGCGCGCCGACTGGCTGAGCTCGGCGGTGCGCTCGCGCACGAGGCGTCGCAGGATCTCCGCCGCCTGAGCGTCGAGGCTATGCTCGGGGACCAGCAGGGCGTCGAATTCGCTATCAAGATATCGCGTTTGGCGTGCGCCGAGCACGGCGAGATCTTCGAGACGGTACGGCGTGGCAAACTGCTCGGGCAGGCGTGCGGCGTAGGCGAGCAGCTGGCGGAACAGCTCGAGGCAGTGCTCGACCTCGGCGAGGGGGCAGCGCTGCTCGAGCGAGGGCCCGATCAGGCGCGTCAGAGCCTCGGACCGCCCACCTTGCTGAAGCGCCACAATCTGAAGCTGAGCTGTCTCAGCGAAGGACTGCGTCTCCTCGCTGAAGGAGCGAGAGGAATGAACCAGACCAAACAGCGCCTCGACGCGGACAGTAGCGACGAAACGCTGAAACTCCTCGGCGTTGGCGAACTGAAACACAGCGCTGAGCAAGAAGCGGGCGCCGACCTCGAGCGAACTGGTGAAAGCGTCCCCGCAGCGCTCGAAGCGCTCGGCCTCAGGCAAGGCAGCCGCGGCGCGCCCCTCGACGGAAAGCACGGGTGCTATCGCGAGCACGTCCCCCAGCTTCGATTGGAAGTCGATCGTGTAGGCCGTCGACCGCTCCGAGTGTGCGACTCGGGAGAAATAGTCGACGTGCGCGCGAGCGCTGAGCAGTCCCACGTCGAAACCACCCACCAGACTGCCTGTCGTGGTGCGCAGCAAGCTCTCGAAGCTGGCGCCGTAGCTGGCGCTCAAGGAGCCTTGCGAGTCGATCCGCAGCTCGGGACTCGCGGTCACGCAGGTCAACTTCGGCTCGCCGAGGCGAAGGTCCACGCCCTGGCCGAGAACGGAGAGGTCGCTTTCAGCCGCTGGCGCCGCGTCGACCCGCCGGGCGCTCGCCGACACGCCGAGCAGGACCGCCAGCACCCCGGCCCTGCCCCAGCGGGCACGGCGCTGCCGTTGGCGCCGTGTTCGATTCTGAAGTGATGGGGCCCTGGTCAGGTTCATTTTCGTTCGTACTCGCGAGCTATCGGAGCCGAGCGCGGTCAACCGCTGCTCGCTCCGTCGAGTCGAGTCCTCGTTGGTGAGAACGCGGCCGCGGCTCTCACTGGAAACCGGCGCACTCGATTTAAGTCGCGCGCTCCTCGGTCACGCGGCGCGACCGTCCGCGTTACCGAAGCTGCCCCGCTGCAGCCCGACTTGAATAACTGAGGGTTGCGCCGTGCGCCGTGCTTCGTGCCGGAGGCGTTCGCAGGTAGGATGCGCGCGCTCGGGCGCACATTTCTTTTGGGTCTTGGTTTCCGAACTCGAGGGGTCTCGCGTCGATCCCTAAGAACCCTTCGTGACGAGCTGCCAAGCCTCATGCCACCACAGACCCCCGCCGCCCCGCTGCCCGACGAGGAACTGCTGCAGTATTACGTGCAGTATCGGCTGGGCGTTTTTCGCTTCTGCAAAGCGTTCCTGAAGGACGAGGATCTGGCCCACGACGCCCTGCAGGAAGTGTTCATCCGCGTGGCGCTGTGCGGCGTGCCGTTTCGCCAGGTGGAGAACAAGCAAGGCTGGTTGATCACGGTGGCCAGGAACTGGTGCCTCGACCGGCGACGGCACGGCAAAGCACAATTCGAGTTGAAGCAGCGATTTGGCGCCGAGCTAGCGCCCTCCCGAGAGGATCCGCTACACGAGATCCGCGATCAGCTGCAGCAACTGCTGAAGCATCCGCAACTCGACGATCGAGACCGGCTGCTTCTACAGCTGCTCTACGAAAATGCGTCCATGGCAGAGGCCGCCCTCGCGATGGGTCTGTCGCCGCAAGCGGCCAACCGGAGAAGACGGCGCCTGGCAGAGCTGGCCCGCGAAATGGAGAATGGTGATGTTGGTGACACACCCTACGTGCACTGAGCTGGCGGCGTGGCGCCCGGGCGATACCGACAGCGGGGTAGCTCGTCATTTGAGCGAATGCGTGCGGTGTCGTAGCTTGCACGCGATGCTGGAGGCCGAGGGCGCGGAGCTCGAGCGTACCGCCCCGGGCAAAGATTTCCTCGCCCGAGTCGCTGCGTTGGGAACGCGACCCTTGGGCGAGCTTGCCTCGCCCGCCCGCCGCGCCGGCGACATGCCCACGACGGACCACCCGCCGGCGGTCGAGCAGCGCGAGCTACAGATCCAGGCTGCCCTGTCTCGAGCGGTGGAGGAACTGACGTTCGATCCTGCGAACGGTTTCATCTGGCTGAAGCTACCGCAAGGGCGAATGTGTCTGGGCGACCTGCACGACCTGCGCGCGTACCTGGAAGGAGCCTGGTTCGAGGCCTGGTATTCGGGCGCAGGCGCGGACCCGCCCCAGGCTGCGCTGGAGCGCGCGGCTCGTCGGGACATCGAGCGTGCGCTCGAGCGCTTGCGGCCGCAGCTCGAGACACTGGGGTGGCTCGAGACTCGCGCAGCGGAGCCTCGGCGACTCCCGGCCTGGCGCTGGAAGAAAGGGCGCAGCTCAAACCGAGCGCGCTGGCAGGCAACGCCCTGGCGAGCGGCAACCCTGCGTGCGAGCTTGCTCGTCGTGCCACTCGCCGTCGTGCTGCTGGTAGTTCGCTCTGCTGTGCTCGGACCGGCCGCGCCCGGCGCACCCCCGCACCCCGCACTGAATCCTCTGCCCTCGAGCGCCGAGGACCCGAGCCTCACGGCAAAGGGCTCGAAGGGCCTGCCGCCGCTGTCTGTCATCGTCAAGCGCGGGGAGGCCCTGATCGAGTACGACGATCGGCTAGTAGTCATGCCGGGCGACAGGCTTCGCCTGCGCTTTCGTCTCGACGCACCGGGCAAGGTACTGGCGGGCATCCTGACGGATTCCGGAGCGTGGGTGCCCTTCTTCGAGGACCATTTCAAGGCCGGCGAACACCTGCCCACAGCCACGCTGCTCGTGGATGACCGGCCCGGCTCGGGTCGAGTGCTGCTCGGGGAGCCACGCGCCGTGCGAGCAGCGGTGCAGGGTGCTCCCGAAGAGAATCTGCACGCGATCGAGCTCGTCTGGCAACCCGCGCCGACACGGACGAAATGAGCCTGCTGGCGCGCTGGATGGTGCGCTGCCTGCTGACGCTGGCGGTGCTGGCGCAGGCCCTCTTGGCGGGGCCCGGGCAAGCCGCCGCCCGCCGAGTGGTGGTGGTCGTGGGCAGCGACCACGGGCTGGATCGGGAGTATCCACTGCGCTTCGCGGTGCGCGACGCCGAGCGCTTCGCGCAGGTGATGACCGAACTCGGCCAGGTGGACCCGGAGGACGTTCATCTGTTGAAGAACCCGAGCAAGGCCGAGTTTCTCCAGCAGCTGACCCAGCTGCACGCGCAGCTGGCATCCGAGGTTACACTGGTCGTCTACTTCAGCGGCCACGGCAGCACGCTCGCCCTGCATCTGGACGGCGAGAAGCTTGCATTGAGCGACCTGTACGGCGCGGTCAACCAGGTTCCGGCACAATTTCGCCTGCTACTCGTGGACGCCTGCCGAGGCGAGGCGCGCAAAGGCTTCCAGGGCAAGGCCGAGCCGTTTGAAATCGGCATCGGCAAACAGGTCGATGGCCTGGTCGCCATTCACTCGACCGGCCTCGGTGAGATCGCCATCGAGTCCAACGAGCTGCGCGCCGGCGTGTTCAGTCACCTGTTCGTGAGCGGGCTGCGCGGACCGGCCGACGCCAACCACGACGACCGGATCAGCGTGAGCGAGGCGTACGACTACGCCAAACTGCACCGAGTCGAATGGGACACTCCTTCTCCCGAGATGGAAGACCCGTTCGAGAACACGACGCTGGTGACACTGACCAGCGTGAGCGCATCTCGCTCGTCGATCATTTTGCCCCCCGGGGCGGAGCGCTACGTCATCTTCCCAGCGGGCAGCTCCACCGAGCTGGTACGCGCCTGGGGCAGCCCGACAGCGTCGACGCGAGTCGCGCTGCCCGGCGACCAGTTTGTGGTGTACCGGGGCGCCGGGGCGGCACGACACGTAGCGGAGGTCGCCATGCCCTTCGGCGGCACCCGCTCGCTGTCGCCCAGCGATTTCAAGCCCAGGCCCGCCGGGCGCGCGAAGGGCTGGTTCGATGACGACGCCGATGGCGGAGCACTGCGTCCGCACCGCATCGGGCTCGCGGGTGGCGCACTCGTAGACTCGCATGGCGGGCGCGGCCCGGCCGCGGCGCTTTCGTATGCCTATGGCAGCAGCGGCTGGCTCCCCGCCACCTCGCTGAGCGCGGCCCGGCTGCGCGGCGAAAACGCCGAGAATTGGACCGAGCGCGACACCCTGCAACTCTCGCTCGGACCTCGCTACGCCAAATTCTTCGAATCGTTCAGCGGCCACATCGGGATCGCAGCTACGATGAATCTGACGCGTCAAGAGCTGACCAGCCGACAACCGGACTGGTCCGGCGCGCGGCCGACAGACAGCTCTCTGGGCGTCGGATACGGCGGGCAGGCAGACATCGGGCTGAGCCTGCCGTTGCTCAGTTGGCTGACCACCGACGTCGGTATCTCGGGCTTCGTCACCAGCTTCCTGGAGCAGCCAGAAGGCACTGGTCAGGCGGGTCAGATCGCCGTCGAGGGCACGCTGATGTTCAGCCTGGGCCTCTCGGCAGGGCTTTGATTCGAACCTGGAAAGTACGCTGGCTCATGCTCCCCAGTCACGCTCGCCCCACGAAAGGTTACGGTCTTCGGGCCACAGTCCCCTCGCGGCGCCGAGCCTGGGCACTCCTGCCGGCCTACGCTAGCTGGCTCGCCATCGCGTGTGTGGAGCTGCGGGACCCAGACGCCGCGCTGGGCGCTCCCGAGCCGGTCACGAGCATGAACGATAACCGACCGAGCGCTGGCGGCACGTCGGCGACGACCCGCGACGGTGGCGAGCCGCTGCCCTCGGCGGCGCGTATGCCTGAAACCCTCGAGCCAGGACAGGACGCGCAGGCGACGCCGCCACGCCAGTCGCCGGGCGACGCAGCCTCCGCGACCAGGCCGCCGCTGCTGGCGTTTGATCACTACCGGTTCGCCCGCGGCCTGCCCGACTACGAGGTCGCGGCGCCGGGCGTGTTGGCCAATGATTCCCCGGGCGAGCTCCAGCTCGCGGCGGGCTCCTTCTCGACGCAGCAAGGCGGCCTGGTGGAGCTGGCTGCCGACGGCGGATTCACTTACTCGCCCCCGAGCCAGAGGTACTGGGGCGACGACCACTTCTCCTATACCGCGAGCGACGTCACGGCGTGGGTGCGGGTGACGCTGCAGCCCGACGGCCTCGAGCTGGGCGACGTCGAGCAGCGGCTCGGCAACGGGTTTGCGCTCCGCGGCGCGAGCGAGTTCGACCAGATGGGCACTTCGGTGGCACGCGCTGGGGACATCAACGGCGATGGTATCGACGACCTCTTGCTGGGCGCCCCGGGCGCCAACGCCGGGCGCAGCAACGTGTACGTGGTGTTCGGCAAGCCGGATCGCCTCGACATCCAGCTGGCGAGCGCCGACAGCGAACAACCGAGTGGCTTTGCGATTCTCGCCACGTTGTCCACAGATCTGGTCGGCACGGCCGTTGCTAGCGCGGGGGATGTCAACGGCGACGGGCTCGACGACGTGATCATCGGGGCGACGGGAGCCGGCGCTGGGCGCGGCAGTGCGTACGTGGTGCTCGGCAAGCCGGATCAGCTGAATGTTGCGCTGGCGAGCCTGGAGAGCTCGGGCGCTGGCGGGTATGCGTTGCACGGTGCAAGCGAACTCGATGACGCGGGCTTTTCGGTCTCGGGCGCGGGGGACGTCAATGGCGACGGCCTCGGCGACCTGATCGTTGGGGCTCCGGGGGCCAGCCGCAGCGCGGGCAGTGCCTACGTGGTGTGGGGCAACAAGGACGGCGCCGGCATCGAACTGGCGAGCCTCGACGCCGGAGCGACGAGCGGCTTCGTGATCCGGGGAGCCCTGCCCGGCGATCAGGCTGGATTTTCCGTATCGGGCGCAGGGGACGTCAACGGCGACGGCCTCGGCGACCTCGTGGTCGGCGCCCGAGGGCGAAACGGCAGCGTTGGCGCCGCCTACGTGGTGTGGGGCCGCCGAGATTCGCTGGGCGTTGATCTGGCGAGCCTGGAGAGCGAAGCCGGCGGCGGATTCGCGATCCACGGCGTGGCCGAGGAGCAGTTTGCTGGGGCCACCGTGGCAGGCGTGGGGGACGTCAACGGCGACGGCCTCGACGACGTGATCGTCGGTGCGCCGGGAGCCAGCGCATCGATCGGCGCTGCGTATGTGGTGTTCGGCAAGCAGGACGGGCGCGCCGCCGCGCTGGCGCGCTCCGGAGCTGCCGCGACGGGCGGGTTCGCGATCCGCGGCGAGGCCGAATATGATCATGCCGGCCATTCCGTAGCGGGCGCGGGAGACGTCAACGGCGACGGGCTGGATGACGTGATCGTCGGACACTTTGGAGAGAGCGTGAGTCAGGCGTACCTGGTGTTCGGCCAGCGCGAGAGCCCCGACCTCGAACTGGCGCGCCTGGCGGGCGATCCAGCACGCGGTTTGGTGATCCGCGCTCGCCCGGCGCCGCCCGACGATCAGACAGGGGTGGTCGTGGCCGGCGCGGGCGACGTGAATGCGGACGGCCTCGATGACCTGATCATCGGCGATCTCGGCGTCGAGACGGCGACCGGCGAAGCGTACGTGCTGTTTGGCTGGGACGCGAGCGACGCGCTCGGTGAGCGCGCGCAGAGCCGTCTCGGAGGCCCGCTGGGCGACGCCTTTCTGGCCAGTGCCGAGCCGCTCGTGCGCATGAGCGGCAAGCACGGCACTGACGTGCTCCGCCTCACCGGTAGCGGTGTCACCCTCGACCTGAGCACTACCCCGTCGCTCTACCGCAGTATCGAGGTGCTCGATCTCAGTGGCAGTGGCCCGAACGCACTGCGGCTCAGCGACAGCGCCGTTCGCCGGTTGCCGGAGACGCGCGTCGATCTAGCCTTTCCGCTGGCCAAGACGCTCGAAGTGCGCGGCGACGCGGACGACCGAATCCTCTTCGATCTCGCTGGCAATGGCTACCAGCCCTGCGCTAGCGACGCAGCGCACGTAGTGTACTGCAGGCCCGGCATGTTCTACGGCCTGGACGTGCAGTCCGGAGTAGCCTTCGAACCGCCGCCACCGGTCATGATCGACGCACCGATCGGGGGCGGTGAATGAGGGGCTTCCGCGCCCGGCGTCAGCGCGCCAGCTCGCCGCGGATCAGACCGCGACCGGCGCTGGACATGAAGACGCGGCCGTAGACGTTGGCGTCGCCGAACACGAATTCGCCATTGCCGGGGCCGCCGAACTCGTGGGCGTCATCGTTGATGCGCAGCCAGGTCTCGCCCTGGTCGTCCGAGCGGTAGATGCCGCGCGGCCCGCCCCCGGCGGCGCCCCAGATGTACACGGCGGGAAAGCTCCGACCGGGAGCAGCGGCGCCGAAGCCGACGGCTCGGCAACTGGCGACGGAGGCGAGGCGCGCAAAGGAAACGCCGGCGTCACTGCTGCGGGTCAGGCCACCCGCGCCGAGCGCCACCCACACGCCCCCGTCCAGCCCCGGCACAGTGCGAATGCGCGCGGCCCCGCCCGTCGCGAGCGTGCTCGCTGGCGTGAAGGTCGCGCCGCCGTCCGCGCTGACCGACAAGGCGCCGGAGCGCGGCGAGTAGGCGTAGAAGCGCAGAGCTGCGACGCTGTCCGCCGTCGGCACGGCGTCCGTGGCGAGCCCGCTGATGGCGGACCAGGTTTGCCCGCCATCCCCGGAGCGATACGCCTCTCGCCCGGCGCTCCAGAGCAGTGCCGCACCGTCGGCGGAGAATGCCAGCCGACCGCCGGTGGCGGTGCTCGGACGCGGCCGCAGACTCCAGCTGGCGGCGCCATCGCTGGAGACGTACAGCTCATTGCCGACGCGCGCCATGTGCTGCGGCGCGAGAGCCGCGACGGCCACCGACTGGGTGGTGCCCATCGCAGGGGCGTAGCGGCCCCGCGCGGGCGACTGCAGCAGGTCGTCGTGTACGAAGCCGTCGTAGTCGCCGAGCGCCGTGACGAGCGGCCCGCCCGGGATGCTCACGGCGTCGAGCGGCACCGTCTCCTCGAGACCGTGCGTGGCGAAGCTCCAGGTCGAGGGCTCGACGCTCAGGTCCTGGGTTCGAAATACGCCGTTGCCCGAGGTGACCCAGGCGCGCTCGGGATCGAACGGATCGATCTCGATCGAGCCCGCCCAGTGAATGGCTTGTCCTTCGATCCACGGCGCGCCCGCGCTGTCCATCTGGACGCGCCCGCTGGCGATCAGATCCGTCCAGCTGGCGCCCCCGTTCGTGCTCAGAAAGATGCGGTCGCCGTAGCCCCAGGGTTGGGCCTGGTAGGTGTTGATGGTGGTCGCGAGCAGGCGCTGTGGATCGCTCGCGTCGATGCTGATGCCGCCGAAGGCGCGATTGGTTCCGCCGCGCAGCGGGGTAATCTCGGTCCAGGTGCCGCTCGCGGGAGCGAGCTTCCAGATTTCTCCGCGATCCATCGGGTCGGTGTCCGACGGCGAAGGGCCAGCGCCGTTGGCGTACGTGACGACCAGCGTGCCGTCCACGGCGAGCGCGGCGCGTTGCGGGACGTACGTGGTCGGCTGCTCCTCGAGCGGCGCCCAGCTCTCCCCCGCGTCGGAGGAGACGTACAGGTTGGGCTCTCCGGCGCGCGAGATGCCCGCGTAGATCACGCGCGTCGCTCCCGCGAGCGTGCCCGAGCGGGGATCGAAGACCACAAACGCGATGCCGTTACCGTTGGCGGTGGTGGTGACGTCGAGCGACGCGACGCGGCTCCAGTTCTGACCCGCGTCGGTGCTGCGAAACAACCCGCTCGCGCGTGTCCCCACGAGCAGGTGATTGCCCTGCTGGGGATCCACCGCCAGCCGCTCGCCGCTCTGACGGCCGAGGCCGTTGCCGTGCGCCTTGAACTGGCTGGTGACGTCGTTCACGGCGAACGTGGCGCCGTAATCGCTGGAGCGCAAGATCGCCGTCTTGCCGCCATTGAAGTAGTCGATGCCCGCCAGCAGGTAGACGTGCGCAGGCGCGCTCGGGTCGATGGCGATCGATTCGACGCCGAGCAGTCCGACCTCATCCTCGGAGACCCAGTCGCTGAGCGGCAGCCAACGTTGGGTCGCTTCTTCCCAGCGGTAGGCGCCACCGACGTCCGTGCGCGCGAAGATCAGGTTGGGTTCCGTCGTGGACGGCACGATCGCGGAGACGAAGCCGCCGCCACCGATCACCACCGAGCCCCAGCAGTAGCCGCTCGCGTTGGAGCTGGCCGCATCACACGGTCCGCTCGGCAGCGGCACGCTCGGACCGCGGCCACTGCCGGCACTGCCGACCAGGGGCGGAGCGCCGATCACACCTTCGCCATTGCTCCCGCCGGGCCCGACGCCCACGGGCGGCGGCGCCTCGATGCCCGGCATTGCGGGCAGTTGTTCACTGCCGGGCGCGGGCGGGTTGGGCGGATCGGAGGTGTCGCCGTTGCCGCGCGAGTGCCCGGGGGCGCTGCAGGCGCTGCCCAACGAAAGGGCCAGCGCGCAGAGATAGACGCGTGTCATTTGTGCTCGACAGAATGGCACGCGACGCCGACCCCGCCTAGACGGCAAACTTACCGAAAATACGCGCTAAATCGCGATTTGCAGGAGCTCGAATCGATCACGATTTCTGAGCAAGTAAGTCTAGCGCCCCCGGTCCCGAGGCCCGAGGTACCCTACCTGCATGGCCATCGAATACCCCGATGCCGTCTCGGCCCTGTATCGCTCGGCGCACGAGTCGTTCGTTCCGGAACGCAAGCGGCTCGCGGCGGAGCTGAAGGCCGCCGGGGACAAGGCCGGCGCCGCGCGCCTGGCCAAGCTGGTTCGGCCGCCGCTGTCGGCGTGGGCGGTGAACCAACTGTGGTGGAACGCGCGGGAATCCTTCGACCAACTCTTCGAGGGCAGCGGCCGCCTGCGTCGCGGCGACCGCACGGCCGCGAGCGCTCACCGCGACGCGCTCGTGGCGCTGCGCTCGCGCGCCGCCCAGCTGCTCGCCGACTCCGGACACTCGGCCACCGATGCAACACTGCGCCGGGTGGCCACCACCTTGTCGGCACTCGCGGCCGCAGGCAGCTTCGCGCCCGACCCGCCCGGTGCCTTGGCCGCCGATCGCGATCCGCCCGGATTCGATACCCTGGGAGCCGCGGCGGAGGGACCCGAAACGGCACCGGCGACCAGCCCCGAGACCGCCGCGAACGATACCGCGGCCGAGGCGGCGCGAGACGGCGCCGCTGCGGCAGACGGCGCGCCAAGAGCGGCGGCAGCGAAAGTCGACGAGGCAACCGCCGCGGCCGACGCGAAAGCCGTCGCCGAGGCGCAGGCGGAACGACAGCACAGCGCCGAAGCCGAACGACGGCGTGCCGCCGAAGCAGACGCCGAACGCCAGCGCATCGCGAGGGAGGCACAGGCGCGCGCAGACGCCGAGCGCCAACTGGCCGAGGAGCGCGCCCGGCTCGAACGGGAGCGCGTTCGACGCGAGGACCACGCTCGCATCGCAGGGTCGCTGCGCGCCGCCCGGCAGGAGATCGAGCTCTGCGCGCGCGAGGTCGCGCGACTCGAGGGCGAGCTCCGCGCCGCCGAACGGCGCAGCGAACGGACGCGGGCCACGGTGGCGGAGCTGGAAGCGCAGCTCGCGCAGCTCGAGCGGGACGGCTGAGGCCGCGCCCCCCTGCGCCTCGGCCGCGCCCCCAGCTCGCCCGGCTTCAATCGCTGCGGCGCACAGCGCGCGCGTGCCGGCGATCACTCACTACGCCCGCGAGGCCCGCGGCGCCGAGGCAGATCAGGATCAGCGGCGAGAGCCAGTGCGAGTCCAGGCCTACTCCGGCGGCTCTCGCCGGCCCAGCTGCACCCAGCAGGAGAAACGCAAATCCAAAACCAAGAGCCTTGCCATCCCGGTGCGGCGCCGACCAGGCGCGCCCTGCCCTGCCCAGACGCGTGCGCCACGCCTCAAAGACCACGGCGCACCGTCCCTTCCCCGATGCCTACGTTGAACTCGATGCGCAATGTGCCCGCTTCGTTACCGGCGGAGCTGGCATCCACACGAGTCGCCACGCCCCCCGCCTGGCGTTCGAACGCGTTGGCCTCGCCCATACCCACCTGACCTCGCACGTCCACGTGTGTTCCCGGCGGCACGATCACCGTCGCTTCCCCCATGCCGAGGTGGACCCGGACCTCGCGCGTCGTGCCAGTAAAATCGAGCTGGGACAGGTCCAGGCGGAGCTCGCCCACCCCGAGCGAATAGTCCGACGAGAGCTCCGCGAGCGAACGCGGTTGGTACGCGTGCTCTCCGACGGCATTGGCATGCCCCTGAGCCTGCCCGGTAGCTGGCGCTAGCGCATCTTGCCCGAGCGGGGCGTCGCCCGTTCGAGCACCGGGCAACCAGGGCTCGAGACGCGACGCCAGCAGCAAGAGCGCGGCGAGGGCGAGCCCGAGCCCGATCAGGCCCGGAGCGCGCCCGAACCAGAGCGAGGCGATCAGCCCTCCGCCCACCAACACCAGGCCGCCCGCAGCCACAGTGGCGAGCGACAGCTCCACGACGCCCGCCGCGCCGAGCGCCCAGCATATGCCGGCGCCGAGCGCCAGGAGGCTGAGCACGGTCGGCGTCACCAGCCCGCGCGGCGCCGCGCCGTGCGTCACCAGTGCGCTGCCGTCTGCCGCGACGTCTGTGCCCGTGTCGACGCCAGGACTGCCCGGCATGCCGCTCGCGGCACGAGACGGCAACGGCGCGCGTGCGTCCTCCGGACGGGCAGCGCGTTGACTGAGCAGATACACGCCGAAGCCGACCAGCGCGGCCGGCAAGAACAGGTCGCCCGCGCGGTTGACGCCATTGCCGATCAGAGCGGCCAGGCCCACGATCACGAGGCCCGAGGTGAGCGTGGCCGTGCCCGAGCGCGCGCCTGCGAGGCTGCCGCTCTGATAGCCCGGTGGGGGCCAGGTCTTGGCTTTGGGCACGACGACCCAACACACCAGGTACCCCGGCAGGCCCAAGCCGGTGATCAAGGCGACGATCCAGAGCAGCCGCACGATCACCGGATCGATGTCGAAGTACGCGGCCAGCCCGCTCGCGACACCGCCGAGCGGCCCTTTCGGATCCCGGTACAGGCGGCGCGGAACCGCTGGCTCCGCCGCGCTCTCACTTCCCGGTACGGGAGCGGGCTCAGGCGGCGGAGGGAGCAACCGAGCGGGCTCGGCCTGGGTCGAGTCCGTTTCATTCATCGTGACATCCATGCCGAGATTGTGCGGCGCGGAACGCCTGCCGGGTATCCGGGACGAACCCTGAATTTACCCTGACCTCACCCCGGACGAAACAGGGGTTTTCTAGGGTCCAGAAAACAGGCGGCGTTCGTTGCCGCGTGCCATGCTGCGCTGGGTATGACGGCATCGAGTGCACCGTTCTCGTCGGGGCCCCCCGGAACGCCCGCGCGGTTCGCCCCAGCAACGCTCGGACCCCTGTGGCAGGTGCCGCGCCTGCGTGCCGATCAACGTTGGCTCGCCGGCGTCGCGGCCGCCATCGCCGTCGAGATCGGGGTGGCAGCGCTGCCCATCCGGCTCGGGTTCGTGCTGCTCACGCTCAGCGGAGGCATCGGTCTGGCGCTGTATGCGAGTGCCTGGCTGTGGTTTACCTACCATGCCCGGGGCCGCTCCAGCGCCTATGTGCCGGTGCCCAAGGCGCTCTCCCCGGCGCGCCGCCAGCTCGGGCTCTTGCTCGTTGTGTGCGGGCTGCTCGTGTTGTCGCGGCGCCTGTTCACGTTTGGCGTGGGCGACGCCACGCTCTGGCCGGTGGCGCTGGCGGCGTTCGGCATGTTGCTCGCCTGGTCGAGCGGCAAGGTGGATTGGTCGGCCCCCTACGAGCTGATGCGCGCTGTCGGCGGCCTGTTGCTCGTCGCTGCCGGTGTGGTGGCGTTCATCGCGCTCAACTTCGGCGCCAGCGTGGCCCCCAAGGCGCTGCTCGTCGCCACCGCCGCGCTCTCGCTGGTCGTGGTAGTGGTGGCACCCTGGCTGTGGCGCGCGGCGTCCCAGCTGAGTGAAGAGCGGCTCCGTCGCACGCGCGCCGACGAACGCGCGGAGCTGGCCGCACATCTGCACGATTCGGTGCTGCAGACGCTGAGCTTGATCCAGCAGAACGCCGACGATCGCAACGCGACGGTCCAGCTGGCACGGCGACAAGAACGAGAGCTGCGCGAGTGGTTGTTTGGGCGCAGTGCCGCCGGCAGCGCCGCCGCCGGAGAAGCGCCGAGTTTTCGCACGGCGCTAGAAAAGCTGGGTGCCGAGGTCGAGCAGCTGCACGGCGTGCCGGTGGAGGTGGTGGTCGTGGGGGACGGCGCGCTCGACAGCCGCGCGTCGGCGGCGCTCGGCGCTGCGCGCGAAGCGTTGGTCAACGCGGCACGCCACTCGGGCGCGCCGCGCGTCGACGTCTACGGGGAGCTCGGCCCGGAACGGCTGGAGATCTTCGTCCGCGACACCGGGCGCGGCTTTGAGCGCGCCAGTGTCCCCGGAGACCGCCGCGGCCTCTGCGAATCCATCGTCGGGCGCATGGAGCGCGCCGGCGGCAGCGCCAGCATCCTCTCTGCTCCGGGCAAGGGTTGTGAGGTAGCGCTGCTCCTGCCGAGGCTGACGCCATGAAGCGGCGCATCGTGCTGGTGGACGATCACGAACTCGTGCGCGCCGGTGTACGCTCCGCGCTGGGGGACCGCGTGGAGGTGGTGGGGGAAGCGGGTGACGTACCCAGCGCCATCAGCGTCATCCTTGCCACGCGTCCGGACGTGGTGCTCCTGGATGTACACCTGCCCGGAGGGAACGGACCGGCCGTGATCCGCGGCCTCTCGGACACCCCCGCGCGCTTCCTGGCGCTGTCGGTCTCCGACGCGGCCCTGGACGTGATCGAGGTGATCCGCGCCGGCGCGCGCGGCTACGTTACCAAGGCCATCTCGGCGGAGCAGCTCCTCGACGCGATCGAGCGCGTGGCAGCGGGCGATGCCGTGTTTTCGCCGCGCCTCGCCGGCTTCGTGCTGGACGCCTTTGCCCAACAGCCCGTCCCGGCGCCGGACCCCGAGCTCGACGAGCTGACGCTGCGCGAGCGAGAGGTGCTGCGCCTCCTGGCGCGCGGCTATGCGTACAAGGAAATCGCGACCCGGCTCTCGATCTCCGTCAAGACCGTCGAATCCCACGCCTCGGCCGTGCTGCGCAAACTGCAGCTCTCCAATCGCCGCGAGCTGAGCCGCTGGGCCGCCGAGCGGCGCTTGATCTAGCATCCACGGCGGAAGACCTCACGCCCAACGGTACACGGCACTCGGAGCGCGACGTGCAGCGCAGGGCCACGTCTGATCCGGGAACCGTGGATCGCATGGTGATAGCGAATGTCAGCTTCAACTGGAGTGTCTTCGTATGCCCCGAGAGCACGCATCGTTCATCCGCTCTGCTTGGATAGTCCGCACAGACCGAGGTAGCTTCGCGGCCATGCCGGGGAAGTTGCACTGGGTGATACGGCTCGGGTGGGTGGGATGGCTGAGTAGCGGCGGGGGCCTTGCTTGCGGAAGCGAACCCGACACCACCAAGCTCGATGCTCCGGCACGCGGAGCGAGCGAAAGCGCATTTTCTGGAGCCTCCGCGCAGCGGCGCATGGCTCGGCTCGGCGAGCAAATCTTCAATGACACCAACCTCTCCACGCCGCCCGGGCAAGCCTGCGGCACGTGCCATGCCGAGGAGATCAGCTTCACCGATCCGGACGACGACGCACCAACGTCAGCCGGCGTCCTGGAAGATCGCTTCGGCTTTCGCAACACGCCGATGGCCAACTACACCAGCTTTGTTCCCCCCCTGACGTTCGACCCGGAGGAGGGGTTGTTCGTGGGCGGTCTGTTCCTGGACGGCCGCGCCGAGAGCCTGGAGGCGCAAGCCGCCCTGCCTTTCCTCAATCCGCTCGAAATGAACAACCCCGATCGGGCCTCGGTCGTCGCAAAGCTGAAGCACGCGCCCTACCGTCACGAGTTTCGACGCCAGTTTGGCGCCGACATCTTCGAGCATGTCGACGACGCCTACGAGAGCATGACTCGGGCGATCGCTGCCTTCGAGAGGACCCGTCGCTTCCAGAGCTTTTCCTCCAAATACGACGCATTTCTCGCCGGCACGGCCCACCTCACCCGGCAGGAACGCCTCGGGTTGGCACTGTTCAACGATCCGGCGAAAGGCAACTGTGCCGCGTGTCATCCGTCGGTGGTCGCCGAGGACGGCTCACCCCCGCAGTTCACCGATTTCACGTACGACAACATCGGCGTCCCCAAGAACCCGGACAACCCCTTCTACCGGTTGCCGGGGGAGCTCAACCCCGAAGGGGTAGACTTCATCGATCGCGGTCTGGGCAAGACCGTGGGTGACCCCGCCGAGAACGGAAAGTTTCGGGTGTCGAGCTTGAGAAACGTCGCGCTCACGGCCCCGTACACGCACAACGGCTACTTCCCTGACCTGCGCTCCGTCGTGGACTTCTACAACACGCGCGATGTCGCGGACTGGCCGGCGGCGGAGCTCCCGGAAACGATGAATCGCGACGAGTTAGGTAACCTGGGCCTCAGCGACCGAGAGGTGGATGCGCTCGTCGCGTTTCTAGAGACCCTGACCGACGGCTATTCCGACTGACGCCAGCGGCGCGGCGCGCCCAGCGTGTCGCGCAGACCCCACCGGCGCAGACCCCACCGCGCAGACCCGTCGGGCGCGCTGGGCGGTGGTCCTGCGCCCGGATCTGATCGATACTTGCCCCCATGACGGAAACGAACCTCGAACGTCGGCGGTTTTTCGGTCTCCTGGCAGCCACGTCCGCACTGGCTGCAACGGCGTCGGCGGCGATCGGCTGTCACGTGGCCGAGAGCAAGGCGTCCGCCACGGCGGAGCCCCCCGGGGACGAGTGGTCGCGCATTCGCGCGGAGTTCAATCTCTCCCCCGACTACATCCATCTCGCCGGCTTCCTCCTGGCGTCTCACCCGCGCCGAGTTCGCGAAGCGATCGAGCGGCATCGCGCCGGGTTCGATGCCAACCCCGCGCTGTACCTGGAGGCGCACTTCGAAGATCAGAAGCCCGTGCTCGGGCCAGCGGCGGCCTACCTCGGCGTGAAGCCGGAAGAGATCGCGCTCACCGACAGCACCACGATGGGTCTCTCGATCCTGTACGCAGGCCTACCGCTCGGCACCCAGGACGAAGTGATCACCAGCACCCACGATCACTACGCCACCCACGAGTCACTGCGCCTGGCGACGCTGCGCGCCGGCGCGAAACTGCGCAAGATCGTGCTCTACGAGACCCCCTCGGAGGCCACGGCCGAAGGGATGACCGCTGCCGTCGCGCGCGCTCTCTCACCCAAGACGCGCGTCGTCGCCATCACCTGGGTGCACTCGAGCACCGGCGTCAGAACGCCCGTCCGCGCCATCGCCGACGTCATCGCCCAGGCCAATCAGTCGCGCGACAAAGACAGGCGCATCCTCCTGTGCGTGGACGGCGTGCACGGCATCGGCATCGAGGATGTCACGATGGCCGATCTCGGCTGCGATTTCTTCGCCGCCGGCACACACAAGTGGCTGTTCGGGCCGCGCGGCACCGGCATCCTCTGGGGCCGCGCCGAGCTCTGGCCGCTGCTCCACCCGACCATTCCTCACTTCGGTCAAGCCGCCTACGAAGCGTGGATGAAGGGCGTCGATCCGCCGCCCACGACGGCCGACATGATGAGCCCCGGCGGCTTTCATTCCTTTGAACACCGCTGGGCGCTCGGCGAAGCGTTCGAGTTTCACCGCGCGATCGGCAAGCGCAAAGTCGCCCAGCGCATTCACGAACTCAACCGCCAGTGCAAAGAGGGGCTCGCCCGACTCCCGAACGTCAAGCTCCACACGCCCCTCTCCGATGACCTCTCCTCCGGCATCATCACCTTCGAGGTCGCCGGCCTCACTCCCGACGAGGTCGTCAAACGCCTGCTCGACAAACACATCGTCGCCTCCCACACCCCCTACGCCACCAGCTACGCCCGCCTCGCCCCCGGCCTCCTCAATTCCCCCGCCGACGTCGAACGCGCCCTGGCCGAAGTCCGCGCCCTCGCCGGCAAAGCCTGATCCCGGCGCCCGCCCCACTCCCCGCAAGCGCACCCGCTCCCCGCGAGCGCACTCGCTCCCCGCGAGCGCATCCGCTCCCCGCGAGCGCACTCGCTCGGCGTGCGCGGTCCGCACGCAGGCTCGACTCGCCGCGACCCCACATTCGGTCATGAGTTTGGGCCGGGCCTCCAACACCAGGCCCCGCGCGGCAGCTCGGGACACCGTGCGGCTGTGCTCGGCGACGGACGGCGACTCGCGACTCGCGGCGACGGCGACGCGCGGCGACGGCGACTCGCGAACGGCGACGCGCGGCGACGGCGACGGCGACGGCGACGGCGACGCGCGGACGGCGGACGGCGGACGGCGACGAACGGCGACGAACGGCGACGAACGGCGACGGCGACGGTGACTCGCGGACGGTGACTCGCGGACGGTGACTCGCGGACGGTGACTCGCGGACGGCGACGCGCGACGCGGCGACGCGCGGCGACGGACGGCGTGCGACGCGCCGTAACGGGCGGCGACGCTCCGTGACAGGACCCGAACGCTTGGCGCAAGACGCTCCACTGCCATGACCGGGTGGCCCCGGGGCGTTGCCACCCCGGGGCTCCCACAGACCCGGACTTGCGGGTTTCCCGCATCCGGTTCCTCAAATCACGGCTTTGCCAAGTTTCGGTAGACCGAGTGCACGATGGTGGGT
>Ga0315912_10000904_pt1 | contig 42219 bp, 32 predicted proteins | sample VfabasoilMG_FD_204469 | JGI IMG/M metagenome (GOLD analysis project Ga0315912, IMG submission 204469) | Garden soil microbial communities collected in Santa Monica, California, United States - V. faba soil | ecosystem: Environmental > Terrestrial > Soil > Garden | place: USA: California... | reverse complement strand
CGAGACGCCCGATCGCAGCAGGCCCGGCGCCGAGTGCCGCGCGGATGGCGTATTCGCGTCGGCCGGCCGCGACGAGGTAACGCTGGGTGCCGTAAAAGCCGAAAGCCGCGATCAGAACCACAAGGATTGCCGTCGTGAGCGTGAGGAAACCGCGCGCACGATCAGGCGCGGTCAGATCGTTGCGCAGCACCTCGAGCGACTCGACGGTGTTGACTTGGGCTTCGATCCCGAGTTCGGCGAAATTGCGCTCGATTGCCTGTCGCAGAGCCGCGGCTGTGAGGCGGCTCTCCACTACCGCCAGTCCGCTGCCCACTCCGGCCGAGATGACGAGGGGTTTGATCGCCGCAGCGGGATGCTCGAACGACAAATCCTCGAGCACGCCGATGATCTCGCGACCGGTAGCCGGGATCAGCTCGCCGACAACGTTGTCACGCCCGTAAAGGCTTCGGGCCAGTGTCTGATTGACCAGCACGACGCGGCGCTCATCCGTCTCGGGTGTACGACCGTGCAGTATCCGCATTCCCAGCACGGCGACGAATCCGCTGTCGAGAGACCCGGAGCACCACTCCATGGTGTCCGCCGGGCCATTCGGATCGGCAAGGGAGGAAAAGCGGCACGCACCATTACCGTCATAGCCCGGAACCGGCTCGCCGAAGGCTGCACGGTCGACCCCAGGGACACTCTCCAGCATGGCGATTCGGCGAGCGTGCTCGACCACGCCGCGGGCATCCCGGTCCGCCTCCGACATGTCGGCGCGAAACGGCTCCGTCGGCTCCAAACCCGAGATTCTGACGACAAGACGGTCGCGGACCTCGAATCCCGGATCGCCGAAGACGAGCACGCCGACGTGCCAGCCAAACGCGATAGCGGCGGCTGCAAAGGCTCCGGCCGCGGCGATCTGCGCGGTGCCGGCGATACGTTGCGCAAGCGACGCGCGTGCCGTGACCAGTCGGCTCGAGGCCGCAACGCGGCTCTGCCTGAGGCCGAGCACCGGCGCCAGCGAGACGAGCAGCGTCAGCAGCAGCAGGCAGGCGCCGGTCAGCGACAGGACGCGCCAGTCGAGCAGCGTGACGTCGCGCCACTGGGCATCGCGGAACAAGGCCAGACCCCGGATGTACAGGCTGAGCCAGATGCTGCCGATGAGCCCGAGCGTGCCGGCGACGACCACGATCACTCCAGCCTCGACGGACAGCTGACGCGCGACGCGCCTGACAGGCGCTCCGACCGCCATGCGGATCCCGAGCTCGCGGCGCCGGGCCGGCGCGCGCGCGAGTAGAAAAAGACTGACATTCGCCGCCGCGACCAGCGCAAGCAGCACGCTGCCCACGAGAAACAACTCGAGCTGGCGCTGCGAATTCCGGTACAGGTTGAAGTCGCCGACGAGACCGGCGACTGCGTCGAGCGTCGCAGCGGGCTCTATCGCATTTCCCGGACCCAAACCCGGGTAGCGCGCACGGAGCTCGTTCGCGACGGCCGTCACCGAAGCGTCCGGTGCGCGGCGCACGAAGTTCGGACCGCTCGATGCTGCCGGCAGACTCTCGGGAACGCCGACGAAAAGCGGCCAGACACGTTCGAGCGGCAGCCAGATAGACAATTCAGCCATGCCGCCGCTCGCGGGAAGACTCGCCAGGCTCCGCACCGTCACCCCGACGATACGAAACCGCGCGGAATCCTGCTCCGGCTCGAACCGCTGCAGGAATGAGCTGCCAGGCGGCCCCAGGTAGCTTCTACCTAGAAAGCCGTCGGTATTCTTGGCGATTTCGACTTCGGTCCCGATCACGGCCGCGTCGCCGCCAAAACGCTGCTGCCAGTACCGGTACGACAGCACGACGACAGGCTCGGCATCGGTGACATGATCGGCAGGCTCCAGCCCGCGACCGATCGCGATGCGCGGGCCGAGGCCGGGGAAAAACTCTTCGGACACCATCGTCGCGATGACCGGCTCGCGATCAGCGCCGACCCAGGCCTCGAAGCCGCGCCAGTACCCCGTCGCGTCGATCGACGCCATTTCGTCGGTCAGCCTATCGGCGATCTCGTGACTGACGCCGCCAAAATAGTATCCGGCGCCTCGGTTCAGGCCGATCGTCGCCAGCCGCCCGCTCTGCTCGTATCCCGGATGCGGTCTGAGCACGAGATCGACGTAGAGCGAGAGGAACGCGCCGACGAAGGCGATGCCGATGGCGAGGACGAGAATGGCGATCGCGCTCGCCCCCGGCGTCTGCCGGTAGAGCCGCAGGGCATGGCGGCAATCGACGAAGAGTCCCCTCACCGACGGCACTCCTGGATGAAGCGTGGCAATCGTGACCGCGATGCTTTGCCCCGGCAATCCCCTCGATCCGTCACTCGGCGATCGCTGAACGAACTTAAGGTGCTTTCGAGGACCCCTCCGCGGAGGGATTCCGCGCCACTGCAACGCCGGATACCCCTCCGCGGAGGGGCCAACTCAATCTTCCCGCAGCAACGGCGCGGGCTGAGTGCGCCGCGTTTCGCGTGCCGGCCCGATGGTCGCGGCGAACACAATCGATGCGAGGCCCAGAACGACGAGCATCGTCACGAGCCCCGGCGATACCTCGCTCACGACGTAGTCTCCCCGCAGGTAGGCCGCGACGATGAACGCCAGCATTCCGCCGATAGCAATGCCCGGCAGGCTGATCTGCAACGCGCGCAGGATCACGAGCCGGCCGACCGCGTCTGGCGCAGCGCCGACCGCAACCCGGATGGCGTACTCCCGCCGGCCGGCCGCGACGAGGTAGCGCTGGGTGCCGTAGAAACCGAAGGCGGCGATGAGAACCACTAGGCCGGCCGTCGTGAGCGTCAAGAAACCACGCGCGAGGTCCGGCGCGATCACGTTCGAGCGAAGCGATTCGAGTGAGTCGAGGGCGTACACTTGCGCGTCGATTGTGCCGTCGGCGATGGCGCCATCGAGGGCCTCTTGCAGACCCGCCGCGGTCAGAGTGGTGTGCACGACGCCTGAGCGAGTGGACCTGCCCGCAGCCACAAATATTTGCGGCTTGACCGTGGCAGCCGGGTGGTCGAACGACAGATCCTCGATGACACCGATGATTTCAGCGCCGGCACCTCGCTGGTCGGGGATCCGTTCACCGACGACGTCCTCCCGACCGAAGAGTGCGCGAGCCAAGGCCTGGTTTACGAGCGCCACACTGTTTTCGAGCTCCTCTGGCGCACGGCCATGGATGAGTCGAAGCCCGAGCACGTCGATGTACTCGCGATCAATCCACCCCCTGCAGGCGACGACGACATTCGCCGGGTCGTTCGGAAGAGGGATGTCGACCGATGCACACCCGGCGGTAACGTCGAAGCCCGGCACCGGCTCGCCGAAAGCCACGCTCTCGACGCCCGGTATCGCTTCGATCACTTCGCGTCGGCGCACGGCCTCCAGCATGGCCAAGTCGCGGCGGGCCTCCTGCGACATGTCCTGGGTAGACGGTTCGACTACCGCCAAGCGCGTGAAATAGACCGCGTGACGGTCACTCGTCTCATACCCAGCATCTCCGAATATGAGCAGGCCGATGTGCCAGGAGAATGCAATCGCCGCGGCCGAGAAGGCTCCGGCCGCCGCGATCTGTGCCGTGCCAGCGACACGCTGCGACAGCGATGCGCGTGCCACGGCAAGGCGACTCGAAGCCGAGATGCGCGTCTGACGGAGCCCGAGCACCGGCGCGAGCGAAACAAGCAGGGTGAGCAGAACCAGGCCGGCACCGGTCAATCCCAGCACGCGCCAGTCGAGCAGCGTCACGTCGATCCAGTCCGCGTCGCGCATCAGGGCCAAGCCCCGTATGTACAGGCCAAGCCAGGCGCTGCCAATGATCCCGAGCGTGCCCGCGACGACGACGATCACGCCAGCCTCGACGGCAAGCTGGCGCGCCAGACGCCGGACCGGAGCGCCGACCGCCAGGCGGATGCCGAGCTCGCGGCGCCGGGCCGGCGCGCGCGCGAGCAGAAACAGACTGACGTTCGCCGCCGCGACGAGGATAAGAATAACGCTGCCGGCGAGGAACATCTCGAGCTGACGCTGCGTATCCCGTTGAACCGCGGGATCGCCGACGAGACCGTCGAACGCTTCGATCGTCGCGCCCTGCTGCAGGGTTTCGGTCGATTCGGCGCCTCCGTAGCGTGCGCGCAGCTCGGTCAGGACAGCTGTCAGTGAAGCACCCGGCGCCCGACGGACGAAATTCGGGTTGCTCAAGGTGGCCGGAAGGCTCTCGGGAACGCCGCCATACAGTTGCCAGACGCGTTCGATAGGCAACCAGACAGGCACCTCGAAAACACCGGACGGCGTGGGCAGGTAAGCCAGGTTCTCCGCGACGACGCCGACAATGCGAAACCGCTCGGAATCTTGCTCCGGCTCGATCTGCGGGCCGAAAATGTTACCGGGCGGCCCCTGGTAGCGGAAAAGCGAGTCAGGGTTACGCGCGATCTCGATTTCCGTCCCGAGAACGGCCCGGTCGCCGCCGAAACGCTGTTGCCAGTACCAATACGAGAGCACGACAACGGGTGCGGCATCGGGCGCGTGGTCGGCAACCTCGAGACCGCGTCCGAAAGCGATGCGTGGGCGAAGGCCGGGGAAGAATTCCTCGGACACCATCACGGGTTGAACCGGTTCGCGCTCGGTGCCGATGAAGGCCTCGAACCCGCGGTAAAACCCCGCAGCGTCGATCGACGCCATTTCGTCGGACAGTCTTCCGACGAGGTCGTGATTGAAGCCGAGAAAACTGGATCGGGTATTCTGGCCTATCGTGACGAGCCGCCCGCTCTGCTCGAATCCCGGATGCGGCCTGAGCACGAGATCGACGTAGAGCGACAGGAAGGCACCGACGAAGGCGATGCCGACGGCGAGGACGAGAACGGCGAGCGTGCTCGCTCCCGGCGTCTGCCGGTAGAGCCGGAGGGCATGGCGGCAATCGTCGAAGAATCCCCTCACCGACGGCACTCCTGGATGAAGCGTGGCAATCGTGACCGCGATGCTTTGCCCCTGCAATCCCTCGATCCGCCACTCGGCGATCGCTGAACGAACTTAAAGTGCTTTCGAGGACCCCTCCGCGGAGGGATTCCGCACCGCTGCGGCGCCGGATACCCCTCCGCGGAGGGGCAACCTCAATCTTCCCTCAGCAACGGCGCTGGTTGAGTGCGTCGCGCCTCGCGCGCCGGTCCGATGCTCGCGGCGAGGACGATCGACGCGAGACCCAGCACGACGAGCAGCGTCACCACGCCCGGCGATACTTCGGGCGATACGTAGTCGCCCCGCAGGTAGGCCGCGACGATGAACGCCAGCAAGCCGCCGAGCGCGATGCCCGGCAGGCTGATCTGCAGAGCGCGCAGCATCACGAGCCGGCCGACCGCGCCCGGCGCGGCACCGATCGCTGCCCGGATGGCGTACTCGCGGCGGCCGGCCGCGACGAGGTAGCGCTGGGTGCCGTAGAAACCGAAGGCTGCTACGAGCACTACAAGGCCGGCGGTCACCGCGGTCAGGAGCCCGCGCGCACGATCGGGGGCAGTCATGTCGCTGCGCAGCGCCGTGAGCGTCTGAACGGAGTCGAACAGAGCATCGATCCCGCCATCGGCGATGTTGCGCTCGATCCCCTCGTGCAAGGCCGCGGCCGTGAGCCGGCCTTCCACGATGGCCGTAAAGCTGCCAGCAGCAATGAAGACATACGGCTTGGCCGCGGCGGTCGGGTGCTCGAACGATACATCTTCGAGCACGCCCACGATCTCGGCGCCCCCCGGCGTGAAGGACCGCACCACGGGAAAACGCTCGCCGACGACGTCGTCGCGCCCGAAGAGAATTCGGGCCAGCGCCTGATTCACCAGCACGCTGCCGCGTTCGTACCTTTCGATCGGACGTCCGTACAGGATCCTAAGGCCGAGCACCTCGATAAAATCACGGTCAAGATATCCCCTGCAAACCTCGATCGAGCTGGCAGCGTCGACTTGATCGGATAACTGCATTTGGGCGCAAACAACGCGATCATGTCCCGGAACAGGATCGCCGAAAGCGGCGCGTTCGACACCCGGCACCGTCTCCATCACTGCGACCCGGCGGGCGTTCTCGATCACCGAGTATTCGAGTTGCGCCGCCTCCGACAGGTTGGTAGGCGGCGGGGCCGGCGTCATGAAGCGCGTGAATTGAACGACCAGGCGATCGCGCACCGCGAACCCCGGATCCCCGAATACGAACAGGCTGACGTGCCAGCCCAGAGCAATCGCGGCCGCCGCGAAGGCTCCCGCCGCCGCAATCTGCGCCGTGCCGGCGATACGCTGCGCCAGCGACGCGCGCGCCGTGGCCAGGCGGCTCGATGCCGCAATGCGGCCCTGCTTCAGGCCGAGCACAGGTGCGAGCGAGACGAGAACCGCCAGCACGAGCAGGCTGGCGCCAGCCAGAGCCAGGACGCGCCAGTCGAACAGCGTGACGTCACGAAATTGCGCGTCGCGCAGCAACGCCATGCCGCGAATGAAGAGGCCGAGCCAGACGCTGCCGATGAGACCAAGCAGACCGGCGACGGCGACGATGAGGCTGGCCTCGACCGCAAGCTGCCGAGCGATGCGCCGGACCGGCGCGCCGACCGCCAGGCGAATGCCGAGCTCGCGCCTCCGGCTGGGAGCGCGCGCAAGCAGGAAGAGGCTGACGTTTGCCGCGGCAACGAGTGCGAGCAGCACGCTTCCTGCGAGGAACATCTCGAGCTGGCGTCTTGCGTCCCTGTGCGCTCCTACGTTGGTGACGAGCCCGTCGATAGCGTCGAGGATCGCGCCCTGCCCGGCCGTCCCGGCGAAATCCAGAGTCCCGTAACGCGCGCGGAGCTCGTTGGCGACGGCGGTCACCGAAGCGCCCGGAGCCCGGCGAGCGTAAATAGCGCTTGTCGAGGCACCAGGGAGACTCGCGGGAACTCCCGCGAATAGCGGCCAGACACGCTCGAGGGGAAGCCAGACTGGCGGGTCCAACAGCTCCTCCCCCCATGCCCGCAGATTCGCCATGGCCGGAGCCAAAACGCCGACAATGCGGAACTGCTCTGAGTCTTGTTCCGGTTCGAATCTCTCGAAAAATGAGCTGCCCGGCGGACCCTGGTAGAGACGAAGGCTGAAGCCCTCGGGATCGCCGGCGATTTCGACGGTGGTACCGAGCACATCGGCATCGCCGCCGAACCGTTCCAGCCAGTACCGATACGACAGCACGGCGACGGGTTCGGCCTCGGGCGCGTGGTCCGCGGCTTGCAGTCCGCGGCCGAGTGCGATGCGCGGACGAAGCCCGGGGAAGAACCCCTCGGAGGCGAGCGCGGCAATCACGGGCTCGCGGTCGGGTCCGACCAGGGTCTCGGTGGCGCGCCAGTAGGCGGCCGTATCGATCGACGCCATTTCGTCGGCCAGTCTGGAGTTGATCTCGTGGGTGAAGCCGACAAGGGTGCCGCCGGTATTCCTGCCGATCGTGACCAATCGCCCGCTCTGCTCGAATCCCGGATGCGGCCTGAGCACGAGATCGACATAGAGCGACAGGAACGCGCCGACGAAGGCGATGCCGACGGCGAGGACGAGCACCGCGACCGTGCTCGCCCCCGGCGTTTGCCGGTAGAGCCGCAGGGCATGGCGGCAATCGTCGAGAAATCCCCTCACCAACAATGCTCCTGTCAGAACCACAGGCCGGTCACGACACAAAGGCTATGATCGACGAACACGAGTTCAGTTCATTGGAGGCATGGCAAGAGTGACCGTGGAACTCTCCCTCAGCAACCCCCTCTTGCCGGCGCTCGCCCCAGTCGCGGCCGCCGCACTCGCCGACACCGGCTCCGTTTTCCTCTGCATCCCCGAGCACGTCCGACTGCAACTCGGGCTCGACGTGCTCGAAGAGCGCGAAGTCAAGCTCGCGGACGGTTCGCGGATTATTTGTCCCTACGCCGGCCCCGTGATCGTCCGCTTCAAGAACCGAACCGGCTGCGTCGGCGCACTCGTGCTCGGCGAGCAGGTATTGCTCGGCGCGATTCCGCTCGAGGACATGGATCTCGTCGTGAATCCGCGCGACGGCACGGTAGACGTCAATCCGGACAGCCCGAACATCGCCCAGGGCATCTGCATGCGCGCGGCGTAGGTCCCTGTCGGATTGACGAAAGAACTTGTCGCCTTTTCGCGCAACCGACAGTGCTACGCTTCCGCGGAATCGTGCGGGGGGCGGCACATGGCGAATTCAGTCGTTCATTTCGAGATCTTCGCGAGCAACGTCGAGCGCGCGCGGCAGTTCTACGAGCGCACCTTCGGCTGGAGTTTCGAGGCGGCGGGTCCGCCCGACTTCTACCTGCTGACGACCGGCTCGAACACCGACCCCGGCCTTACACACGGATTGCTCGCCAAGCGCAGCGGCCCCGCTGCGACAGGTCCACTCAACGCCTTCCGCTGCTCGATCAGCGTGCGCTCGGTCAAGGACAGCATGGCCGCGGTCGAAGCCGGCGGCGGCAAGCTGCGCTCGGCCGTCGTCGACATCCCCGAAATCGGCAAGGTCGTCGAGTTCGCGGACACCGAGGACAACGTCGTGTGCCTGGTCGAGTACGTGCCGGGACATCCGCTCGCGGCGAAGTAAATTGACGTGAACGCCGAGCGACAGGCTGTCTCGCTGGAATCTCTACGCGCCTGGGTCGAGCGCCACCCGGAGGGCGGGCGCATCGCGGCGCATTCGCATGAGGTCGATCAGCTCGCGCTGATCTCGGAGTCGGCAGCCGTCATCGAGACCGACTCTGTCTTCGTCGTGCATCCGCTGCTCAAGGCGCTCTGGCTGCCGGCCGGTGTCGAGCACTCGGTCTATTCGCCGCGGCCGTTCAGCCTGCACTCGCTGTATTTCCCGGCCGGGAGCGTGCGCACAGCGACCGCGCCCGAGGTGCTCGGGCTCGACGATCTCGCGCGCGAGCTCGTGCTGTTCCTCTGTGCGGCACCGCGGCCGTCGCAGCGGGACTCCCGCCATGCGCACGCGCTCGCGCTGCTCGAGCAACTGCTCGTCGCCGCGAAAGCGGAATCGTTTTCGTTGCCGAAGCCTAAGAGCGAGCGGGCGCGCAAGCTCGCCGAACATTTCACGAGTCGGCTCGACGATAACCGGGCGCTCGAGATCATCGCCGACGAAGTCGGCGGCGCGAGCCTGCGCACGTTTGAGAGGTTGTTCGTTGACGAAACTGGCCTGAGCCTGGCCGCGTGGCGCCGGCAGAGTCGCATGCTCGCCTCGATCTCAATGCTCAGCGAGGGGAAGAGCATCAGCGAGGTCGCACACGCAGTCGGCTACGACAGCGCGGCCGCCTTCAGCACGGCGTTCAAACAGTGCTTCGGCGTGCCGCCATCGGAATATCTGACGAGTTGAGACCGGCCGCAGGCGGCTCACGCCGTCGGCGGCAACGTCGCGAATCTCACGAGCCCCGGCGGCATGTGATCCCAGGACACGGCGCTGCGCGTATAGACCACGCTCTGCGGCTTGTACATCGAGGGGTCGTCGAGCAGCGCCGCATTGACCATGGTGACGCCGGCCATCGCATCGGCCTTGTCGAAGGCCACGCCGCCGCAAGTCGGGCAGAAGTGCCGGTAGATGATCTTGCCGCTGTCGCCCTTCTTGCCGTAAGTCGTGTATTTGCCCGTGACCTTCACGGCATCGGACGGCAGGCCGATGACCGCGCAGTGAGCGGATCCGACTTTGCGGCAGTCCGTGCACTGGCAGAAGCCCTGGAAAATTGCGTCGACCGACGCTTCGAAGCGCAGAGCGCCGCAAAGACAGGATCCCGAAAACTTGCCCGCCATGATTCCTCCAGGCTTGTTGGAATTATTCGCCCATGCGTTACGCCGTCGGCGGCATCCCCTCGAACTTCATGAGCTTCGGATCGACGTGATCCCAGTGCAGGGCGCTGCGCGTGAAGATCACGTGGTCGGGCTTGTACATCGACGGATCGTCGAGCAGGGCCCCGTTGACGATCGCAACTCCGGGGAACGCTTCGCCCTTGACGACAGCCACGCCACCGCAGGTCGGGCAGAAATGGCGGTGAATGCTCATGCCGCTGTCGCCCTTTTTCGTGTAGGTCGTGTACTTGCCGGTGATCTTCACGGCATCGGCCGGCAGGCCGATGGCGGCTTCGTGGCCGCTGCCGACCTTATGGCAGTCCGTGCACTGGCAGAAGCCCTGGAACAAAGGCGCCGCCGCCGATTCGTAGCGCAGCGCGCCGCAAAGACAAGATCCGGACAATTTACCTGGCATGGAGCCTCCCCTGTTCTGTTGCAGCCGATATTCGCACGACGGCCGGGCGCCTGTTAAGGCGCAGCCGCCGGATTCAGGCGACAACCTGCGAAGCGCCGGCCGTCGATTTCGATCAACGCTTCCTCGCCTTGATTCCAGTAGACGACATCGCCGGTCTGGTAGCGCGCCCCCGAGGCCGCCGGCGTCGCGGCAAGAACAACGCTGCGGCTGCCGAGCACCTCCGGCACTCCGAGCGTGACCTCGCCGGATCCCGTGCGGACCGTGAAGCGGAGATCGCTCCCGCAATCGAAGACCGCATCGGGCTCGGCGAGGACGGGAACCGGACCGGCGCGATCGCACCCGGCATGGACCGCCAGGCCAATCAGGAGCACCGTCCCCGTGAATCGCGCCATGATCGCGCCTCCAAACGGATGTTGAGCTAGGATACTCGCGATCATCCCGGGGGAATCGATGCTCAATCGCCGCGAGCTCATTGTCAGCACCGTCGCGCTGTCCGTGGCGGCTCAGGCCGGCGCACTGTCAGCGGCCGCACCTGTGCACAACAGTCCCGCACGCTATTTCATCGCCTCGCGCGACCTCGCCGCGGCGCATCCCGCCGCGCGAGCGGCCGAAGCGCGTGGCGCGACCGTCATCTGGATTGGCACCGACGTCACGCCGGTCTACACGCGCCTCGACCTCGAGCTTCGCCCCGCGCCGTTCGCCGTCGCGGGCCTGACCTCGAACCACCATCTGTTCGTGCTCGAGCGCCTCGGCTGGGATCGCGGGCTGCGAACGGTCCGGCGGGCGGAGCTCGGCGCGGCAGTCGAATGGCGTCTCGAGCCGCGAGCCCGGGCGGGAGAGTATTTCGTGCCTGGCACGTAATTCTGATGGCTGTTTTACCGCCCAACGTTACTGCCGAGAGCTTCGCGAGCGCGATTCGCGAGTACCAGGATGCCGTCGGGGCGGAGTGGGTCTTCACAAGCGACGCCGATCTCGCCGCCTACCGCGATCCCTACTCGATCTTCCGCGACACCGAGCGCGAATCGCTGGCGTCGGCCGCCGTCGCGCCGCAGAACGTCGAGCAGGTGCAGGCTGTCGTCCGCATCGCGAACCGCTACAAGACGCCGCTCTACCCGATCTCGACAGGCCGCAATTTCGCCTACGGCGGCGCCTCAGCGAATCTGAACGGCAGCGTCATCGTCGATCTCAAGCGCATGAATCAGGTGCTGCGCGTCGACGCCGACCGCAACTTCGCGCTCGTCGAGCCCGGCGTGAGCTACTTCGACCTCTACCGCTACATCCAGGAACGCGGCCTCAAGGTCTGGATCGACTGCGCCGACGTCGGCTGGGGCGGCCCGATGGGCAACGCGCTCGACCGCGGCATGGGCTACACGATGCCCTTCTTCCGCGAGCACGCGAACGCGGTCTGCGGCGTCGAGGTCGTGCTCGCGAACGGCGAGGTCATGCGCACGGGCATGGGCGCGATGCCAGCGGCCGACAGCTGGCAGGAATACAAGCCCGGCTACGGGCCCGATCCGTCCGGCCTCTTCTTCCAGGGCAACTTCGGCATCGTCACGAAGATGGGTTTCCGCCTGATGCCGCAGCCCGAGCACTATCGAACCGGCGCGATCCGCCTGCCGAAGCGGCTCGATCTCATGCCCGCGATCAACGTCGTCAACTACCTTTCCGACTCCGGCATGCTCGGCGAAGTCTTCTACGAGAGCCCGCTGCGCGCGCTGCTCGGCAACAGCGGCTTCAGCGCGGCGGCGAATCGCCGCGGCGGCGCCGACCCGGCCGAGATGGATCGCTACGCCGCCGACAACAACCTCGACTCCTGGCAGGTTGAACTCCAGTTCTACGGCCCGCGCGCGACCTGCCTCGCGAACTGGGAGTACGCGAAGGCGCGCTTCGAGCGCGAGGTGCCCGGCGCACATTTCCTCGAAGGCGAGAGCCTGGATCTGCCGCTCACGCAAGAACAGCTCATGAACCCGAGCCCGTGGTTCCGTAACGGCCTCTGGCACCGCGAAGTCAGCATGGGGATTCCGTCGCTGTCCGCGTGGTCGCTCGTGGACGCGCGCAGCGCCGCGGCGCCCGACGGCCAGGTCGTCGCGCACGCGGGCTTCTTCCCGATCATCCCGCGCAGCGGCGAGTGGGTGTTCCGCGCGCAGCAGGTATTCGGCGACGCGCTCGTGGAGATCGGCATCCCGCCCTTCAACGCCGCGCTGTCGACTCCGCTCGTCTGGGCAATGTTCGCCTACCAGATGGTGTTCCCGCTGCCGGACAACAACGAGATCGTGCACCGCGCACTGCTGCGCCTCGTCGAGGTCGGCGCCGAGAACGGTTTCGGCGATTACCGCTCGCCGCCGTTCCACCAGGATCACGTCTCGGACATGTACTCATTCAACGACAACGCACTCCGACGTTTTCACGAGACGATCAAGGACGCCGTCGATCCCAATGGCATCCTCGCGCCGGGACGCGGCGGCGTCTGGCCGAGCGTTTACCGGCAGTTCCGTTACGACTGGAATCGGGACGCCTGACCACTGCCCGCGGCGGCCCGCGATCCCTCCCGGCGGTCCCGGGCGGATACCGGAACTGGTTCACACCCGACCCGGCCAAAACTGCGCCCCAGGCCGCAGCGACTCGATCCTCCCACATCTAGGATGGTGCATCCGGGCGGCGCTCCCGGCCGGGCTGTCGCATGCGATCCGCACTTGCTGGAATCAGGTCCCCAGGACCCAGGCGAAAATCGCATCGCCTGCTGCACCTCGCCCTCGAAATCTACCTGCTCGCATCGCTCGTCGCCCTCGCGCCGGTCGGCGCCATCGTGGTCGGACTCCTGTTCGGGCCATCTGAGTCGCTGCTCGGCGAGTTTCGCCAGGAATTCCTGCCGGCGCTCTATGTGATCCTGGGCTTGGCGCTGCTCGGCGCTTTGCTGTTCGCGCGAAGGATCTTCAATCCGCTGTCGAAGATGCTCGACGTCACGCAGGAATTGTCGAACCGCGACGTCTGGGGCCGCGCTGACGTCAGGCGCCAGAGCAAGTACCGGAACATGTCGAACCATCTGCGCTTCATGGCCGACGATCTCGCGCAGCAATTCAACGCGCGGAAGACTTTGTCGAGCATCGACCAGGTGATCCTCTCGGGCGCCGACATGTTATTGATCGTCGATCTCGTGCTGCGGCACATCGTCGAGAGCGTGAACTGCCGGCGCGCCATGATCACGCTTTTCGGCGACGAGTCCACCGGCAATGCCCAGGCGGCTTCGATGTCGCGCGGCCATCCGGTTACGCGCAAGACCGAAGTCACCGTGCTCGAGGAGCAGCGTCGCTGGCTCGGCGCTTTCGGCGAGGGCGTCGAGATCGCGGGCTCCACGGCGATGGGACTAGCCGATCCCTTTGTCGCGCGGGATGCCCCGAGCACTTTCGTGCTGCCGATCAAGGCCGATGGCAGGATCGCCGCCGTCGTTTCGATCATGACGCAGAGCGGCCTCAATCTCGACGACCCGCAGATGGGGCATGTCCTCGACCTCGCCGGCCGGCTCGCCGTCGCGCTCGAGGCCGTGTCGCGCGCCGAACGGCTGCGTCGCAAGGCCTACTTCGACGACCTGACCGGCCTGCCGAACCGGGACTTCTGCTTCGCGAGGCTCGATCGGGCGATCAAGCAGGCAAAGCATCTCAAGGCCGCGGTCGCCGTCATGTTCATCGACCTCGACGGATTCAAGGGCATCAACGACTCGCTCGGCCACATCGCCGGCGACGAGTTGATCCGCCAGGCCGCATTGCGTTTGTCGGAAACCGTCAGCGAGGCCGGAACGGTGGGCCGGCTCGGCGGCGACGAGTTCGCCGTGGTGTTGCCGTTTCCGGTCAACAAGGCGACACCCGCCGAAATGGCGAAACGCCTGATCAAGGTGCTCGCCGAGCCCTTCGCCATCGGCTCCGCGGAGATCCACGTCAGCGCCAGCATCGGCGTCGCGCGCTTCCCGGACGACGGTGAAACGCGAGCCGAGCTGTTGCGCAAGGCCGACACGGCGATGTATCGCGCCAAGGAAACGGGGCGCGGCCGGTCCGTCGACTACTCGAACACGATGGGCATCAAGGTCGACGAGCGCATGCGCGTCGAGTCGGAGCTGCGGCGCGCTCTCGACAACAACGAGTTCGTGCTCTATTACCAGCCGCAGATGGACATGCGCAACGGCCGCATTATCTCCGCCGAAGCCTTGATCCGCTGGCAGCACCCCATGGACGGCCTCCTGCTCCCGGAAAAATTCATCCCGATTGCCGAGGAGGCCGGCTACATTCCCATACTCGGCCGCTGGGTGCTCAACAATGCGGTCGAGCAGCTCGCGAGCTGGCGCGAGCAGGGACTCGAGCTGTCGCGCGTCTCGGTCAATGTCTCGGCACGCCAGTTCCGGCACCACGACTTCATCGACGTCGTCGAGGCCAGCCTGCTCAGATTACTCGCGGACGCGAAGTCTCTCGAGATCGAGCTCACCGAATCCGTATTCGTCGACGACCTCGCGAACGCCGGCCGCACGCTCGAGCGGCTCAAGGCGACGGGCGTGTACATCGCGATCGACGATTTCGGCACGGGCTATTCGTCGCTGGGCTACCTCAAGCACCTGACCTTCGACGCGGTCAAGGTCGACCAATCCTTTATTCACGAGCTGCCGGACGACCGCAAGAGCGAGGCGATCATCCGCGCCGTGCTCGCGATGTGCCATACGCTCGACAAGGTCGTCGTCGCCGAGGGCATCGAAACCGATAGCCAGTTTCACTATTTGCGCAAGGCCGGAGTCGACATCGGCCAGGGGTATCGGATCGGGCACCCGATGCCGGCCAGCGAGTTCGCGCAGTATCTGACGCTGATGCACCAGAAGTCGGAAGCACGGCGGATCGAGCATTCGCGCCGCATCGCGGCGAACGGCGTGCCATAATCGATCCACCAATGGAGCGAATCACCATGCGACGGACCACGCGGCTTGCGGGATCACTGTTCTTCAGTCTGCTGCTGTCGGCCGCGGCACTCGCCCAGGGTGGCGGCGGTTTCGGTGGCTCGGTCGGCGGCGGCTTCGGCGGCGCCAGCGCGGGCGGTGCCTTCGGCGGCGGGAGCAACAACGACGGCGGCGGCACTCAAGCTCAAGCCGCATTCGACCCGGAAACCCACATGCCCGGCCGATGGCGCATCGAGTTCCGCATCGTGCGCGACTCCTCCGATTCGGACGCCAGCGGCCGCTGGATCACCGTGGACTCCGAGATCACGCTGTCCGGCAATCGCGTCCTCGGCCGGATCCGCGACACGGATGCCGATGGGGAGTACGAATGCGTGATCAGCCCCGAGGGTCGCTGCGAGCCCGGTCGGCTGCGCTTCACCACCGACAAGATCGACTGGCAGGAATTCGGGTTCGAGATCGACGATCTCGACAACGAGGTCGCCGAGGGCTGGGCGACTTTTGTCGATCCCGATAGCGGCGTCACGCGCGAGTACGAGCTCGTCCTGCGGAAGCGTTGACCGCGCGCGCTCCGGTGACGGGCACCGTGGCGCGCTGCGCGCTCAGGTGTCGGCCCAGACCCTGAGCAGGTTGTGATAGACGCCCGCGAGATCGACGAGCGCGGGGTTGCCCGGCACGTCGCGCGCGAGCCGCTGGATCGCCGTGTCGAGCTCGAACAGCACGCCGCGTTGCGTCGCGTCCCGCACCATGCTCTGGATCCAGAAGAACGCCGCGAACCGAACGCCGCGAGTCACGGGCGCCACGCGATGCACCGAGGTGCCGGGGTAGAGCACCATGTCCCCCGCCGCGAACTTGACGCCCTGCTCGCTTGAAGCATCGCGCACGACGAGCTCGCCGCCGTCGTAGCTCGCGGGATCGCTGAGGAACAGCGTCGCGGACAAATCCGTGCGAATGCGATGTGCCGTCCCGGCGACGGGCCGGATCGCACCGTCGACATGCGCGCCATAAGCCTGGTTGCCCGAGTAGCGGTTGAACAGCGGCGGCAGGACCTTGAGCGGCAGCGCCGCCGACGTGAAGAGCGCATTCTTCTCGAGCGCGGTGAGAATCCCGTCGCCGAGGCGCCGCGCCGTCGGATCCGTGTCCGGCAACTGCGCATTGTCCTTGACGGCCTGCGACAGATAGCCGGCGCTGTTCCGCCCGTCGGCCCAGGCCGCGCCCTCGAGTGCGGTGCGGCATTCGGCCGCAACCGTTGCGCTCAAGACACCGGGGATGCGGAGCAGCAAGGCCGCTAGTACTCGAAGTTGATGGCGAAGGTTGTCGTGAAGCCCGCGCCCGGCACCACGTGCCAGGTATGGATCTGGCCGAAATAGAGCTCGTCCCTGAGGTTTGCGAGGTTGAGCTTCAAGGTCAGCGAGTCCGAGGCTTGATAACGGACCATCGCGTCGTAGATCGTGTAGTCCGGCACGCGGCGTCCGGCGCCCGTGTTCTGCGCGAGCTGCTCCGAGGTGTAGCGAACGCCCACGCCGAAATCGATACGCCCGGTGACCTGATAGTCCGCCCAGACCGACACCGAGTTCTCCGGCGAATTCACGAGCCGCATGCCGGTGACGCCGCCCGGCGCGGCCTTGACGACCTCGCTGTCGAGGTAGACGTAGCCCGCGCTCAGATAGACGCGATCCGTCAGCGTGCCGGTCACGTCGACGGAGACGCCGCGCACGCGCTGCTCGCCCTCGAGCATGTTGAAACCGGGATTCGATGCATCGGCGACGCGCGCGTTCTTCTTCGTCGTCTCGAAAAGGGCCGTCGACAGCAGCAGCGACTCGGCGCGCAGCCCGATCTTGAGACCGGCCTCGAGGCTGCGGTTCTCCTCGGGATCGAGGTTGACGTTCTCGGTGCCGAGCGAGCGGCCCGTGGTCAGGTACGAGAGGCTCTGCGCGGACGGATTGAACGAGTTGCTGCCCGCGAGGTACACGCTCATCGCATCGCGCGGCTTGTAGACGACCGATGTGCGCAGGCTCCAGACGTCGTCGGCCTGGCTGAACTGCTCGCGGCCGCTGGCCGTGCCCGAATAGAAAGGAGTGGGCGGACCCGGAAAGCGTGTCGCATCGTATTCGGTGTCGAAACGGTCGAAGCGCGCGCCGGCCGTCACGAGCCAGCGTTCGCCGACGTCGATCGTGTCGATCGCAAAGAACGCCAGCGTCTGCGATGTCGTATCGGCGATGATGCGCGGATTGGCGCTCGTCGCCGAGAAGGGCTCGCCGGGCGTCGGCCGTACGAGATCGGTACCAGGTACGCCATCACCGTAGGCGAAGGTCGGCGCCGAGCCCTCGTCGGCATATTCGGCGCCGGCCACGAGACTGTGGTGCAGTGACCTGCCGTCGAGCTCGAAGGTGGCGGTAGCACTGAGGGCGCCCAGCGACTCCTCGCTCTCGCCGAGATAGACGTAGCGGTAGACGTCGATGGCCTCGAGCGGTGTCGACGCATTCACGGGTTGCGTGATCAGAGGCTCGGTGATCCGGGTCCTGCGCTCGTAATCGGCGTAGCGCGCCTGCAGGTCGAGACGGATCGTCTCCCCCGCCGAATGCAATACGCGGACGGTCGCGATGTCGGCGTCGGTCTCGAGGTAGTCGCTCTCGAAGCCGTAGAAGTTCGCGCGCCGCACCGGCGCGGGACGGCCGAGCAGCCAGGGCAGGCCGTAGTCGGGCCGGTCGTCCGCGGCCTGCTTCATGTAGCTCAGCGTTACCTCCGTTGGGGTGCCGAGACCGAGAGCGAGTGTCGGCGCGATGCCGAAGCGTTCCGCGTGCGCGCCGTCGCGATCGGTCATGTCGCCTTCGTGCGCCAGCAGGTTGAGTCGAAACGCGGCGCCGTCGCCGAGGCTCATCAGCGGCAGGTTCATGTCGAGGGCCGCGCGGACGGTATCGTCGCTGCCGACGTTGAGCTTCACATCGTGCGCGGCGTCGAGCTGCGGCCGCTTCGTGGCCTGGTTGATTGCGCCTCCCGTAGAACCGCGACCGAAGAGCACCGACGCCGGCCCGAGCAGCACCTCGACGGACTCGAGGTTGAACGGGTCGCGCGCATAGCTGCCGAAATCGCGGATGCCGTCGAGGTACATGTCGTCGCGCGCGCTGAAGCCGCGGATCGTCGGGTTGTTGCCCTGCCAGCTGAACTCGCCGGCGCCGAGCGTGATGCCGGGCACGGTACGCAGCGCATCGTCGAGCGAGCTGGCGGCGCGGTCGTCGATGAACGCGGCCGACAGCGCCGTGATTGACTGCGGCGTGTCGAGCAGGCTTTCGGTCAGCTTGCCGAGCGAGCTCTCCTCGATGAGGTAGTCGTTGGCGCGCTGGCCGGTGACGATGACCGAATCCACGCGCGTTGCGTCGCCGTTGCCCGGAGACGCCGCCGGCTGCGCCGCCGCGGGCTGCGTGGCCGCGAGGCCGAGGCCCGCGGGCAGCAGCAGCTGCCGCACGACGCGCGCCAGCCGTGACATCGGGACGCCTGGCTGTCGCGCCCCGCAATCGCGCGCTGGCAGCGACAATGGAACGCGCATCGGCATCAATCCCCGGTCTGCGCGATCGCGACAACCTCGCTGCCCGGCGTCGCACGCGCCGCGTCGGTCACACCAAGGACGAAACCGGAGCAGGTCGAGCGCAGCGTCTCCTCGATCGAACCGAAGGCACTGTAGATGCGTGCAAGCGGCTGCTTGTCGCGGATCTTGTCGCCCGGCGAGATCAGGAAGCGGATAAGCCCGTCGCTCATGCAGATCGGTTCGCTCGTGTAATCGTGCACGCGCCCCGAAGCCGGATGTTTCTTCATCTCCGGCGCCTTCTCGAGCATGCCGAAGTGCGCCAGCACACCCAGCACGGCGTCGCGACCGGCGAATACGCTCTTCTCGACGATCGCTCCCGCGGCACCCGCCTCGATGACGAATGAGGGAACGCCGGCGGCGCAGAGCGCGCCCGTCAGCGTGTTCGCCATCTCCAGATCCGCATCCGATTCCTGCACGCTGAGCAGTCCGGTCGATTTCGCCGCCGCGATCGTCGTCTTACGGAGCGCCTTGTTCTTGAAGACTCCGGGCGCCTCGATGACGACGTAGGGCACCGACTGCACCCAGTCGTTGTGGATGTCGATCAGGAAATCGGGCTTCGACGCCATCACGCCTTCGAACAGCCGATTCGCGAATCGTTCGCCCATCGTGCCCTTCCGGTCGCCGGGGAAACAGCGATTGAGATCCTCACGATCGGTATTGATGTAGCGCGAGCCGTGCTCGAAGCCGACGGAATTGATCAGCGGCAGCGCCTTGATGAGGCCCTGCTTCAAGCCCAGTTTGCGCACGGACTTCACGAGCTCGTGGACGATGGCGATGCCGCCCGGCTCGTTGCCGTGGATGCAGCCCGTGACCCAGAAAGTAGGGCCGGGCTTGCCGCTGTCGATCGTCACGACCGGAACGCGCCGGATGATGATGTCGCGCATCCCCGAGATGTCGATAGTGCGCCGGGAGGTCTTGGTCATGAAAGTACGTTCCTGTCGGATGGGCGAGGGTCTCGCGGAAGTATAGGGCCCGTAACGCAATTTGGTGTAGCTTGTGCACGTCCCGCAGGGCCCGGGACCACGTTTTCCGGCGGAGGATTGCAAGTGCTCGTCAACTGCGTCGCCTATCAGAATGGCCTCAAGATCGGCCAGATCGAGACGGGCCAGATCCGCGATTACACGAATCGGCCCGAATGTTTCGTCTGGGTGGCGATGCTCGAGCCCGACGCCGCCGAGCTCGAGGCGATGCGCCAGGAGTTCGACCTCCACGAGCTCGCGATCGAGGACGCGAGCAAGGGCGATCAGCGGCCGAAGGTCGAGGAGTACGGCGATACCCTGGTCGCGGTGATCCACGTCCCGGAGATGTCCGGCGCCGAGATCAACTTCGGCCAGGTCATTGTCTTCGTCGGCCCCAATTACGTGCTGTCCGTACGGCAGCACACGCAGCAGGGCTTCGCGGGCGTGCGGACGCGCTCGGAGCGCGAGCCCGAGCTCATGCGCTTCGGCCCGGGCTACGTCTTCTACGCGATCCTCGACAATATCGTCGATCGCTATTTCCCGCTGCTCGAGATCATCGAGACCGAGCTCGAGCAGATCGAGGAGCGGATCTTCTCCCCACACAACAACCGCGGGATCATCGAGTCGCTCTACACGCTGAAGCAGAAGGTCGTCACGCTCAAGCACGCGACGGGTCCGCTGGTCGAGGCCACGGGCAAGCTCTACGGCGGCCGCGTGCCTCATCAGTGCAATAACCTCGGCGAGTATTTCCGCGACGTCTACGACCACCTCGTGCGCATCAACCAATCGATCGACAGCCTCCGCGAAATGGTGACGACCGCGATCACGGTCAACCTCTCGCTGCTGACGATCCAGGAGAACGAGGTCACGAAGCGGCTCGCCGGCTACGCGGCGCTCGTCGCCGTGCCGACGATGGTGGCGGGCGTCTACGGCATGAACTTCGTGCACATGCCCGAGATCGACTGGGTGCTCGGCTATCCCCTTGCGATCGGGATCATGGTCGGCATCGACGGCTACCTCTTTTACCGATTCAGAAAGGCGAAATGGCTATGAGCTCGACACCCGGCACCGTGAAGAGTCTCGGCATCGCCGCCTGCACCGCAGTCGTGGTCGGCAACATGGTCGGCTCGGGTTTCTATCTCTCGCCCGCTGCCGTCTCGCCCTACGGTCTGCTCGCGATCGTCATGTGGGGCCTGATGGGCGCCGGGGCGATCTGCCTCGGTCTTTGCTTCGCGCGGCTTGCATCGGTTGCGCCCGCGACGGGCGGTCCATACGCCTACACGCGCATGGCCTATGGCGACTTCACGGGATTTTTCATCGGCTGGGGCTACTGGATCTCGATCTGGGCCTCCCTGCCGGTGATTGCGGTGGCCTTCGCCGGCGCGATCATCGATATCTTTCCGGATTTGCGGACCCGCCCGATCGCCATCGCCCTCACACTCGGCTCGATGTGGCTCGTCGTGCTCGTGAACCTGCGTGGCGTCAAGGAGGCCGGCATCTTTGCCTCGGTCACGACCTACGCGAAGCTCATTCCCTTCGCGGCGATCGCGATCGTCGGACTCATCTATATAGAACCCGCCAATTTCGCGGGCGGCTTCAACCCGAGCGGGCAACCGCTGTTCCTTTCGGCGGCCGCCCTCGCGCCGCTGACAATGTTTGCCTACCTCGGCCTCGAGTCGGCGACCGTGCCGGCCGGCGATGTCCGAGATCCGCACAAGACCATTCCGCGCGCGACGGTGCTCGGCATCTCGACGGCGGCGATCCTCTACGTGCTGGGCACGGCCGTAGTCATGGGCGTGGTGCCGCGCGAAGACCTCATCACATCGGTCGCGCCCTTCACCGACGCCGCGCGGATCATGTGGGGCCCGATCGGCGGCGGCGTGATCACGGCCGCCGTCATTGTCTCGGCGATCGGCGCACTCAACGGCTGGACACTGCTCATGGGCCAGGTGCCGATGGCGGCGGCCCAGGACAAGCTCTTCCCAGCGGTGTTCGGCCGCGTCTCGAGCCGCGGCGTGCCGGCCGTCGGCATCATTATCTCTGCCACGTTCGCGACCGTGCTCGTGCTCGTGCAGGCCTCGGGCAGCGAAGGCTTCAGCGCCTTCTACAACGCGCTCGTCGGGCTCGCGACGATGACGGCCGTCGTGCCCTACGCCTTCTGCGCGCTCGCAATCGCACTGATCACCGTGCGCGACAAGGCCCAGGGCAAGGACAGCGGCAAGCGCAACCGGCTCCGCATCGTCGAAATCGTCGGTTTCGTCTTCGCGCTGTTCGTGCTCTACGGCTGCGGCGCCGAGGCGGTGCTCTACGGGCTCATGCTGATGATGCTCGGCATTCCGGTATACGTCTGGCAGCGCGTCCGCAGCTGACCGGACCGGCGGACGAGCGGCCAAGCGCATGAGCGAGCCCGCGCCCGGCGCCGCCATCAGTCGAATCCGTCGCTTCGCTCCGGGCCTCGCCGCGCTGCTCCGCTACCAGCGCGGCGATCTGACGCACGATATCCGTGCGGGATTGTCCGTCGCCGCCGTCGCCCTGCCCGTCGGCGTGGCGTACGCGCAGCTCGCCGGCTTCAGCCCCGTCGTTGGCCTCTACGCGAGCATCCTGCCGCTCGTCGCCTATGCGATCTTCGGCACTTCGCGCCAGCTCGTCGTCGGGCCCGATGCCGCGACCTGCGCGCTCGTCGCCGCGGCGGTCACGCCGCTCGCGCTCGGCGACGCCGATCTCTATCTCTCGCTGTCGATCACGCTCGCCTTCACGGCCGGACTCTTCTGCATTGCGGCGAGCTTCCTCAAGCTCGGCGCGCTCGCCGATTTCCTCTCGCGGCCGATTCTCGTCGGGTTTCTCAACGGCATCTCGATTCACATCCTGCTCGGGCAGTTCGACAAGATCGTCGGTTTCCAGATCGACGCGACCGGCGTGGCGTGGAAAGCCGTGGCCTTCGTCCAGAACGTCGGCAGCACGCACTGGGTGACGGTCTCGATCGCGATCGGCGCCTTCGCCGTCATGATCGTCACCGATCGCTGGCTGCCGAAGCTGCCGTCCGCGCTCGTGACGATCGTGATCGCGACCGCTGTCGTCGCAGGCTTCGGACTCGATGAGCGCGGCGTCGCCGTCGTCGGCAGCGTGCCGGCCGGGATGCCGGATCTGCACTTTCCGGCATTTCCGCCCGAGCTTCTGAGCCAGATCTTCTCTGCGGCCGCCGGCATCGCGCTCGTGAGCTTCTCGAGCATGATGGTCACGGCACGCAGCTTCGCGGTGAAGAATCGCTACGAGATCGACGTGGACCGCGAGTTCGCGGCGCTTGGCGCGGCGAACATTGCCGCCGCGGTATCCCAGGGCTTCGCGGTCAGCGGCGCCGACTCGCGCACCGCGATGGCCGACAGCGCCGGCGGCCGCACGCAGGTCACGGGGCTCGTCGCCGCCGCAATGATCGCGATCGTGCTGCTCTTCCTCACGGGACCGCTCGCCTACGTGCCCGTCGCCGCCCTCGGCGCCGTGCTGATTCGCGCCTCGGTCGTCCTCATGGACTTGAAGGCCCTGCGCTGGTTCTGGCGCGTAAATCGCCAGGAGTTCGCGATTTCGATCGTCGTCACGCTTGGCGTCATCTGGGTCGGCGCGATCGAGGCGATCCTGCTCGCCGTCGCGCTGGCGCTCCTGCGTTTCGTGCGCCTGACCGCGCGCCCGCTCGTCGAGGTGCTCGGCGAGGTGCCGGGCTACCCCGGCTTCCACTCGACAGCCCGGCATCCCGACGCGCGCACGACGCCCGGCCTCGTCCTGTTCCGTTTCAACGGACCGGTCGTGTTCTTCAGTGCGAACTATTTCAAGCGGACGGCGCTCGCAGCAGTGGAGAGACACGAGCCCGACGTGCGCTGGCTCATCGTCGACATGCTGCCGCTGACCTCGTTCGACATCACGGGCTTGCAGCTGGTGCGCGACCTGTACGAGGAGCTCAGGCACCGCGGCGTCGAGCTCGTTGCTGCCGGCCGACTCGGCGAGTCGATCGAGGCGCAGACGCGGATGGGCATCGCCGAGGGCAAGCGCCTGCCGATCCGGCACTACAGCACCATGCGGAAGGCGGTGCAGGCGTTTCGGAAGGAGTATCCTGCGGCTTCACCGCCGCCGGCCGACAGCGGATCGGATTAGGGAGGGGATCGTGGAGCTTGCCTTCGCAGATGTGATCGGGCTTGTCGTCATGGTCATGTTCCCTATCGTCGCCATCGCCGAGCGCTTCTGGCCCGCCCGGCGCTTTCCCAGGATCCCCTGGTGGAACACGCTCGGCATCGCGCTCTTCTTCTATGTCGGGATACTGGGCCTCGCCCTCGCCGAAATTCTGCCCACGGACTGGCTCGCCGCGCACAGCCTGTTCGATCTCTCGGGTCTCGGTGTCGTGCCCGGCATCCTCGTCGGCCACCTGCTGCTGACGCTCGCGATGTACTGCTGGCACCGCGCCACGCACACTTTCGATGTTCTCTGGCGCGGCTTTCATCAGATTCACCACTCGCCGCGCCACCTCAATGTCTACGTGGCCGGCGTCAATAGCCCGCTCGACCTTTCGATCTACTTCGCGCTGCCGTTCGTCGTCGGCCTCTTCGTGCTCGGGCTCTCGCCGTTCCAGGCGGCGATGCTCAACAACATCGCGGGCTTCAACGCCTTCCTGCAGCACGCGAATCTCAAGACGCCGCGTTGGCTCGCGCTCTTCTCCCAGCGACCCGAGGCGCATTGCATTCACCATCAGCGCGGCGTGCACGGCTACAACTACAGCGATCTGCCGCTCTGGGATTGGGTATTCGGAACGCTCAGGAATCCGGCGACCTGGGAAGGCGAGACGGGGTTCGATCCGCCGGCGGATCAGCGGTATGGGGCGATGCTGGCGTTCGTGGACGTCAATCGGGCAGAGCTAGGGAAAGGGAGCTTCGGTCAGAAGGCCATCGATCCCACGGGAACCTGACGCTGACTATGTAAAGTGAGCGACACGCGCTCACCGCCGAAAGCTGTGACCGCTTTCCTGTCCAAGCGGCCATTCCCCGGCCATCCTGCCTGCCTTCAAACGCAGTTCCGGGGGACGGGCAACGCATGGTCGAACACATGCACAGCAGCTACTCGCTGCAACTCGTCATCCTTTCCTATGTGGTCGCGGTCCTCGCCTCCAACGTCACCCTGAGCCTGGCCCAGCGGCTGCGCCCGAAGAGCGGCACCGTTCTCGCGCACACCCCGCATTGGCCCTGGATCATTGGCGGTGCGTTCTCGATGGGCACCGGCATCTGGTCGATGCACTTCATCGGCATGCTGGCTTTTCACCTGCCGGTCGAAATGGTCTACGACCTCGGGCTTACCGCCGCGTCGTATGTGATCGCGCTCGTGCTCTCCGGTTTCGCGCTCGTGATCTTCCGCCGCAACGATCCGACGATCCGGGGCATCGCGATCCCCGGCCTCTTCATCGGCATCGGCATCTGCGCGATGCACTACACCGGCATGGCCGCGATGCAGATGTCGCCGGCGATCGACTACGATCCCTGGCTGTTCGCGGCGTCGGTGGTCATCGCGCTCGGCGCGGCGATGGCGGCGCTCTGGATCGCGTTCAGCCTGCCGCAGGGCCACCGGCATCGCCTCTGGCACAAGCTGGCCGCTGCGTCGGTGATGGGTGCCGCGATCGTCGGCATGCATTACACGGGCATGGCGGCCGCCAATTTCTCGCATGACGCCGTGTCGCTCGCGAGCGGGCCGCGCATCGATACGACCTGGCTCGCGATCACGATCTCGGCGTTCACGTTCCTGATTCTCGGGTCGACTTTGTTGCTGTCGGTAATCGACGCGCAACTGCAGTCGACGATCGCGAAATCCGCCGAAGAGCTCCGACGCGCCAACGAGGAGCTCGAGCAACGCGTCGCCGACCGTACTTTGCATCTCACGCAGGAACAGGCGCGCACGGCCGCATTGCTCACCGACCTGCACGCGGCCAAGGATTCGGCCGAGGCCGCGAACCGCGCGAAGAGCGCATTCCTCGCGACGATCAGCCACGAGATTCGCACACCGATGAACGCGCTCATGGGCCTGCTCGAGCTCCACAGCCTGTCGCGACTCGACGCCGAGCAGCGCGAGACCGTCGGCTTGCTCAGGGACTCATCGGGCTCGCTGCTGCGGCTCATCGACGACATCCTGGACTTCTCGAAGATCGAGGCCGGCAAGCTCGAGGTGCGCAAAGAGCCGACGCAACTGCGTGCCCTCGTCGAGCAGGTCGTGCAGATGTTCGCGGGCGTCGCGAGCGCGAAGGGACTCGCGCTGAGCGGCAAGGTCGCCGACGACGTGCCCGAATTCGTGCATGCGGATGGACTGCGGCTGCGACAGGTGCTCAACAACTTCCTCAGCAATGCCGTGAAGTTCACTGAGCGCGGCGCCATCAACGTCGAAGTGCGGCGCGCCCCGGAACCCGGCCAACCGAATCTCTTCCGCTTTGCCGTCGCCGACCACGGCATCGGCATGGATGCGCAGACGATCGCGCGGCTCTGCGAGCCTTTCGTGCAGGGCGACACGCGCACCTCGCGCCGCTACGGCGGGACCGGCCTCGGACTGGCGATCTGCCGGCGACTCGCCGAGCTGATGTCCGGGCGGCTCGAGATCGACAGCACGCCGCGCCAGGGATCCACGGTATCGATACTGCTGCCACTCGAGAAAGTCGCGCGGGACGCGCCGAAGCTCCAGCTCGGCCCCACGGAGACGCATGCGGACGTCACGGATGCCTTGCCGTCGCGCGCGCCCACGGTCGAAACCGCGGCTGCGGCAGGCGAGCTCATTCTCGTCGTCGACGATCACCCGACGAACCGCCGCCTGCTCGTGCGCCAGCTCGCCTGGCTCGGCTATGCCGCCGAAGCCGTGGCCGACGGTACGCAGGCCCTCGCGCAGTTCCTCAAGCGCCGCGAGGCCGGTACGCCGCATTCGCTCGTGATCACGGATTGCCAGATGCCGGAAATGGACGGCTATGAGCTCGCGCGGCGCATCCGCGCGGCCGAAGCCGGCAGCGCCAAACGCGCCGTCGTGCTCGCCTTCACCGCAAACACCCTGCGCGAGGCCGCGGACGAATGCCACGCGGCCGGCATGAACGACGTGCTGACGAAGCCGATCGAGCTCAGGGACCTCAAGGCCAAGCTCGAGCACTGGTCGCCGCTACGCAAGCCGCTCGACGCGGATTCGGGCACGGCAGCGCGGCTGCAGGAGGCTGGCGAGCAGACCGCGGAAGACACGAGTCTGACCGGCGAGTTCTGCCTCGCCCACGACGAGGACATGGACCTGCTCCGCGACGCTCTGCGCGAGCAGAAGCCCGAAGCCGTCGCGCGGGCGGCGCACCGGATCAAGGGCGCCGCGCGAATGTACGGCGACGACGCATTGGCCGATGCCGCAGCCACGCTCGAGAACGCGGCACGCGCCGGCGGCGCATGGCAAGCCACAGAGACCGCAGCACTATGCGTCGACGGCGAAACCGCAAGGCTGTTCGCGCGCAAGGGGTGGACCAGACGGAGCCGAAGCGCATGAGCAGCATTGACAACAACGCCAGCGTCCTCGTCATCGACGATCATCGCTTTCAGCGCAGCGTGCTGGCGCGCATGCTGAAGACTCTCGGCGTCGCCAGCGTGCTCGAGGCCGAGGACGGCGCCAGCGCGCTCAATCTCCTGCGAGCCCACCGCGGCCCGCTCTTGCTCATCATTACCGACGTCGACATGCCGGAAATGGACGGCCTCGAGTTCCTGCGCCGGCTGTCCGAGGAGGCGCCCCACGCCGCGGTGGCGATCCACAGCGCGCTCGACCGGGCGCTGTTGCAGTCGATCGAGGTCATGGCTGCCGCCTACGGCGTCGAGCTCATCGGGGTACTCGAAAAGCCGGTCACCGAGCAGGGCCTCGGCGCCGTCATCGAACGCGCGCTCGAGCGGACATCAACGCTGCGAGAAATCCCCGCCGACGCGACCAGCACGCAAGTCACCAGGGGCTTGAAGAGTCATGAATTCGAGCCGTGGTTTCAGCCGAAGATCCATCTGCGCACCGGCCAGGTGATGGGCGCGGAAGTGCTCGTGCGCTGGTGTCGCCTCGACAGCGACCCGCTGCCACCCGACCGGTTCCTGACGACGGTCACCGAGAACGGCATGATGCGTTTGTTGACGCTGGCCGTTGCGGCGACCTCGGCCAACTTTCTGGGAAAACTGGCCTCGCGCGGCAAGGACTTCACGCTCTCCCTGAACGTCTGCCCCACGCTGCTCGACGATCCGGATTTCGCGGGCGCGCTCGCGCAGACCCTCGTCGGCGCGGGAGCCAAACCCCAGGAAGTAGTGCTGGAGATCACCGAAAGTGCCGCCGCCCGCAACCAGGGCGCAGCGCTCGAGAACCTCGCGCGCCTGCGCATGCGCGGCTTCGATCTGTCGATCGACGACTTCGGCACCGGCCACTCGTCCCTCGCGAAGCTCGTCCGCACGCCGTTCTCCGAGCTCAAGATCGATCGGGAGTTCGTGAGCCGGCTGACTTCCGAACCGACGGCGCGCACGCTCGTCGAATCCATGGTCGCGATCGCGCGCCGGCTGGGCCTGCGGACCGTGGCCGAGGGCATCGAGACGGAACAGCAGCGCGAGATCCTCGTGGACCTCAATTGCGACATGGGCCAGGGCTACCTGTTCGCCAAGGCGATGCCGGCTGCAGAGTGGCTGCAGTGGATGGTGGGCAAGGGCACTTCGCGAATTGCCAGGTAAGCCTCAGAACGTCCGTTTCAACCCGACGCTGATCACCTGCGTCTCGTAGAAATTCTCGTACACGGCATCGAACCCGTCCCCATCGATCGTGTGCTTCAACCCGAGATCATTGAAGAGATCGGTGACCGTGATGCTGAGCTCCCCCTGCTCCTGCATCACCGGCATTGCCAGCCCGATATCTACCGAAGACCGCGCCGCCTGCATGCCCTGCGCTATGTTGCGCTCGCCGTAGTACGACAATGACACCTGCAGCTCGATCCCGCGCGCGAAGCGCACGAGATTGTTCATCGTGACGTCCCAGGTGTCCTCCTGCGAATACTCGACGACGAACGGTCGCTCGATCGGGAACAGCAGCGTGACGACGTCGGCATCGATCGTCTTCTCGTACCAGTTGATGCTGCTCGTGACCTCCCAGCGGCTGCTGACGTCGCGCGAGAGGATCAGCTCGACGCCGTCCTCGCTGCCGCTGCCGACGTTCTGGTAGATCTTGTTGATGATGTCGTAGTTCGGATTCGTCGGGTCGATCGCGTAGACGCGCGTGTACGGATCCTCGATGTCGCGCGTGTAGGCCGAGAGGATCGCCGAGCCGCTACCCCAGGCGTGCTCATACGAGAGCTCGATGGTCTCGGTGAACTGCGGCCGTAGATACGGATTGCCGACCTTGAGATTTTCCGGATCGTCATACTTCGGAAAGATTCGGAGCTCCGGCTCGCCGGGCCGGTCGACGCGGCGGTTGAAATGCGCCGCGAAGGCCGAGCGGTCGTTGAGATCGTACGTGATGCCGACGCTCGGGTAGACCTCGAAGTAGTCGTAGGCGTCGTTCTCGGGGTAGTAGATGTTCTCAGGCGCGAACTGGTAGGCAACGTCCGTCTGCTCGAGCCGGAAGCCGGCCTCCAGTCCATAGCGCTGGCCCTCGCGCACGAGATTGACGTAGCTCGCGAGGATCTCCTCGCTCCAGTCGGACCAGTCGCCGAGACCGGGATAAATGATGGAGCCCTGGCCGGGCACGACGGTGTAGGTGACGGGATGCCAGCGCCGCTGCGCGCGGGCGCCGGTCTCGAGCCGGCCGTTGCGCAGCGGCTTCGTGTAGTCGAGCGTGAACGGCAGCGTGTTTTCCTCGGCATCCACATGCGTCATATCCGTGCCCACGCGCACGGGCGAAACCTCGTTCAGGTGGTAGGCCTCGTCCTCCCAGCCGCGGATGTACTGGAGGCGCATCGTGAGCTCGCGGCCGACGTCGTCGTACTCGCGCGTGAAATCGAGATTCACCTCGACGTGGCCCGTGTCCTCGTTCTCGTGCCAGAACCAGAAGCGGTTCAGCGTCATCGTCGCCTGGTCGTAGAACGGCACCTGCGCCACGTCTTTGTGCGACTCGAAGTCGATGATCGACTCGAAGCCAAAGGTCCGCCCGTTGTCGAAGAAACGCTCGAGCCCGCCGTTGATGACATAGTGATACTGCTCGCGGTTTTCCGGCACCTGCGAGAGCGTCACCGAGCCGTCGTCGTAGTAGCGCGTGTGGAACTCGTTGTTCGGCAGGTCTTCCTGCCAGAGCATGTCCGCGAGCAGGAAAAAGCGGCGATCGGCGTTGTTGTGCGTGAGATTGATCGTCGGCTGGACCTTTTCGTTGTTCGTGAAGCTGCCGAGCGCAGTGGGCAGATCCTCTTTCCGTTTCGACAGCGAGCCCACGCCGAGCGTGAGCCCGGCCTCCAGGTTGAGCCCCGCCTCGACGTCCTCGCGGTAGATGATGTTGATGACGCCCGCCATGCCCGCGGCGTCGTAGGCCGCGGACGGGTTATTGATGATCTCGATGCGGTCGATGTTCGCCGCCGGCACGCTGTCGAGGCCGGACTGGTTGCCGAAGCCGGCGAGGCTCGAGTACTGCCCGTCGATCAGGATCGCGACGCGATCGCTGCCGCGCAGCAGCACGCGGCCTTCCTGGTCCACCGTGAGCCCCGGCAGGCCACGCATCGCGTCGAGCAAAGAGCCCGCCGCGCCGACGATGTTGTCGTCCATGCTGTAGACGCGCCGGTCGATGCTGACGCCCTCGACCTGCTGGCCGACGACGACGATCTGGTCGGCGGGCTGCCCGCTGGCCAAGAGCGCGATAGTCCCGAGGTCGTAGACGGTGTTGAGCCCGCCGATGACGAGCTCGGACTCGGCCGGGCTGTGGCCGGCGGAGCTGGCGGCGACGGTGTAGCTGCCTTCGGGCAGGCCGGAAATGACGAAGTGGCCGTCCTCGTCGGCGAGGACGCCGGTGACGACGGCGCCGCCATCGCGGTCCGTCGTCGTGATGCTGGCGAAGGGGACGGGCTCGCCGGTGGCGGCGTCGATCACTTGCCCGTTGACGGTCGCCTCGACCTGGGCGAGAGCCGCGGGCGCGAGCAGGCTGAGCGCGAGGATGGCGAATCGAGACATGAGCCCCTCCGGGTTCTCGATGTCGGGATTCTAGTCCGGTCCGAACGACGATTCCGCGGAATCGCGCTCCGGCCCAATCAGCGCCTGCACTTGCGGTATATTACGAAGCCGTGAGCGCCGATTCGCACCGCGTCTTCGCCCTCGAGTGCCGTCTGGAGCAGATGCGCGCCAGCGTCGACGAGGCCCGGGCCGAGGCCCACCGCGCCCGCGAGCGCCTCGCCGAAACCACCGCGCGCCAGGCCGACCGGGGTCGCCAGCACCAGCTTCTCCACGAGGAGCTCGCCGCGGCCCGCGAGGAGCTTGCCCTGCTCCACCGCCGCCTCGAGCATTCCGAGGCCCTCCGCGCCAAGCTCGAAGGGCGCCTCTTCGAGGGCAGCACGCCCGAAGACGCCGAGGAGCTGGTACGGCTTCGGGGCGAGGTCGCCACCTACCGCGACCTGACGGCGTCCAGGGAAAAGATCGTGACGGACCTGCGGGCACGCGTCGGCGATCTCGTCGCGGGCCGCGAGACTCTGCTTTCGCGCGTCACGGAATGGCAGCACGCGGTCCAGGAAGGCAATGCCGACGCCGTGGACCTCGCGGAGTTCATTGCGATGCTCACCGGCGACATCCTGGCGCTCGAGCACCGGCGAGTTGCCGCCGAGCAGCGCGGAGCCAGTCTCGAAGAGCAGCTCCTGAGGGCGCGCGAGCAGGGCTTTGTCGAGTCGGCCGCCGCGGGCGAGCCCAAGGCGGCCACTGCACCCGAGGCGGTCGGCGAGGGGGAGACGGCCAGCGAGCCACCGAGCGGCGAATCTGAGTCCCGGGCTGTCGCGACTGCGGCCCCGCCACTCACGACTCCGCCGCCGCTACACGAGAACGCACACCCGGCCGACGCAACTGCGTCCCCAGCCGTCCCGCCCATCGGTGACAACATCGAATCCCAGGTCGACGCGCTGATCCGCCTCGGCCGCAGCGGCGAGGCGAAAGCCTTCGACGCGATCGTCGCGTCGCTCGGCGCCGCCGAGCCGCGCGTGCGCGCGGCCGCCTACCAGGCGCTCGGCAATCTCCTCGAGCACGATCCCGCGCGTCTCGAACCGCACATTCGCCAGGGCGTTACGGACTCGGATTCCCGCGTCCGCCGGCGCGTCGTTCTCGCCGCCACCGCCGCGCGCGGGCTCGACTGCCAGGCGCTGCTCGAGCCGCTCCGGCGCGACGCGGACCCGCAGGTGCGGCGGCTGGTGAAGGAAGTCCTGCGCCGCATGTCGCCAGGTCCGGACGCGCCCGGCCGCGACCGGTCCGGCCCGGGCCGTGCCGACGAGCCACCCGCGCGCGTTTCCGCCGGGCAGGGGTCGTAGTGGAGATCCAGTACAGCAGGCGCCAGTTCGCCCGGCTGCTGGGAGTCTCCCAGAAGCAACTCACTCAGGCGGACGGCATGCCCGACCTCGGTGACCTGCGCGGTGGGCCCGAGAGCTACGGGGTGCGCCACCTCTCTGCGTATCGCAAGGTCATGGACCGTCGCCCCGAGCGGCTGCCGCTGAGCAAACAGCTGTTCCTCAATTTCAAGGGCGGCACCGGCAAGACGAGCCTCTCGGTGGCTTACGCCTACCGGCTCGCCGAGAAGGGGCACCGGGTGCTGCTCGTCGACCTCGACTCGCAGGGACACGCAAGCCACAGCCTGGGCTTCGGCAGCGACAAGGTCGAGCGCACGCTTTACGACGCGCTCGTGGACCGCGTGCCGCTCACGGACGTCATCGTGCACACGCCGCTCGCCGAGCTCGACCTGCTCCCGGCGAATCTCGGCATGACGACGGTGGATCTCGCGCTGATGCCGATGGCGGCGCGCGAGCACAAGCTCAAGAAAGCGCTCGAGGGCGTTGCAGGCCGCTACGAGTTTGTCGTGATGGACGCCCCGCCCTCGTTCGGACTCCTCAATCTGAACGCGCTGATTGCCGCGGACGATCTCATCGTCCCCGTCCTGCCGGATTTCCTGTCGTTCCACGGCTTGAAGCTCTTGTTCGAGACCGTGCGACAACTCGAGGACGACCTCGACCACACGCTGCGGCGGATTGCGATCGTCATCAACAACTACAATCCGACGACGAATATTGCGAGAGAGGCGAAGGCCGCGCTCGAGTCGCACTATCCCGAGTTCCTTGCGAAGACGCTCGTCCGCCAGTGCACGCGGTTCGCGCAGGCGTCGAGCGAGGGCATTCCCATCAACGCTTTTGCCCCGACATCCCGCGGGGCGAGGGACATCGACGCACTCGTCGACGAGATCATCAGCGAGCCTTTGGAGGCCGCGGAGGAGAAAAGAGCATGACCGGCGGATTCGACGCAAACGTTCCGATGCGCAAGCCTCGCACGAAGATCGCCAGGGTGATCTCTGAGCTTACGGCCGGGCCACCGGGCGGTGAGGAACAGCGCGTGGAGCGCACGGAATCCGCACCGGCCGGAGAAATCGCCGTCGAGCGAGTGTACGGAGCGTTCCGCGTGGCTCCCGAACGAGAGCCTGCACCCGCCGCTGCGCGCGCGCCCGACCCGACACCCGCGTACGCCTACGAGCCCGAGCCCGCAAGGCCGGCGGCATCGACGCCCGCCGCTGCGCCCCCGCGGCCCGCGGCCACCACGACGAGAAGGACGACGGCCCCATCCCCGGTCGCCGGCAGCCGCGAGCAGATCGCGAAGCTCCGCGAGCGTCTCGCCGCCACGGCACACCCGCGGACCGGCGCCGCCGAGCCGCAGCGCACGGCAGCCGCGGTGCGCGAGATCGTGGACGGAATGCGCGATCGCATCGAGGCGTCGGCCCGCGAGCGCGCCGATCTCGCAACAGCCTTGGAGACCGCCCGCACGGCGCTGGCGCAAGCCAACGCCGACCTCTCGCGGGAACGGCGCACGCGCGAAGGTCTCGCGGCGCAGGCCGAGGAGCGGCGACGCATCGCGGACGATGCCGTGGCCGAAGCGGAGGCCCTGGCAGCCGAGCGCGACCAGGTGCTGGGCGAGCTCGCCGAACATCGGCGCCTCGAGGGCGACCAGACGAGCTTGCTGACGGAAGTGGAGACGGCGCTCGCCGAGCGCGACGAAGAACGGGAGTCGATGGCGCGAGAGCTTGCCGAGGCGCGCAACCTGGCGAACGCCCGCTCCGCGGAGATCCTGGAGCTAGAAACGCGTCTCGAAGACGAGAAGGCGATTCGGGTCCGCGCTGAGGCGCGGGGCCGTGAGCTCGAGGCGGAGATTGCGCGGCTGTCCGAGGCGCGAGAGGCGCTCGAGGTCATCGAGGCGACGCTCCATCGGCGTCGCGGGGTTCAGGGCGATGACGTCGCGCGCGTACCGAGCCTAATCAAGGGGCAGACCGGGCACGAGTAGCCGTATCCGGTATACGTCATCGCAAGCGGTGATGTAGAGCCCCTTCCCGTCCGGATCCCCGAACGCGACGTTCGTCGCGCAGATCTGCCGCTTCGGCTCGCCGCCGAAGATCGGAAGGTTGAGGGAACCGAGTGTCGTTCCGTCCGGCGCGATGATGCGGACGACGCCGGGACCCGCACCGTTCGTCGAATAGAGGTTGCCCTGCCGGTCGGCCTTCATGCCGTCGCCGATGCCGAAACCTTCGGCGAAGAGCGTTCCCGCGCCGAGTGAACCGTCAGGCAGCACCGGGTAGCGCATGAGCCGCTGCAGCGCGGTGAGATAGAGGAAGTCCTCGTCGGGCGAGAGCGCGACGCCGTTCGGGATGCCGCCCAGGTCCGCCGCGGAGAGCACCAGCCGCGACTCGCCGTCGCGGATCAGCCAGACGCCGTTCTCCATTTGCTTGTCGGGGCTCTGGCCCGCGCCGCGCAGGCCGAAGTCGTTGTCGGTGAGATAGACACCGTCGTCGCGGCGGACGGCGATGTCGTTCGGGCCGCTGAAGCGGCGACCGTCGGGAGCGCCTGCCGAGAGCACGGTGCGAGTGCCGTCCGGTTCGAGGCGCATCACGGTGCGGTCGTTGTCGGCGCACCAGATCAGCCGGCGCTGCGAGTCGAGGCCCGTGCAACTCGGGCCGATCAACAGCACGTGCGAGCGGCCGCTCCGGGTCTGCGCGCCGGTGTTGTTGACGTCCGTGCCCGAGTAGCCTGCGCGCTCCATGAAGACGGAGACCGTGTTGTCGTCGGAGATGCGGTAGATGACGTTGTCGAGGAGGCCGCTGACGAGGAGGTAGCCGGAGTTGCCTTCGGGGACCCAGACGGGGCCTTCGTTGAGCCCGAAGCCGGTGGCGAGGAGCTCGAACTCGGCATCCGGCGGGACGATGGCCTCGAGGGCGGGGTCGGAGCGCGTGATGCTGAAGGGGGCGGACTGAGGCGCCGGGCCGTCGCCGCGCATGGAGGGGCCGCGCTGGGCTAGCGACGGGCCTGCGGCGAATATGAGAAGTGCGGGAACACCCGCAACGTACGCGGCCGATCGGAATGACCTGACGCGACTACGCTGCGACATCGACGAACTCGACGCTGGAGGCGGGCTCGGGAATCGCCTCGCCGTCGTCTTTCAAAGCCTCAATGTGGAATTCGATGGCGCCCTGGATCAGTTTGACGACCTCATCGCGGGTCTTGCCCGCCGCGACACAGCCCGGCAGATCCGGGACATATGCGCCGAAGCCGCTCTTACCGCTCTCAATCACAACGGCGTACCGCATACTCCAAATCCTCATTGATTGAGCCCTGCGCGTTTGAGTATGGCACGGAGCGTGCCGCGCGGAACATCGGCGCTGAGTTTGCCTGCGACAGTTGAGGTACCAACCATCATTGTGCAGCAGCTCTATCAACTCCCTGACGCTCACGTCGGGGATGATTGATGTCTAGCTCGTCCTCGACCTACAAGTAAACCTGGGCAGATTGCACAGAATGGATGGTCACGCGCTCACATTACGGCCCACGAACTGCACGACCGACGCCATCCCCGTGTGCCCCTCCCCTTCGGAAACGTTCCTCTCCACCTCGCGCAACAGAATCGGCTCGAGCGTCGGAAGCTCGCGCCGGATCTTCTCCACCGTCATCAGCATGTCTGCGTCTTTCGGCCCGCCCGTGTCGCGCGCGAGCTGGCTCTCGGCGTAGGCCTCAAGAACGATCACGCCATCGGGCTTCAGCGACCGCGCGATCAGCGGATAAAGCCGCTGCCGAATCGCGCTCGGTAGATGCGCGAATATCGATATCACCGCACCGAAGCGGGCCTCCCCGGGTTCGTAAGTAGCGAGATCCGCAACCTCCGTCCGGATTTTCACGCCGCGCGCTTGCGCGAGCTCCCTGGCTTTCTCGAGCCCGACGCTCGAGATATCGACGCCGAGCACGTCGAGGCCGAGCGATGCGAGGAATACCGCGTTCCGGCCCTCGCCTTCCGAAAGCGACAGGACCGGACCGGCCAGAAGCCCGCTGTGCTCGGCCAGGAACGAATTGGGCTCCTTGCCGTAGACGAAACGGTTGCCGGCGTAGCGCTGGTTCCAGAACGATTCGTCGTAGGTCTTCATCACGCAAGCTGCGGGGTCGTTTTTGGGTGTATCGGCCGGAAATGCAGCCAGTACTGCGCGCGTTTGCAACGGTAGCCTGCCGGGACACCATGGGCAACCCGAATCCGAAACGCCCGCCCCCGCGCGTGCCCAACTCGAGCGTGCGCACCCGGGAGTACCTCACGGCGGATGAGGTCAATGAACTCCGGCTGGCGGCGAAAAAGGTCGGCAGGAACCGGCTGCGGGATTCGACGATTATCCTGGTCTCGTATCGACATGGTCTGCGTGTCTCCGAGGCGACTGACCTGCGATGGGACCAGGTCGACTTCAAGCACGAGTTGCTGCATGTCCGTCGGCTCAAGAATGGAACGGCGTCGAATCATCCGCTGGGGAAGGAGGAATGTCGGTGTCTGCGGCAATTGCGAAGACAGCTTCCGGATTCGAAGTTTGTATTCGTCAGTGAGAGGAAAGGTCCGCTGACATCCGAGTGTGTCCGAAAAATAGTCGCCCGCGCCGGCAGACGCGCGGGCATTCCGTTTCCGGTTCATCCGCACATGCTGCGTCATGCGTGCGGCTACAAACTTGCCAACGATGGGCACGACACGCGGGCGATACAGCACTATCTCGGGCATCGGAACATCAACCATACGGTGCGCTATACCGAGTTGTCGCCGGAGAGATTTCGGGGGTTCTGGAAGGATTAGGGAATCATCGGCAATGCTGTCACCGTTGCGCGTAACGCTTCTGCAGCGGCGATCAGACCAACCAGCAACCGCTCGTCATGCTCCAGACGGCCTTCGTACTCTGCCACGTTCCGACGTTCGTGGGCCTTCGCCAGAGTTCGCCAGACCTCCGGAGGCGTGGCTTGCGTTGTAGGCCAGGTCGAATCGACTGTCGTAACTCAGCGATTCCAAGGCCGCATCGATCAGGCGGGCTTTCGCTGAATCCAGCAATGCTCGCAGCTCGCGTTGGGATGGCGGCTCATGTTTGAGCTTGCCGATGCGCAGCAGGTTTTCGAGCTCATTCAAGGTCGCTCTCGGATCCAATGATGAATAGCTTCGGTTGATCCGCGACGCGCGCGGCAAAACTGTCGCGACTGGCGCGTTTGCGTTGCCATTCCTTGCGAGTCATCAGGTTTGGATTGACGGGGCGAGCCAGCAATGCCTCGACAGCCGGGATCTCGGCGTAGAGCTCCGAATATTCCAGGTCGTCCGCGATTACGAGAAGATCGATGTCGCTCGCGGACGATTCCTCGCCACGGGCGAAGGAGCCATACACGAAGGCCGCGTGAATACGCGTGCCAAAGGGGGAAAGCACCGACTGCAAGGGCGCTGCGAGACCCACAGTCTTGCGAACGAGGGCGACAAGCTCGTTGAAGACCGGCGAATCCTCGTTGGCGCGATAGAACTTCTGGTTGCCGATTCTTTCGACCGCGACCAGACCGGTATCTGCCATGCGCGTAATCAGCCGATGTACGGCACCTGTCCCCGACCCGGCGAGACGGATCAGCTCGCCGCTCTGAAAGGACCGCTCCGGCTGGCCGAAGATCAGGCCAAGCAAGCGCCGCTGGACCGGGGTGAAGAGGACGTCGGCCAGGCCAGTGCGAGCGGGTCGGCGTTCGGATTGGCGTGCTTTCGTTCCCATTTCGGGAACGATCATACCCAGAACGGGAATGATTGCAATCGATTGCCTCACCGTATTCATGACCGCTAGTCAGACCCCGAACGGACTCAGCCCGAATCGTTCCAGGAAGTGAATCCGATTGGGCGCTTCGAATCTGGAGCCCCTGGCTGCATGAGCTCACGAATCGCATCAAATACGACCTTGAATTGGCGATCATATTTTCTCTCGAGCTCGACGAGCTTCGCTGCCAGGTCGACGTGTTCGGCAAGCATCCGGCGCAATCGGACGAACGCGCGAATGATCGCGATATTGGCCAGCACGGCTCGCTTACTACTGAGCACACTGGAAAGCATCGCCACACCATGCTCCGTGAATACATAGGGAGCCGTACGTCGGCCTCCATGGCCACTTGAGGTCACAATCTGTGACCTCAAGTTCGTAAGATCTTGTTTATTCAACTGAAACGAGAAGTCGGCCGGAAAGCGATCGATGTTTCTCTTCACCGCCTGCACCAAGGCCTTCGTAGACACGCCATAGAGCTTCGCGAGATCAGCATCGAACATGACTCGCTGGCCGCGGATCGAGAAGATCATGCTCTCGAGGCCATCATCGGAGCGGTCACGCATGCGAACAGTCAGCCAAACGCGCGAATGATGAGTACGCTTGTCGAGACCGCACTCGGCGAGCGCAGGACGTTGCCGAGCATCGAGGAAGGAACTTTCCGTGTTGCCCTCGTCCCTGCTCTAAGTTCACAGATTGTGATCTTGGAGACGCGAGCGCGGCCTGAGAGAGCCGGAACATTAAGTCATCGGGAACTGGCGTGGACTGCATGGCCGAAGCGTAAAGAGCCAGAACCGAACGTTGCAGCCGCTAAATTGCACACCTTGTGCCGAAACGCCTCATGGCGAGCGACATTGGGGAAGAGCCGAAGATGGGAAAGTTCGGGCAAGAAACGTTGGGCTCTAACGTCACCGGGAAATCTCGGGCAACCCGCAACGTCACCCATTCTTGAGTCACGGTGAGCTATAGAGCAAACGCCCGGTCTTCCGTAAACCGACGATGTGCCATTCATTGCCTACGCGAGGCACTCCCCTATGCAACAGCAGCAGCAAAAGCCGCAAACAAATCCCCCGGTAGCGGTTTGAGCAATCGCCAAGTGATCGCCATTGGTTGCTCTGATTGGTGCGTCACATACGTAGCAGGGCCGAGAAAATAGAAGGCGCGTTCATCGGTGCGTCCACGCGCAAAAAGCATGATGCTCGTCCCATTCGTTTCGTGTTGCCGGTAACGGCGCCCGGTGTCGCTGTCTGCTCGTGTGACTGACTGGCTCTCCCAATGGATGAGTTCTGGACTAATCGCATAGTCCCGGTAGCGAGTCGTCGGCGAGAATTTCCCTGATGTCTTGTCCAGCGTGAACGCAAGAAGATCCGCTCTGGATTCCGATACCCAGTAGGCTCCACTCTGCCACGGCGGAAGCTTGACGGTTGCCCCAACGCCGAAGGCTGCAAGAATTTCGATGCGCGTGTAGCGAGCGTGGATTTCTAAAGGTACGTCGACGTGTCTAGTCAAAGGCGCCGGGACGTGCTCAATCCGTCCAGCAAGTACGCTCAGCAATTCCAGAAGTTCGGCTCGCACTTGAGGGTGTTGCCAGAGAAGCGCCGCGCCGTCGGCGAGGGTCGTGTCCCGGTTGATGACGGTATCGACCAGGGACGCGACCAACATCTGGAGTCGCCGACGGTCTTTCTCTGCAAGATTCGCCGGATCCGGGACAGCATCGCTCTCTAGCAACTTCCGATACGCCTCGATCCGCATGATGTCGTCGATGTGCAGCAGCCGCCCCACCGCGCGCCGTAGGGCTTCCTCATAGGGGCCCGAAGGGAATACGCCAAGACCTGCGTCAGAACGCAAGTCGGACCAACTCTTGTTCCCCGTGTAGACATCCTCCAAGTCTAGTCCTGAGGACTCGAGGTACTGGAGCATCGTGCAGCTCGCACCCCCGACCGTCGCTGATCTTAGTGCCGCTACCTTTTCCGCCCACCGTGACGGTATTGCGCTCCGTATGTTCTCCAAGACGATCTTTGCGGCGACGGCATCGAGTTCCATATGACAACCGGCTGGGAGAAACGGGAAGCCCGCCTCAACCTGCTCAATGATGTTCTTTCGCGTACCGCCGAGTAGAGCGCGCAAGCGCAAGTCGAAACGGAACTCCTTACGATGGTGCCCGACAAAATCGAGCACCGTGCACATTGTCTTGCCGATGTTCCGGCGGAGCCCACGCCCGAGCTGTTGCAGAAAGAGTGTCGGACTGTCGGTTGGGCGCAGCATCAGTAGAGTGTCTACAGCCGGCACGTCTACTCCCTCATTGAAGAGGTCGACTGAAAACACAACGTTGACCCGCCGTGCCGAAAGATCGGTTAGTGCTGCTCGACGTTCAGCGTCCGGAGTGTCAGACCAAATGGCGACGGCAGGCACGCCGGCCTCTCTGAACACTCGCGCCATGAAGCGCGCGTGCTCCACGCTCACACAGAACCCAAGCGCACGGATCTGGGAGATATCTCCCACGTGGCGATCTGTCTCTTTCAGAATGAGCTTCGCCAGCACGTCATTGCCGGTCATCAGGTTCGTTAGGCCCTCGACGTCGTATCCGGTGCCGCGTCGCCATGGAATCTCACGTAAATCCTGGCCATCGTGAATACCGTAATACGCAAACGCGCTTAGTCGTTGCTGGTCAATCGCATCCCAGAGGCGCAGCTCTGCTGCGATGCGGCCCTCGAACCAATCGAGGATCGGCAGGCCGTCGCTGCGCTCCGGCGTGGCAGTGAGGCCCAGTAGTTCAATCGGTCGCACATGCTCCAGCAATGTGCGATAGGTGCGCGCGGCAGCATGATGAAACTCGTCGATGACGACGACGTCGAAATGCGCCGGATCAAGATGTTCCAACCCTGTCGCCGACAGACTCTGGATTGACGCAAACACATGTTCGAATTGCCGCGGCCGATGGGCACTGACCCACAACTCGCCAAACGTAAGATCCCTCAGCCCCTGCCGGAAAGTACCCAGACTCTGCGTGAGGATCTCCTCTCGATGAGCTACGAATAGAAGTCGGGACCGGGGCAGTTGCTCGCGTAATCTGAGGTAGTCGAGCGCCGCCATGACGGTCTTCCCGGTGCCAGTAGCCGCGGCAAGCAGATTCCGATGGTGTCCCTGCTGTCGCGACAGTGCTATCTGTTCGAGAAGGCGTTCCTGGAACGGCTCAGGACGTAGATCAGTCGGGCTCAGAAGAATCGCGGGTGCAGTACGGCGCTCCGCTTCCGTCCGCTCGAGGAATTCATCGTGGTCATAGGGTTCGAAGTCGGGGCTATGCCAGTAGCTCTCAAATACCGCGGCGACCTTATCGATAACGTCCGGATTGCGCGCGCCCGAAACCCTCACATTCCACTCAAGCCCGCTCACCTGAGCGGAGTGCGTCAGGTTTGAGGATCCGATGTATGCGGTGGAAAACCCAGACCGACGGTGAAACAACCAGGCTTTCGCATGAAGTCGTGTGCCGCCGGTGTCGTACGAAACCCGAACGTGCCCGCCAAGGTTGTGCAACTGATCAAGTGCGCGTGCTTCAGTTGAACCCGTATAGGTTGTGGTTAGGACTCGCAGTTCGCGACCAGCGCTGCAATGCGCGCGGAGAGCGGCAAGGAGCGGCGCAATACCGCTTCGCCGGATAAATGCCATCACAAGATCGATCCGGTCCGCCGAGTGGATCTCAGCATGGATCTGGCTGCCGACCCGGGGCTCCCCGGGAGCGTTAGTTAGCAGTGTTGTATCGAGCAGCGGAATCAATGGCTCAGCAATCAAGTCTAGTCGTCCATCAGGCAGGTGCCCCACGACGCTTCGCAACACCTCGCCTGGCTCGAGGGGGCTCTCTGATCCCAGTTCGCTACTGGACGCCGACTGTCGAATGACGGCGATAAGCTGGCGAGCGAGGCCTATCCCAAGCGCTGCCCGCTCCCTCTCATCTATAGCTGCGACAGCGCGCTCAATGACGCGGGCCATGTGCAGGGCAATGCGATCCGCCGCCTCGGCTGTACGCAATCCGTCGCGAATCGCCTCAAGGCTATCGCTGAGTTCACGGAGTTGGGACTGAAGTTCCTCCGTGATGAGGACCTCGTAGAGACCGCGCTTGAGCTCTGCCATGGAGTCGACCCTACCGGATGGCGCGAGGCGAGCTGCTCAGGGCCATGGATACGGCCGACATCTCTCGCTGAGGTCCTCAACCTCTCCCAGGCTAAACTGCACTGAAGTATGTCAA
>Ga0315912_10000903_pt1 | contig 42429 bp, 32 predicted proteins | sample VfabasoilMG_FD_204469 | JGI IMG/M metagenome (GOLD analysis project Ga0315912, IMG submission 204469) | Garden soil microbial communities collected in Santa Monica, California, United States - V. faba soil | ecosystem: Environmental > Terrestrial > Soil > Garden | place: USA: California... | reverse complement strand
CTCCCCGGAGGTGGGGCAACGATGAATGAATAAGTTGCTCGGCTTGACGTCGCGATGGATCACCCCCGCGCTGTGGACTGCGATGAGCGCATCCGTGGCCTGCACCCCCCAACGCGCCACCTCGGCCGGGGGCAATGCACCAAGACGCTGCACGCGCTGGGCGAGGGTTTCACCGAGCAAGAGTTCGGTCACCAAGAAGGCCACCCCTGAGGGCAAGACGCCTTCATCCAGGACCTCCACCACGTTGGGGTGCCAAGATAGTCCCAGGGCTTGCGCCTCACGACGCAAGCGATCCGTGGCTCGCGGATCTTGGGCCAAGGCGGTACGGAGCAGTTTGATGGCTACCCAACAGCCATCGGTGAGCCGCTTTGCTTTCCAAACCGCTCCTGCTGCTCCATAGCCAAGTTGATCGTGGAGACGGTACTTCCCGGCGAGCACTGGCTCTTCATTGGGTCGGGAAATTTCTTTGCTTTGCAACTTACGCAACGAGGCTTCACGCTCCAGCGCCAAGATGCGCAGATGCTGGGCGCGGCTGGCCGCGCGGTAGTGGACGTCGCGGGCCACGACGAAAGTGATGGCACTGCAAATCCCCGCCGCGAGCAGCGCGGGCAACACCTGATTCCACCCGCTGAGGCCAAGAATACGTGCGGCCATCACCCCGACCGCGGACGCGAGCACAACGGCCAGAGCACCGGCTCGCCAGGTCAGGTGGTTGGCGGAGCGCCACTTGGCGGTTTGGATGACCTCCGGTGTGTCTGCGTCCGTCGTGTCGAAGGTGGTGGCGACGTGGGCTGGTTCGAGGCCAAATAGGGTGGGAATGGCCCGCAGTTCCGCGGCCAGAGCCTTACGGATGCGCTCCCGATCCGCGCTCGAATCGTCCTCCAAGAAACAAATCTCCGCCGACCAAGTGGTGGTGGTGGCGTGTCTCTGTCGAAACAGCCAGCCCGCTTCTGCGTCGCTCTCATCCAGCTTGCGGTACACATCGAGCGGGGTGTGCGCGCCGCGCAGCAGGGTGGACCACACGGCCAAGTTCTTGGGATGGACCATGTAACGACTCAAACGGCGAAAGCCGTTGTCGCCGACGAGTTTGTCGAATTCCACCAGCGACCGTAGCCACAATTCCCGAGAAATGGGCTTCGTCTCATCTTCAAAAATGCGCCCAGCGCCCACACCACGCACGAAGGCAGAGGCTCCCTCACGCCCCTTGAGCGACCTCACGCACAGGTAGAGGGCCTTGGTCCTGAACGTGTCTGTTGTTTCACCACCCCGCCCCATCGTTGCATCGCGCCGTGCTCGTAGCGCTCCCCACTTTCGATGCTGGTTTCAGCACCCGTGCCGTCCCCATACCGTCATGAGATGGTGCTGCCCCTCGGGGGTGAGCGTCAAGGGGGCCCACGGGCTGGCGTGGGGGGGGGAGGGGCCAGCCCCGCCGAAGTGCTGTCAAGACTGTTACATTGGCACAATCTTTGATAGGTCAGAGTCAGCCGATGGAGATCAAACAGCAGTTACGCTTGTCTCAGCAGCTGGTGATGACCCCCCAGCTGCAGCAGGCAATCAAACTCCTGCAGCTGTCTCGGCTAGAACTGGTGGATGAAGTTCGCAAGGAACTGGAGAATAATCCCGTTCTTTCCGAGGACGATCCTGCTGCCAAGTTTCGGGACGCTGGCCAAACAGCGTCAGAAAAGGTCACCACCCGGGAGTTGGATGGCGTCGCGCGCACCGATGACGGTCGCGCCAGCGAAAAAGCTACCCGTGAGGTCGACTGGGAGAAGTTCTTGGAGAACCGCACGCTGCAAAACATCGGCGGCGGGCCAGGGCACGGGTCGAGCGCACTGGAGGACCTCCCGCCGTTCGAGCAAAACTTCACGCGTCCGGGTAGCTTGACCGAGCATCTGATGTGGCAGCTGCAGATGAGCGATTTTACCGAAGAGGAGCGGCGCTTTGCCGAGCTAGTCATCGGTAACTTGGATGAGCGCGGGTACTTGGACCTGGAGGGCACGGAGCGACCGGACGGAACGCGCATGCCCGACATCACCATAGATGATTTTGCGGACGAGGCCGGCTTGCATCGCGACGATGCGCCGCTGGTGCTGGAGATGATCCAACGGCTCGACCCGCCCGGGGTCGCGGCCAGAGATCTGAGGGAATGTTTGCTGATTCAGGCGGCGGCAGCCGGCTATGAGGAGGGCGACACGACCTTCGAGGTCATCAACCATCACATCAAGGATCTGGAGCGTCACAACTACCAGGCCATCGCGCGAGCCATGAAACTTCCGCTCGAGGAAGTGTATGAGATCGTCAAAGAGATCCAGACTTTCGAGAGTCGGCCTGCGCGCAATTTCGTCGATCACGACGAACGCAGCATTGGCATCACGCCCGACGTGTACGTGATCAAAGATGGAGACGACTTCAAGGTCGTCGACAACGATCGCGGCATTCAGCGCCTATTCATCAATGAAGCGCTCACCAAGCGCTTGCTGGCGGACCCTCAAGCCAAAGAGTTCGTCGGGGAGAAGTTGCGCAACGCTCAGTGGCTCATCCGTGCCATCGAGCAGCGTCGCAAGACCATCATCAAGGTGGCTGAATCGATCTTGGAGAAGCAGCGCGATTTCTTCGAGCGCGGGGTGGCTTATCTCAAGCCCATGATCTTGCGCGACGTCGCCGATGCGGTGGGCATGCATGAGTCCACGATTTCACGCGTCACCTCGGGGAAGTATTTGCACAGCGCGCAGGGCCTCTTTGAACTCAAGTACTTCTTCAACTCGAGCATCCGACGGGTAGCGGATGAGGACATCGCGAGTGAGAGCGTCAAGCAAGCGATCAAAAAGATGATCGACGAGGAAGAGAAGCTGCACCCGCTCAGTGATCAGGCCATCGTCGAGCGTTTGGCCAAGGAGCAGGGCATCAAGATCGCCCGGCGCACTGTGGCGAAGTACCGCGAGATGTTGGGGATCCTGGCGTCGTCGCGGCGCAAAGTCGTCTTTTAGTGTGGAGCGAGGCCGGTGGGCCCACCGGGAAGGTGCGCTCTCCTGTGGCTGGTCGTCACTGTGGGATAGGAGCCTCCTCCCGCACGAATCAGCGCAGTTCGGCGCGAAATATGCATCGCTAGAAAGCGCTTCCCGAGAGCGTATTTTTGCTTTCCCTCGCTGCTCTGAGGCTTATAGTGACAGCGTTGGCATCTGTGGTTCTCAGGCAGCTCACCAACGGCGACGGGCCGTTGCGCAGCGCCCCACACTCAAGTGCTGACTTCAGCTGCAGTAGTGCTGACTTCAGCTGCAGTGTCGCTGACGTTGCCGACCTGAGCCGCGCTGCGGCTGACCCGGGCTGCGTCCCTACTGACCTGCGGGCCGATAACGGGCCGTTTTGGCCAAGAGCGGGACGGGGCCGACCGGTGCAAGGTGATTTCCGCGCTGTGTCGGGAATGACCCCGGAGGGCTGGCGATTGGAAAAGAAGGAAGAGCTCAGGCTCACGGCAGGGCGTGCCCGGCCGGGGGCCGTTTCGAGACCCCAAGATCTTGGTGCGAAATGGGTTCGCGACTGGATCGTGTGATCATCAACAAAAGGAGTAACAATGGATCTGTCCACCACCTTTAGGCATATCGAGCCGACTGACGCCTTGCGCGACTATGCCGAGCAGAAGGTGAGCCGTCTGCAAAAGTTCTTGCGACAACCGATGACGGCTCGGATCACCCTCTCCGCTGAAAAACACGAACACATTGCCGAAATCCAGCTGCAAAGCGGCGGACTGCGCTATGAAGCCCGGGAAGCGTCTGGGGACATGTACGGGTCGATTGACTCGGCTGTGCATAAGTTAGAGCGTCAGATCCATGATGCCAAAGGGGTTGCCGGCTCCAAGCGCCGACGAGAAACCGACCTGCGGCATACAGAAGCTGAAGCTGAGCAGCTTGCGATGGCCGCCGCCGGCCGTTAGAAGGCGGGGCCACGCGGCCCTTGATCTTGGTAGGTTCGTCCTATCCAGGTCTGCCTTCATCACAGAGGCTCGTCGCGTCGACGGGCCTTTGGTCATTTTGAGAGCACAAGCATGCAACTTTCCCAGATCCTTTCGATGAACCGCATCGCGATCGACAAAGAGGGCACTCAGTTGACGCAGGGCCCGGAAGTGCTGGGCCGACTTTCAGAGATGCTCGCCTCCGAAGGCGACTGTGACGCAGCTACTGTGCTCAAATTGCTCATCGAACGGGAGCACCTGCTCAGTACTGGCATTGGTGATGGGGTGGCGATCCCTCACACGCCCGTCCCGGGTTTGGTCAATCAGAAGGCCGCACTGGTGCTATGCCCGCATGGGGTTGAATTTGCTGCCATTGACCAACAACCCGTGAAGATCTTTTTTGCCGTGATTGGGCCCAAGAGTGCGGCCAGCGAGCATCTGAAAATTCTGGCGCGACTGTCGCGCTTGCTGAAGAGCCCAGAAACTCGTCGGCGCCTACTAGAATCTACGTCGTCTGAGCAGGCATACTCTCTCATACAAGAGCAGGAAGCAGCTCCACCATGAGTGTCTACGATCCTCCAGTGAACAACGCCGTGAGCGGTGTGACAGTCCGGACTCTGCTTTCGGATCCGGCCCTGTCGCTCAGTGTGCAGATTGTTGCGGGGGAGCAAGGGCTAGAGCGCATCATCGATCACCCTCGGGTGCAGAAGTCAGGGCTCGCCTTGGTTGGACATTTGCACGGCGTGGTCCCCACGCGCCTGCAAGTGTTAGGTGAAACTGAGCTGAGCTATGTCGAGAGCTTGCCCGCCGAGCAGCAGGTTCAAGCCGCTGACCATTTGTTTTCATGCGAGCTCTCCTGCGTGCTGGTGTCACGAGGGGTCAGCGTGCCGCAGGCATTGGTCGACGCCGCTAATCAAAAACACACACCCTTGATCCTCGCCAAAGAAAAGTCATCCTTGGCCATTACGGCCGTGCACACCGTGCTCGACGAGCTTTTGGCACCACGCGCGCGTTTGCACGGGGTATTGGTGGATATCTTTGAAGTAGGCGTGCTGCTCAAGGGACAGAGCGGCATTGGCAAGAGTGAATGCGCGCTCGAACTGGTGATGCGAGGCCACCGGCTCGTTGCCGATGACATCGTTGAGTGCGACTACCGACCCCCGGGCATGGTGTTTGGTGAGCCCGCCCGCCCGCTGCGGCACTACATGGAGGTGCGCGGGCTGGGGATCTTGAACATGAAGGACTTGTACGGGGTCACTTCGGTGCGTGAGCGTAAGCGCATTGATTTGGTCGTTGATTTGGAGCTTTGGGCGCCCAACGCCGAGTACGACCGGATCGGAGTGGAGGATCAACACACGCGCGTGCTCGGTGTGCCCATCCGCACGGTGCGCCTCCCCATTCAGCCGGGGCGCAACATGAGTTCCATCATCGAGATCGCCGCGCGCGCGGAGCTACTGCGACGCGCCGGCCATCATCCGGCCAAGGAATTCATCGATCGCATCGAGAAATCAGGTCATGAGAGCATTCCGCCCAGCCGCACCCTGGCGCCCGGCCGCAGCGCACCACCGCGAACCCGTTCACCCAATGAGAGTTCGGCACCGCCTCCAGCGCATTCCATCCAAGGGCGGGACTTACGCAAGGCGGAAACGGATCGACGCTCATGAGCGCCGAGCTGGGCGTCAGCGAGACGGAAGGTGTGGTCAGTTCCGGGCACGAGACGTTGCAGCTCGTGGTGGTGACCGGACTGAGCGGCGCGGGCAAGTCCACGGCGCTCAACGCGCTGGAGGATTTGGGTTACTTCTGCGTCGACAATTTGCCGCCCCCGGTCTTCGTTCAAACCATTGATGCTTTGAAAGGCGCCAACTATCGCCGCATCGCTGTGTGCATGGATGTGCGCTCGCGCGTGTACTTGCCCCAGGCGGGTGACCTGCTCGCGGAGGTGCGCAAGCGCGAGGATCTGCGCGTGCACGTACTTTACCTCGATGCGCCGGCGGAGCTCTTGGCGAGGCGTTACAGCGCGACGCGCCGACCGCATCCGCTGTCACGCCAGTCCAGGCGTGAGGTGCGAGCGGTCATGGATGGCATCGCGCTCGAGGCAGAGTTGCTTGCTCCACTGCGTGGTTTGGCGTCGTATGTGCTCGATACGGCAGGGTTCACGGTGCACGACCTGCGGCGCGAGGTGGTCAAGCTATTTTCGTCGGGGCGGCCCCAACACACGAGTCGCATGTTTGTGCGGCTGGTGTCGTTTGGGTTCAAGTTTGGCGTGCCCCAGGATGCGGATCTGATGTTTGACGTGCGGTTCCTGCCTAACCCGTACTTCGTGCCGGGCCTGCGTTCGCTCTCGGGTTTGGACTCGACGGTGGCCGAGTTCGTGCTCAGTAACCCCGATTGCGTCGGCTTCGTGGAGCGCACGCTCGAGTTACTCAGTTATTGTGTTCCACGTTTTGAAGCGGAGGGTAAGAGTTACTTGACCATTGCGGTAGGATGCACAGGCGGACGACATCGTTCTGTCACGCTGGCAGAGTGGTTTGCCAGTCATTTGCAGGAGCGTTTCAAGATCGAAATCGACCGCCAACATCGCGACCTGGGGCGTGCGGAGCACACGGCCGTGGACGCTTTGGCACAAGAGGTCGGTCAACGACCGCCAAGAACGATTGAGGGTTGATTATGAGTGAAGCAGAAGTGTCGGGAACATTTGAAATCATCAACCGGTTGGGCCTGCATGCGCGCGCTGCCTCACGGCTTGTTCAAGTGGCCAGCCAATTCCCGTGCCAGGTCACCGTGCGACGCGATGAGCAGGTGGCCAACGCCAAGAGCGTGATGGGGGTGCTTTTGTTGTGTGGAGCCAAGGGGGCGCGGGTCACGGTCGTGGCGGATGGTGAAAACGCTCAAGAAGCGGTGCTCGCCATAGGTCAGTTGATAAGCGACAAGTTTGGGGAACAGGATTAGTCAATCGATGGGGACGGATGGGACGATGACAGACAACGGTGAGGTCGTGGACCGCACCGTTTCCTTGGACGGGATCGGCGGGTCCGCTGGGTTTGCGATTGGGCGGGCCCTGGTGGTCGACGCTGGTCGCGCCGGGGTCGTGCATCGTCGGATCACTCCAGATGAGGCCGAGCAAGAGGTGGTGCGCTTCGACCGCGCCGTGGCGCTGGCGACGGCCGAACTTGAAAAGGTCGCAGGCCGCGTCAAAGAAGAGAAGGGCAGGGCGGCGGCTGAATCATCGATCTTGGACGCGTACATTTACATGCTGTCCGATCCGACATTGCGCGAAGACGTAGAGCGCGAGGTAAATTCGGGTCAAAAGTGCGCGGAGTGGGCGCTGGAAACAGCGGTGGGCGTGATGTGCAAACAGCTGCGCCAAACGGACGATCCGTATCTCGCCGAGCGAAGTCACGATTTTGAATTCGTGCGTGATCGACTGCTGCGCACCTTGAGTGGGCGCAATCAGGCTGAGCTCATTCCGGAAAGTGATGAACCTGTGATTCTGGTGGCGCAGGATCTCAGCCCTGCTGAGACCGCTAGCCTCACCAAAGACAAAGTATTGGCCTTGGTGACGGCGGTGGGCACAAGGACCAGTCACACCGCCATCCTCGCCCGCGCCCTGGAGATCCCGGCGGTGGTCGGTGTGCAGGGGCTGCTCCAGCACATTGGCGACGGCGACACGCTGGTGGTGGACGGGGTGCACGGCAAGGTCGTGGTGTCTCCGTCGCAGTACGTGCTGGATATCCTGCAGCCCAAGGCCGAAAAGTATTATGCGGTGGCCCGCGATCTGCGTGAACACCGTCACGACCCGTGCCAGACCAGTGACGGTGTCGCCGTGCACTTGATGGCCAACATCGAATTGGTGATCGAAGCGGAGATCGCCAAAAATCACGGTGCGCGCGGGATTGGACTTTACCGCACGGAGTTCTTGTACATCGATCGCCAGACGCCTCCGACTGAAGAGGAACAATACGCGGCGTATCGTCTGGTAGTCGAGGCGATGGGGCCGCTGCCCGTGACGCTGCGCACCTTCGACATTGGGGGAGACAAATTCGTCTCGGCCATCAAGATGCCGCGCGACATGAACCCAGCGCTCGGCTTGCGCGCAGTGCGGCTCGGGCTCGAGCGACCCGAGTTGCTCAAGACACAGCTCCGCGCGATGGTGCGCGCCTCCGCGCACGGTAAAGTGCGCATCATGATCCCCATGATCGCTTCGCTGAGTGAGGTGCGCGCGGTGCGCGCCCTGTTGTCAGAATCAGTGATGGAAGTGGATCGCGCTGGGCACCCTCACGCCCAAGAAATTGAACTCGGTTGTATGGTGGAAGTCCCCTCGGCTGCCATCATGGCCGAGGAACTGGCTCGCGAGGCCGATTTTCTCAGTATCGGCACCAACGATTTGGTCCAATACACCTTGGCGGTCGACCGGACGAGTCAGGAGCTGGCGCGGCTGGCGAGCTATTTCGATCCAGCGGTGGTGAGGCTGATCAAAGCGGTCATCCAAGCGGCGACATTTCGCAAGCGGTCGTTTTCGGTGTGCGGGGCCATGGCCAGTGATCCGCTTGCGGCGGTGCTGCTCGTGGGGATGGGCATGCGCAACCTCAGCATGGAGGCCAGCGCCATCCCCGAAGTCAAAGCGGCGCTCTCTCGGGTGTCGCTCCAAGAGGCCGAGGATGCCGCGGGTATGGCCTTTGAGGCCACTACGGCCAACGAGCTCGAGTCAGGGCTGAGACGTCGATTTGGGGCACTATTGCGGGACATTTTGGACCCTGTGTGAGCAATTCTTCCTAGACTTCAAAATTGTGTGAAGTTGGGGCTGCTTCCGGGCGAAAACTTATAAAATGGGCGGGGATTTCGTTTGACCCAGGTCGTTTCGCACGTAGACTCCGCGCTCACCAAAATTCAGACGTAATAGGAATTATTAGAAAATGCCTCTCGCACCTGGCGCAAAGCAAAGCCTGATCGAAAGCAGCCGGACGCACGAAACGGACACCGGCTCTCCGGAAGTGCAAATCGCACTCCTGACCCAGCGCATCAACTATTTGACGGGTCATTTCGAGGTTCACAAGTTGGACCATCATTCACGTCGTGGACTGCTCAAAGTGGTGAGCCGTCGTCGACGCATGCTCGACTACCTCAAGAAGGTCAGTGTCGAGCGCTACAAGGCTGTTCTCACGGCCAACAACATCCGCAAGTAATCGTAGGGTTACCCTGGCGCGGTGCTGCGCCGTTACTGTTTGTGGTGTCACCCTCGCGATGTTGGCCATGCTGGCCGTGCGGGGGTGGGACAGTGGCCAGAGGGGCCCAATGAGTAACGGCGTGGGGTGGCGCGGCTAGGCCTGTTTTACCGATTTTTTTCCGGCGACGAGCTGCGGATTTCTTCAACTTCGCTTCGTGGAAGCGACGGGGGGCTCATGTGATCATGCCCTTCGTTTCCAGGCATCGAGGCTGAAGTCACAGCGTTCGCCGTCGGCGTTGCGCCACACGAAGTGGCAATTCGCGCAGAGGAGCGCTTTAAAATTATGTTTATTCGTGAGTCGATCCTAGTTGGAGAACGTCCGCTCACTTTTGAAACTGGCCGCCTTGCCAAGCAAGCCGACGGTGCAGTGATGGTCAGCTACGGCGAGAGCCAGGTGCTGGTGACGGTGGTGTCTACCTCCGAGCGCCCGGGCCTGGATTTCTTTCCGTTGACCTGTGAGTACATGGAGAAGACCTACGCCGCTGGTAAGATCCCGGGCGGCTTTTTCAAGCGTGAAGGTCGCCAGAAGGATTACGAAATCCTCGCGTCGCGCGTCATGGACCGTCCGCTGCGTCCGCTGTTCCCCGACGGGTTCAAGAAGGACACCCAGGTCATCGCTACGGTGATGAGTGCGGACAAGCAAAATCCCACCGACGTACTGGCCCTGTGCGGTGCCAGTGCGGCCCTGCACATCTCGGACATCCCTTGGGAAGGCCCGCTGGCTGGCGTACGCGTAGCCCGCGTCGATGGTCGCTTCGTGGTGTTTCCGACCTTTGAACAGGCCGAACGCGCGGACATCGAGCTGGTGGTCGCGTGCAGTCAAGACGCGATCATGATGGTGGAAGGCGGCGCTGATGAAGCGCCTGAGGCCGACATCATCGATGCCCTCGAGTTTGCCCATGATCAGTGCCGCATCATCATTAGTTTGATCAATAAGCTCCGTGAAGCGGTGGGTCGCCCCAAGCGTGCGTTTTCGGTTCCCAAGATCGATGCCCAGCTGGCAGGGCGAGTGGCTGCCTTGTGCGACGGTCCGTTGGTCACTGCCTGCGTAATCAAGGGCAAACACGAGCGGTACGATGCCTACGGTGCGATCAAGACCGTGCTGGTGGACACCTTGAAGACGGAGCTGGGTGAGGCTGGGTTCCTTGCTAACGAGAAGCTCATCAAGGAAGAGTTCGAGGCGCGCAAGGCCGAGGTGGTGCGGGCCATGGTGCTCGACACTGGTAAGCGCATCGACGGCCGTGACGGTCGGACCATTCGCCCCATTTCGTGTGAAACCGGGGTGCTCTACCGTACCCACGGTTCTTCGCTGTTTCAGCGCGGTGAGACCCAGGCCATCGTGACGGCCACGTTGGGCACCTCCTCGGATGAGCAGAAGATTGATGCCTTGACCGGCGAGGTGTGGAAGCGATTCATCCTTCACTACAACTTCCCGCCGTTCAGCACAGGCGAGACTAAGCCCATGCGTGGGCCGGGCCGGCGCGAAGTGGGACACGGCGCGTTGGCTGAACGGGCGCTCGTGCGCATGATGCCCGATCACGACAAGTTTCCCTACACGCTGCGCATCGTCAGCGAGATCTTGGAGTCCAATGGTTCAAGCTCGATGGCATCAGTGTGCGGCGGCACGCTAGCGCTGATGGATGCAGGTGTACCCATCAAGCGGCCGGTTGCTGGCATTGCCATGGGCTTGATCAGTGAAGGCAATGACCGTTATGCGATCCTGAGCGACATCTTGGGTGATGAAGATCACCTGGGTGACATGGATTTCAAGGTGTGCGGTACGGATCGCGGTGTCACGGCTATCCAGATGGACATCAAGATCAAGGGCTTGGCACGCAATGTGATGGAGCAAGCGCTCCAGCAGGCTCGTGAAGGGCGTTTGCACATCTTGGGCCGGATGCTTGATGCATTGCCTGAAGCGCGCACCGAGATCAGCAAGTGGGCACCGCGTATCACCACCATCCAGGTCAAACCGGATCAAATTCGCGTCATCATTGGCCCCGGTGGCAAGACCATCAAGGGCATCGCTGAGCAAACCGGTTGCACAGTGGACATTCAGGACGACGGCACCGTGAACGTTGCGGGAACGGATCCTGAGAGCGTGCGGCGCGCTATCGAGATCATTGAAGGTCTGACGGCAGAGCCTGAGGCGGGTAAGGTCTACAAAGGCATCGTACGTCGCATCGTGGACTTTGGTGCGTTCGTGGAGATCTTGCCCAACAATGAGGCGCTCTTGCACGTCTCGGAGATCGATCACAAGCGCGTCGAGCATCCCTCGGATGTGCTCGAGGAAGGCCAAGAGATCGAGGTCAAGTGCCTGAGTGTGGAGAAGGACGGCAAGACCCGTCTGAGCCGCAAGGCGCTCTTGCCGTTGCCCGAAGGGTACGAGCCTCCGCCCAAGCGTGAACCGTCGGATCGCGGCGATCGTCCGCGCAGTGATCGGGATCGCGGTGGTGACCGGGGTCGCGGTGGCGACCGGGGTCGCGGTGGTGACCGCGGTCGTTCGGATCGTCGCGATCGTCGCGATCGTGACGACCGTCCCCGTGACGACCGTCCGCGAGAGGAGCGTCCTCGTGACGACCGTCCGCGAGAGGAGCGTCCTCGTGACGACCGTCCGCGAGAGGAGCGTCCTCGTGACGACCGCCCGCGAGAGGAGCGTCCTCGTGACGACCGTCCGCGTGACGACGTGGCACGCCGGGAGCCGTCCGAAGAAGAGTTACGGGAACGTCGTGAGCGGCGTGAGCGGCGTCGTCGCGAACGCGCGGCGGAGCGCGATAAGCCGGGCAACGACGAGGATTGAAAAAGAGAGAGGTAGGCAACTGCCTCTCTTTTTTTATTCCGAGTTCCGGGGGCGCAGGCAGCGTGCGCCTGCCCCCGCGCAGCGTGCCTTGCGTTCATCGTGAAAAGACACGGCGTGCGCAGCTGTTGAGCCGTACGACAGCTGACCCTGTCGTGATGGGACGCTCACGAGTATGGCTGCGCGATTCAGCTGAGCACGGGCAGTGCGCGATGGGGGAGCGCTTCGTTGAGCGAACCGGTGCGGTACCCTTGCAAGTCGACCGTGACGTAACGAAAGCCCACCTTGCGCCCGGCTTGTTCGACCAGCTGGGCGATCTCAGGGGCGACCAAGCGCGCCAAATCAGACTTGGGGACCTCGATGCGCGCCACCTGTTCGTGATGTCGCACGCGCACTTGAGCAAACCCGAGCGCCTGCAGCGTCGATTCGAGAGCTTCGATTTGCTGTAAACGGGCCGGAGTCACCTGCGTCCCGTACGGGATGCGACTGGCCAGACAAGCGGAGGCAGGTTTGTCCCAAAGATCCAACTCGAGCAACTGGGCGAGGGCGCGCACGTCGCGTTTGGTGAGCCCAGCCTCGCACAGCGGCGAGCGCACCTGGGCCAATTCTGCCGCGTGCAGCCCCGGGCGATAGTCGCCCAAATCGTCACAATTGGTGCCGTTGACGACGGTCGAAAGCCCCCATTGCTCTGCTTTGGCCTGAGCGATTTGATACAGCTCGGTCTTGCAATGAAAGCAGCGGTCAGGCGCGTTTTTGACGTAATCGGGACGCTGAATTTCTTGGGACGCGACAAGCTGGTGGTTAGCGCCCAGGGAGCGAGCGAAGGCCGCAGCGGCTTCACGCTCACGCTGGGGGAGACTGGGGCTCACGGCGGTCAGAGCCACGGCGCGCTCCACACCCAGCTCTTGATGAGCGACGGCAAGGACCAAGGCGCTGTCGATGCCCCCTGAGTAACACACCAGGACCGAGCCCATGTCGCGCAGGAGGGCGCGCAGACGTGCCAGCTGGACGTGAGTGCTTTCTGACTGAGTCACGTCGCGAACATAGCAGATCCGCATCGACAAAAAGCCAAAGGCCGGGACCCCCGTTTCGTTTAAGTGTGACTGTTTCTTGTCATTAAGAGGATGAATGTACGGGTTATTTTTGATGAGCTCGGACAAACAATATCCCTGAGTGGAAGCCGACCCGTACCCCTTTGCTTTGAAGCTGATAGGGTGTTCAGTGTCATGAGCCGCTCAGCTGAAGTCCTCGCGCGTTTACCGCAAAAACTGCTTAAAAACGGCCTTGTCCGCCTGTCTACCAGCCCCCATGGGTCCCCCACGCCAGCAGCTTCTGAGCGGAGGGGGGAGGATTGGGATCAAGCGCTCGAGTCGGGCCTGCTCGCGGGGGGGGTGGTGGAGCTCAGCATCGGGGGCGGCGTGGCGCTCGGGACGTCGCTCGCCCTCAGCGTGTGCCGTCATGCACAAGAACAAGCGCTCCTGCGCGAAGGACACAACGTGTGGTGTGCGTTCATCGATCCGCGAGGGTCTTTGTATGCACCTGGGGTGGCTGCCGCAGGCGTTGACTTGTCCCGGCTGTTGGTGCTGCACCCAGATGAAAGCAGCTTGTCCCGCGTGGCCTTGCGTTTAGTCGAGGCGCGTCATTTTTCAGTGGTGGTCATTGATACCCTAGGGGTACCTGGCGCCAGTTTGGACACTGAATTGGTGCGCTGGGTTCAGGTGGTGCGCCGTCTGGAACGCGCGCTGCATTTGAGCAGTAGTACCGTCATTTTGCTCACCGACCAATACGCCAAGCGTCCGTTGCCGCTGCCGGTGACTAAACGTTATGAATTGGTGAGAACATCAAATCATGATTTGGCCGTGCGGGTGGCACGCGACGCCAAGGCGCAGTGCGGCTTTGCATCACAATTTTCTGTGCGCAAAGTGTTGCGCCGTAAAGAGCGCTCGCTGCACATTGCCGGGGAGAACAGGGTCGTGGAGACAGGGGGTAATTATGCATGAACGTTCTGCTGAGCAGCGCCGTATTTTGGCCGTCCATTTGCCGGAATTTTTGTGTGAGCTGGCTCTAGGGACCAGAAAGTGGTCGCTCGAGCAACCAGAGCAGGTGAAAGAACCCATGGCCGTCATTGTGGCCCAGCGCGCGGCTGATGTGCGACCACAAGACAAGCTGGCAGCGGTGTGCGCGCGTGCCTTTTGTCGGGGGGTACGTCCGGGTCAAACCCCGGCTGAAGCAACCGCTGTGCTTGCAGGATTGCGCGTTTTGGTGGTTACGCAGGCCGAAGTCGAACAGCGTCTGTTGGCCCTGGCTGAGATGATCACCTGCTACGGGATGACGCCCAGCTATAGTGCACTCGACCAGGTGGACACCCTTTGGCTCGACATCAGCGGGGTAGCTCATTTACACGGGGGAGAGCGCCCCTTGTGTGAGGAGTTGATGGACCAAGTGCGCGCGCTGGGGCATCGGGTGCGGGTGGCGGTAGCAGGTGGTCCACGCATCGCGCAGGCCAACGCCCGGTTTGGGCACGTCGCCGTTCAATTGGTCGACAGCACGGCTGTGGCTGGGGCCAAGTCATTGAGTGATTTGCCCCTCGCTGCCCTCCCGCTGGACCAGGAATGTATCCAATGGTTGGGCCGTTTGGGGCTGTTTCAGGTCGGTCAAATTGCGCAGTTGCCCGCAGCTGCCCTGTCCTCACGGCTTGGGGAAGCCGCTTTACAAGTGCTGCAGTTGGTCCAAGGGGTTGATCCAACGCCGCTCGTGGCTTGTGAGTTTCCGCGCACGCTGAGGGAAGAATGTCTGTGGGAAGAGCCCACGGAGGGGCTCTCTCCGCTCTTATTTGCTTTGAGAGGTATCGTGGCGCGACTGAGTGCTCGTCTCCAAGGTCGCGGTGAGGCGTGTTCACGCATCAGCTGTGAGCTGATCCATGATCCGGCCAGTGCACGGCATTTGCGCGTCGTGTCGGCTGTTCAGTTGGATTTTGATGTGGCCTCGCCGCTGCATCATGCGGGCGATTTGGAGCGCGTCATTCGCACGCGGTTAGCAGCCGCTGAACTGCTCGCGCCCGTGGTTGGTTTGCGGGTCCAGGTGGAACAATTGACCCATCAGCCCGGGCGCCAATTGGGGCTCAATCGCGTCACCCACGGGGGTGCATCGATTGAGGGGGCAGTCCATGCAACTGGCCCCTGGACTGAGGAGTTCCCCGTATTGGCAGCAGAGCTCCAGGCGGACATCGGCAGTGAACAGGTGGGCACCTTAGTGCTGATGGAGAGCCACATTCCCGAAGATTGTTCGGCATTTCAGCCGCTGTCTTCATTGCAACCGCTGTCTTCTGTGACCAGTCACGCAGCTGTCTCGCTCAAGAATCGCAAACCAACCAGGGGGACCATGTCGACCAACCGCAGTATTCCCATCAACCGCAGTATTTCCACCAACCGCAGCACTTCAAACAAGTCCAAACCAAAAGCACTGTCGCTCAATCAGAAGCAGCGGTTCAGTCAGAAACAGCCGCACGACCATAAGTTTGGCTTGTGCCCCGAGGTGGAGCATCTCACGCGACTTCTGCCTTACCCTCAAAAACTCAACGTCCCTTTGCGAGTGGGTGAGATGTTTGCGTTAGGTCATGAGCTCTACAGGATTGATAAATTGCGGTTCGTGCGCCGTGTCAGTGATGTAAAATGGTGGACGGAGAGCAGCTTGCACCGTGATTACCACTGGGCGTGGTTGCGTTCGACACAAGGTGGAACAGAAGCGCTGTTGTTCGTCGACAAGCGCACAGGGGAGGGGTTTGTGCAGGCGTTTTGTGATTAAATCTGCACAGTGTGATTAAATCAGAGCAGTGCGATTACTGAGCTGTCAGCGCTGCACGGATCACACGCTCGCCCGCGTCACGAAAATCCTCGACGCTCGCGTAGTCAACGGGCAAGAGCGGCTCGAGAATGTGGACAGTGACCGTTTGTCCACGGTGCACCAAAAGCTCACCGCTCTTGTGGACTCGGATGGTCCCGTCGATGGCCAGGGGCAAGATGGGGATGCCCGTGGTCTGGGACAGGCTGAACGCCCCCTTCCTAAACGGCAAGAGCTGTCCTGTGGTCGTGCGCGTACCTTCGGGAGCAATGACCAAGCTGACCTGGTCGGCACGCATCTGTTCTCCCGCCGCAGCCAAAGCCTGATGGGCGCGCTGACTGTCTTTGCGATCAATTTGCACGAACCCGGCAACCTGCATGGCCCGGCCCCAAATAGGCACTGAAAATAGCTCCTTTTTTGCTGCCATGCGCACGGAGAACGGCAACACCTGAAACCACACGGGGATGTCGTACAAAGACTGGTGATTGCTGATGACGATGAAGGGCGGACGCAGATGAGCAATGCGCTGTTGCCTCATGACATGGAGCTGTACATCGGCCCGTTTGAGCAAACGCGCCGACCAACGCTCGAGCTTGCGATCACATTGCTCTTTGGTCAGGGAGCCCAGCTGCGCGCGCACCACGGCGGGCACGCTGATGCCCAGCGTTTCACCCATCGCATGCAAGAGAATGGAAAACGAAAAGCTCATGAATCAGCCTCTCTCTTCGCAGCACGGTACAGCACCGTGCCTGCCCATAGAACAGCTCTGCAGCTCAAAACTGTACAGCGCTCAGAAGCGAACCCCAGCCTCCACTTCCACATAATGAGCCAAATCATCCGAGGCGTAGTGCCCGGTAGCGGGGATGAACAAGCCGTACAAACCGCGCACATTTGCGTATTTACCCAGCGCATACCCCAATTGGGTATCGATCTCGGTACCGGCCAGACCGGCACCAGCCACGCTGCCCAACCCCCCGTCTTCCAGTCGGGTGAACACATGAGCGTCGACTTGTGCCTTGAGCGCCGCGCCCAGGTTTTGCGTCACCTTGAGGTTGGCGCTCCCCACGTTGGTGCGCGCGCCTATGACGTCCATGAGTCCCAGAAACTTGTGCCCCGTGGGGTACAGCTCATTGAACCCTTCGTTCTTGTCGCTCGCTGGGGCATCGCCTGAAGCGAGCACCGCGCCGACACCGAGGCGTGTCGTGCTGCTGATCATGAAGCCAAACTCCACGTCAGCCTGGTAAGCAAAGGTCTGCACCGAGTCGACGTGATCTCCAGTGAACCCGGGCGGCGGGGCTTGTATCGTGCGCCCAAACTGCACATCACCCTCGAGCCGATAGTCAAAGAACCCCATCTTTTGTTTGGCGCGCAAACCAGCGGTGAATAGGTGAGCACTCGCGAGCGAATAGTCCACGCCCGTCTCAGCATCCACCAACCCCTCTTGGGCAAAGTTGGAGAGACCCAAGAAATACGCGTCGAGATCCAAACCTTTACCCAAGTACTCACCCACGCCCAGGTAAGCTCCCCAAAATAGGTCGTCCCCAGCAAACAACTTGGGGCCCGCATCGGGACCACCGGCCGCGACTTGAGTCGCGAACAAGTCCAAGTAGCCACGCTTCATCTTGTAGTGCGCGCGGAGCCCATCAAAAGCGCGACCGGCTTGGTGCCAGTCCAAATCGCCGATGATGAGCGAATCACCGTAGTTCATCTTGAAACGTCCCAATTCAACCTCGAGACGTTGCGAGCGGAACAGCACGTACCCCTCGTAGATACCGAGATTGACCTCGCTCGTTGTGCCGGTGACGCCCCACACGCCGCTGGCCTGGGGAGAAAACTGCACCAGCACGTCGCTGCCATCAGCAATGGGCAAAGGGTTGGTGCGTATCCCGAGCCGCGCGCGAAACACCACCGCGTCGCCCTCACTGAAGCGGCCGCGCGATACACCCAAATCATCATAGCCTTCACGGTATTCAAAACGTGAAAACGTAGAGGTCGACAGCTTGAGCGGCAACAGAGAATCTTGCTTACTGGGTGCATCCACCAGGGCGGCCTGCTCGGCTTGTGCGGCAAGCTGCTCATCACTCGGCGCAAGACGCGGAGACAGAGGGACATCTTCGGGCTCAGCTGCGGGCGTGGGCTCTTCGGTCTTGGTCTCCGCCGCAGGTGCCGGTTCTTCGGTCTTGGTCTCCGCCGCAGGCGCCTTGGGCTCGTCCTCACTTTTTTCTTCTACGACCACCTCAGCTTCGGGTTCCGTCGCCGCGGCGGAAGGCTCATCATTTGCTTCAACTTCTGACGCGGTCTCCTCGTCATCCGTGTCTTCTTCGACAATGATCTCTCCGTCATCCGACTGAGCGTGCAATAGTGCTGGACTTTGAGCGCTGACAAAGCCCAAAAGGGCAAGCGGCCAGCGCGGAAAACATGTGCTTTTCATGAGGCTCCGCGTCAAAACTCGAAAGATCGTAAATGGCCTTGGCCCACTTCACAAGCCAACCCTGAGCAAACCTGAGCCTATGCAACCAGCACCCGCGGGACGCGCTACCTGTTATCGATGTTTTGCCCCCCAAGCACTTTGTTACTGCTGTCACATCACTTCAATCAATAACCGTACGCAAATCATCATCGCTCAGCACCCGCGGGAGGAATTTCATCCCCTCAACACCGCGCGCATGGTGGAGCGCTCTTTGATCAATAGTCGGCGTGTGGTTGCGCCTCTTGACCAGCTGAACGCGGCCTTGGACAAGCTCGACCTCTCGCCGAGCGCGGCCGTGCTCTATCCGAGCCCTGACGCGGAGCTGCTCGAAGACATCGCGCCGGGCGCCTTGCCCCAGCAAATCCTGGTTCTCGACGGCACGTGGCACCATGCCAAAACATTACTGCGTGATGTGCCCAGGTTGGCCCAGTTGCGCAAGGTGCGTTTTGTCCGCAAAACCCCCAGTGAGTACACCATCCGTAAAGAGCCGCACCAAGACTATCTCTCTACCGTCGAGGCAGTGCATCACGTCCTGTGTCAAACTGAACCTGATACGCCCCATTTGGATCAGCTTTTGGTTGTGTTTCGACATATGATAGCGCTCAATCAAGCGGCGCGCCGAGGCGGAGGGCGCAATGCGCGCTTCTTGCAGCGCAGCAAACGAAGGCCCCATCGCTTTCCGGCATTGTTGTCTGCTCCCGCTGATAGGATGGTTACATTTTACGCGGAGGGCAGCACTGATTTCTCCGAGCGAAGCTTCACTTCTGCGCCGCGTCGTGAGCTGTTGTGGTGCGGGCTAGAGCGGCCTTTTTGCGCTGAATCAGCCAATCTGCCGGGCGCGTCCAAGCGGGCGCAGTCGAGCTTCGTGCTCAAGACCAGTTTTTCTCCGGCGCCCCGTTTGCTACAGCAGCTGCACATCACTCAAGTTGCGTGGGAGACAGGGATGAGTGGGGCTCAGGCTCTCGTTGGCATCAGCCAACTGCTCCAGGTACATGACGTAATTTGTGTGTGGCACAGTTCTACGGCTGACATCTTGGCTGAATTGGGTGTATCGCGGGACCAGGTGCTGGTGCTCAAAAGCGCCTACTGCGACTACCAGCGGTTCTCACATTTCGCTCACAGTCATGCTGGTGCAGGCCCAGCTCCCAGTGCGTTTGGCGACCTGGAACAGATCGCCGGGCAGCTCGGCTTGTATCAGGACGGAGATCAACGAGGGCGCGGACAGCGGCGCTTACAACTGACCAGCGCGCTCCTGGCTTGGATGCGTGCCTTGGAAATAACCACCTGAAATGACTCGATAAATAGCCGCTACTGGCAGCCTGGCTCTGTACTGATATTGCGTTCAGTAAACGTCATGTTTGCTGAGCTTTTGATCCGCAGCTGTTTTTCTTTTCTGCGCGCTGCGGCGCGACCCCAGGAGCTCATGCGTGAGGCGGCGCGTCTTGGGCTCACCGCCGTGGCTCAGGCTGATCTGGACGGGCTCTATGGATTGGTTCGGGCGTCACAAGCCGCTCAGGAGCACGGTTTGTCGTTCATCGTGGCGGTTGAAATCACGTTGGCCAATGATCCCAATCTGCCTTCGGGTCAAGCTCCCATTCCCCAAGAAGGCCAGGCGCTCACCCTTGCGCTGTTTGCACAAGATGCAGAAGGGTATCAAAACATCTGTCGACTGCTCACGCTGGGTCATGAGCACCAGGAAAAAGGCAGCTGTGTGTGTGAAGCAGAGTGGCTTAGCGCACACAATGCGGGGTTATATGCCGCGCTCATCAGCCCGGCGGATCCCAGGCGCATTCAATTGCGCAGGTATGATGAGCAGTTGTCTCAGCTAACCAGCCTCATCAAAGCCGCATTCGGCGAGCGCTGCGCGGTCATCACTTATCGTCACCTGGATGGTTTGGACAAACTGCGGGATCAATGGGCCATCAAGTGCGCTGATTTGTTGGGGGGCGCACCCATCGTGGCCTCGGCGCGCGCGCTGTATCACCAGCCCGCACGCAAAGCATTGCTCGATGTGCTGACCTGCATCCGGCTGGGCATCAGCCTAGACGAAGCGGGCGCGTTGTTGTCTCCCAATGCTGAACAATGTCTGCGCAGTGAGACGCAAATGCGCAAACTGTTTGCCGATCATCTCGACTGGGTCGAACAAAGTGCTCACATTGCTGAGCGCTGCAAGTTTTCAATCAAGCAGCTGGCTTATCACTTTCCTTGTGAACTGCTGCCTGGCCAAACTGCAGATGAGCGCCTGGCTGAGCTGAGCTGGGCAGGGGCTGCACGTCGCTATCCACAAGGCATTTCCGATGAAGTGCGCAGCCAGGTAAATAAAGAGCTGTGCTTGATCAAAAAGATAGGCGTCGCGCCCTACTTTCTTTGTACTCAGCAGATTGTTGAAATGGCTCGGCGCCGGAAGATTTTGTGCCAAGGGCGCGGCAGCGCAGCCAACAGCGCCGTGTGTTATTTGCTCGGCATCACCGCGGTCGATCCCAGTAGATCGCAGCTGCTTTTCGAGAGGTTTTTGAGTGAAGAGCGCGCCGAGCCCCCGGACATCGACATTGATTTTGAACATGAGCGCCGTGAAGAGGTGATCCAAGAGATCTATGAAAAATACGGCCGGGATCGCGCCGCGATGGTGGCAGAGATCATCAGCTATCGCAGCAAAAGTGCACTGCGCGAGGTGGCCCGTGTGTTTGGTCTCAGCGAAGAACAGGCTGATCGGCTGAGTGGGGCGGTGGTTTGGTATCAAGAACCTGAAATGTTCGAGAAGCGCTTGATGGAGGCCGGGTTTGACCTCAAAGACGCGCGCATCGCTCAGGTGGTCACGCTAGCGCAGGAGCTTTGCGGCTTTCCGCGACATTTGTCGATTCACGTGGGCGGGTTTGTGCTCTCCGCGCGACCACTGTGTGAAGTTGCGCCGGTCGAACCGGCAAAAATGCCGGGGCGCACCGTGGTGCCTTGGGACAAAGACGACATTGATGCGCTGGGGTTTTTCAAAGTCGACGTGCTCGGATTGGGGATGCTGACCGCCATCCGCAAGACGCTTGAATTGTTGCACCGTGATGCGGCGCTCCCCGGGCTTGCCTTGGGCCAAGACTGCACAGCTCATGCAAGCGGTACGGCTCATGAACCGCGAGAGCACGCTCCGTTCGACCCGCTGGAGAGCATCACCCACATTCCAGCTGAAGATCCGGCCACCTATCGCATGATCGCGCGCGGCGACACGGTGGGCGTCTTTCAGATTGAAAGTCGCGCCCAAATGGCCATGTTGCCGCGCCTGCGCCCGCAAGAGTTTTATGATCTGGTGATCGAAGTGGCCATCGTGCGCCCCGGGCCCATCCAAGGCGGCATGGTGCATCCGTTCTTGCGTCGCCGTAATCAACAAGAGGCCATCACGTACCCTCACGAAGATCTCATTCCCATCCTGAAGCGCACCTTGGGGGTGCCCCTGTTTCAGGAGCAGGTGATGCAGATTGCTATCGCCGGGGCGGGCTACTCTGGTGGCGAGGCCGATCAGCTGCGGCGCGACATGGCCGCATGGAAGAAACATGGCCGCCTACTTGAGCATCGCCAGCGGCTGCTCGATGGCTTCCAGCGCAAAGGGATCGATGCGCAATTTGCCGAAGCGCTGTTCGAACAGATCAAAGGCTTTGGCGAATATGGCTTTCCTGAGTCCCACGCCTCGTCCTTTGCGCTCTTGGTTTACGCGTCTTCGTGGCAAAAGCGGCATTTTCCTGCCTATTTTACCTGCGCCATCCTCAACTCACAGCCCATGGGCTTTTACCCGCCTACGACCTTGGTGCGGGACGCGCAAGCCCATGGTGTGATTGTACGGGACGTGTGCGTCAATCATAGCCTTTGGGACTGCACGCTCGAGGGTGAGGTGAGAGCGCGTCAATTGCGTCTGGGGTTTCGTCTCGTCAAAGGTCTGGGCCAAGATGCAGCAGAACGGATCGTGCGCGCGCGCAATGCGAGCCCTTTCGTTTCGCTCTATGATGTGATCAAAAGGGCGCGACTCAAAAAAGACGAAGTGGAGGCTTTGGCTGAAGCCGGTGGTTTCGAAGAACATTCCGCGGGTCGTCGTCAGGCGCTTTGGCAAGCGCGCGCGCCACAGACTCCTGGGCTATTTGCAGGCCATGCGGGCGACCAGCTGCAGGTGGAGCTCCCGGCGCTCGGGGCTGCCGAGCAGTTGGTGCTCGATTACGGACGCAAAGGGCTGAGTGTGAGCGACCACCCGCTGCGTCACCACAGAAAGCGGCTGCAAAAGTTGGGCGCCATCCGCGCGGGTGATCTGTTTTATCTGCCACGTGGGCGGCGCGTCGCGTTGGCGGGGTTGGTGCTGGCCCGGCAGCGGCCAGCCACGGCCAGTGGCGTGGTCTTCATGACGCTCGAGGACGAGACTGGGGCGGCCAACTTGATCGTGTATGCCCGGGTATTTGAACAGTTTCATCACGTGGCGCGGCACAGCCAAATGCTCTGGGTAGTCGGCGAGGTGGAACGCGACGCACAACTTCCGGTGGCGCCGTTTCCGGAAACGCTCGCGACCCCCCCAGCCGTGGACCCAGAACACGCAGCTGTAAACCAACAAGCGGGCGCTCTGTACCCTCATCCTGCGCTCGGTTTAGGCGACGAGGACCGACAAATTCCAGTCGTGCACGTGATCGTTCATTGCATGGAGCGCTGGGGCAACGACGCCCAACCCCAATTGGTCGCAGCGCGCAATTTTCATTGAGCGCCCTTGAGCCACTTCTTTTTCGGCAACGTCGCTGGGCGGCGACCGACATCAGGTTCATGAAACACTGCCATCCGTGCACCTGGGCGCTGCTTTCCGTCATCGCCTGTGGTTCTCCCTCTGCCCCAGCTCCGCTGGCCTTGCCGTCCGCATCGGCCATTTTTCCGCTGCCCGCGCCGGAAACCAACAGCGATCCCGAGGACAATCCGTGGCTCGACGGTTTTGGTGGGACGACTTCGGAGGAGACCCCTCAAGCTCCCGTGGATCAGACCGACGCTGATCCACTCTCCCCAGAGGAACCAGGCACGGCGCAGTCTGAGCACGACCCGTTGCTGCCCCACCAAGACACCGCTTCCCCGTCCCAAACCGTACCCAACGCCGGCAAGGACCCGACCCAGCCCTTGCCCGTCCGCTCTCCTGTATTGAGGCTCGAGGAGTATCTGGAGGGCAAAGGCAGCGACAAGATCCTTTCTTTCTCCAATGCGGGAACGGGTGTCGAGGGGTCCTGCAGTGTAGAGCTGTTTGTGAACGGAGGCACCAAGCCGTGGCGCACGCTCGCGCTCACGCCGCTGCCCGCCCCGGGCGAGACGGCCATTTACTGCAGCGCAGCCGTCACCGACCGTGCCTGCACAGGGGCGATCTCAGGCAGTACCTTCAACGGCAATGACGCGCTGGTCGTGCGTTGCGCTGGCCAACTCACCGACAGCTTTGGACAGGTGGGTGTCGATCCGGGGTCAGGCTGGGCGAGCACTGCGGACCCCAAACTCACCACCAAGGACAGCCATTGGCTGCGCTGTGTCGGTCCAGATCTCGACCCCACCGATCCGTTTGTTGTCGATGAACAATGGGCCATCTATCCCGCAGGAGAGAGCCTCAGCGTCGCGCAGCAGCGCTGCGCGACCAGCTTGGGCCTAGGCGGGGCTCTGTCCGAATAAAGTCCGGGCGCGTCGCTGCACTGTGCTGCGCGCATTCCCCTGGGATCAGGCGACCCCGGCCGCAACCTGACGGTCTTCACGGTTGTCGAGCAAGCTTTCGCTGCGTGCCTTGGCTTCCTCGTTGACCTTGACGCTCACCAGGCGTGACACGCCCGGTTCACCCATCGTCACACCGTACAGCACGTCCACGCTCTGCATGGTCTTGCGGATGTGGGTGATCAAGATGAACTGCGAATGCGAGGTCATGGTGCGGATCGCTTCATTGTAACGAGACACGTTGGCCTCATCGAGCGGCGCATCGACTTCGTCCAGTACGCAGAAGGGGGAGGGACGATGCTGGAAGATGGCAAAGATGAGGCTGACCGCGGTGAGGGCCTTTTCGCCACCGGACATCAGCTCGATATTGCCCAGCTTCTTGCCGGGCGGTTGAGCGATGATGTCCACGCCTGAGGCGAGCAAATCTTCGGGATTGGTGAGGCGCAGCTCGGCGCGGCCGCCGCGGAAATTCTTGGCAAAGGTCTTCTTGAAGAGCTCATTGACAGCGTTGAACGTATCGCGGAAGCGCGTACGGCTCTCCTTGTCCATGTGCTTGATGGCCTTCTCCAACTCGAGCAGGGCGTTTTCGATATCGAGCTTTTGATCGTACAGCTCGTGAAATCGCTTCTGTGCTTCTTCGTACTCACGCGCGGCGTCGAGGTTGACCGGTCCGATGCGATCCAGCTGTCGGTTGAGCTCGGCCATCCGCGCCTGTTGCTCTTCTGTAGCAGGTGGACGCAGGTGGTAGTCGCCCACGATGCGCCGCAAATCCAGGCCGCGGAATTTTTCTCGCACCGTGCTCAGCAAATGCTCGAGCCCAATCTCGATGCGTTGCAGCGCCATGTCGTTCTCTCGCGCAGTGCTGTCGAGTTCGGCCTGTTTGACGCGGTATTCGCGCATGTTGTGCTCGGAACGAGCCAGCTCGTGGCGCGTCTCCTCCAGCTGCTGGCGGGTGTACTCCAGCTCTTGGTGGGCGGAGATGGAGGCTTCGGCCGCCAAAATACGCTTCTCGCGGCACAACACGATGTGCGCTGCGGTGGCGCCCACGGCTTCGGCCATTTGCTCGGCTTCCTGAGCCAAGGAGCGTTGACGCTCGGACAACTCAGCCAGCTGAGCTTCCACGCGATCAATGGCGGCGCGCACGGAGCCGGTTTGCTCTTTGACTTGAGCCAAACGCACCTTGCGCTCGGTCACCAGTGACGCTTGGACCGCTACGCGTTCCCGCCAACTGGCCACCAGTACATCGGCCTCTTGAGCCATGAGTTGCAGCTGCTCGGAGTGCACGCGCACTTCTTCTAGCTCGCGTTCGCACTCGGCCTCGGTGATGGCCGCCGACTGAGTGGTTGCGTCCAACTCCGCCAGTTCACGCGCGATGGTGGCCTGACGAGCGATCACCCGCTCAATGGCCGCAGCAGTTTGCGTGAGATCTTTTTGGGCCGAGACGTGGGCTAGGGCGCCTTCATGAGCCAATTGACGAGCCCGTTCGATCGATGTCTCGAGCTCCGACAAGCGCGAGCGGATCTGATTGAGGCGCTCCTGCTTGCCCTCGTAGTCCGCGGACAGCTGGGTCATTTCCACGGCGAGCTGATGCATTTCACGCTTCTGCTCGACCATGGCCGCGGCCACGTCGTCGCCGTTGCCTCCACTGATCACACCATCGGGACGCACCACGGTGCCATCCAGAGCGACCGCCGTTTGGCCGTTACGCTGCACGTAACCGAGAGCGAGTTCGGGCGTCTCGACCAGAACCGCATCACCCACCAAAGCTTGCACGAGGCCCGCGTCATCCGGATGAAAGCTGAGTTGATCCAGCAGGCGACCGACCACGCCTTGTCCGGCGCTGGCCGCGACTCCACCAGCCACGTAGGCTGGGCGGCGGGGGATGATGTGTCCACGACCCCGTCCCTTGAGGCCGTCCAGCAATTGCAGACCCTGATCAGGGTCCTCAACCACGACGTACTGCAAACGCTCGCCCAACAAACCGGCGAAGGCCGCTGTGTACTGCTCGGGAGCCTCAATGCGATCGGCGACCAAACCGAGTACGGCTGGGTTGCCTTTGCTGAGCAACGCGCGCGCGCCTGCACCCACACCTTCCAAACGACGATGCAGGTCATCCAAAACGCGATGCCGGTTGCGCTTGAGATTCAGGTCATTCTTTGCCGAATCCACCAGCTTCTCTGATTCAAGTCGGGCGGTGCGCAGCTCGGCCATCTCCGCTTCCAACTTGAGGCGCTCTTCGTCGGTGAGTTGCTTGCCGCTGGCAGCCTCAGCGACAGCTGCTTCCAACGCCACCTGGCGTCCCACCAGCTCTTCGATCTCACCAGCGTTGGTCTCCCGCTCGCCGCGCAATGAATCGGCGCGCAGCGCTGCGTCGTGACGCCGAGCCGCCAGACCGTCCAGTCGTGCCTCAGCGGCTGCGGCTTGGGTCTTGGCCTGAGCCAATTGCGCACGGCAGCTGTCGAGATCTCGGGCAGCGTCCGCCTCTTGCAGGCGCAGCTCCTCCAATGCCTCGTCCTCGCTGAACGCGTCCGTCTCACGAGCATTTTCGTCCGCGGCCAAGCTGTCCAAACGCGCCACCAATTCGCGCTGTTCGGACCGCAACCCAGCCATGCGTTCGTTGGCTTCCGTCTGCCCCTGGGCAGCGCGATGCAAGCGCTCTTCCAAATGCACGATGCGATCTTTGGCGCGCTGATTTTCAGCCTGCAGTGCGCTCACCTCATTGTCGGCCGAAAACGCGCGTTTTGACGCACTGTCGGTGCGATGTTCGATCTCCGTCGCCGCCATACGCACGGCGTCGAGCGACGCCTCCGCCCCTTCCAACGAGGCGCGCAGTTGCTCGAGCTGCTCAACTGCTTCGTCCCGCGCTTGGCGATGCACCCGGTCAATGACCGTCAACTCGAGCAGCCGGTGCGCTGAATCGTGCAGGACCAAGTCCTGTAGCTCTTCCTTGTAAGCACGGTACTTTTCCGCTTTGGCGACTTGGCGCTGCAAGTTGGCGCTATTGCGCTCAATTTCCGAGACGATGTCATGCACGCGCGCCAAATTCTGGCGCGTGAGTTCCATCTTGCGCTCAGCCTGTTTGCGGCGCTGCTTGTACTTGGTGACGCCGGCTGCTTCTTCGATAAACAGCCGCCGATCTTCAGGACGCGCCGACACGATCTGCCCGATCCGGCCTTGCTCCACGATGGAGTAGGCTTTGGTGCCGACGCCGGTGCCCAGAAACAGCTCGGTGATGTCGCGCAGGCGCACCTGCACCTTGTTGATCAGGTACTCGCTGGTGCCATCACGGAACAACCGGCGTGTGACCGCGATTTCTGGATAGTCGCGATACTCGAGCGGCAGAGATTCAGCGTAGTGCGGATCGGTATTGTCGAAGGTGAGCGTGACTTCTGCCAGGCCGGCCGCCGGACGTGAGTCCGAGCCGTTGAAAATCACGTCTTCCATGGACCGGCCGCGCAAATGCTTGGCGCTCTGTTCGCCCATGCACCAGCGAATGGCGTCCACGACATTTGACTTGCCGCAACCGTTGGGTCCCACGATGCCGATCACGTCGTGATCGAATTGGATCGACGTGCGTTCCACGAAAGATTTGAAACCGCAGATTTCCAGTTTCTTGATGTGCATCTAGAACCCCTTGGGTTTGAGCGTCCCACTGCCTAGCTCAAATGTCCTCCCGAGGAGGTGCACTTTCAGGCAAATGGTCGCCACCGTCTGAGCCCACTCTATTCCAGCGAACCCTAAAATCAACGAACGGTCACCTCACGTCACGTATGGCAACGATTCGCAAGGCCAGTATTTACGCCGCTGAACGGATGGGTACAAGGGTAATCTGAGCAGTTGCGCGTAAATCATGAGAATGATTATCCTTATTTCTGTCCCCTGGATACCCGTTCACCTGAGCACTCCCGAGAGTCACAATCGCGTGGGTTGAGGCACATTTACTCAGCCGTGCCCCTTGACATTGGACCGGGCTAAACCAAAACCAAGTCCAGGCTAGCTGACACCAGCCGAGACCAGTCATGACCTACGAATACCTCTGCGCGGCCTGCGGCCACCGCTGGGAAGCACAACAATCCATCTCTGAGGCGCCACTCAAGGAGTGTCCCCGTTGCCAGGCGCTCGAAGCCAAACGACAAATTTCTAGGGGGGTTGGTTTTATCCTCAAAGGGGGCGGTTGGTATTCGGATCTCTACAGTTCATCGGGCGGGTCGAGTTCCTCGAGTTCTTCGAGCTCAGACAGTGGGACCTCCAGCAGCAGCACCTCCGCCGGCAGTTCGGACTCCAAAGGCGGCTCTTCGTCCGATTGAAACGGCATTTGTCGGACTGAAATCGGGAAGGTTCGCGATTTTTCGCTGTTTCCTGCTCGTTTCGGGAGCTGGTTTTAACGCGCGTCACTCTGGGTCTATGTTGACCACGTGACCCTCGATAAACCTGCCTATTCAATCACAGCGACCGTACTCGGTGCGGGGACCATGGGTGCCGGCATTGCGGCCCATCTCGCGGCCGCCGGGTGCACGGTGCATTTGCTCGACATCGTTCCCGCGGGCGCCGCAGGGCGGCCCGAATCACGCTCACAGATCGCTCAAAAGGCGCTCAAGGCCCTGGGGCAAGCGCGGCCGCCGGCGCTGATGGGCGCCCAAGTGGCCGAGCGCATCTTGCCTGGAAATCTCGACGACCACTTGGACAAGGCCGTGGCGGCCAGCGACTTGGTGATCGAGGCGGTGGTGGAACGCTTGGATGTCAAAGTGGAGCTGTTTCAGCGCGTCGCGCAACATGCCGCGCCCCACACCATCTTGGCATCGAATACCTCGGGTATCTCAATTGACGCCATCGCCGCTGGATTGCCCAGCGCGGCGCAGTCACGCTTTTTGGGGCTCCATTTTTTCAATCCTCCGCGCTGGATGTATTTGTTAGAGGTCATCCCCGGCGAAAAGACGGCTCCCTCCGTCGTCGCGCAAGCCGCCCAGTTTTGTGATCGCGTCCTGGGTAAGGGTATTGTTCTGTGCCGCGACACGCCCAACTTCATCGGCAACCGTATCGGCATCGCTGAGATGCTGCTCACCTTTGCTGCCACCGCTAAGTATGGACTCACCATTGAGCAGGTCGATTTCCTCAACGGCCCGCTGCTCGGTCGACCAAAGACGGGCAGTTACCGCCTGGGTGACCTGGTCGGGATCGACGTGGTGGGACACGTCATCGACAATCTCCAACGCGGCTTGAGTGGAGACCCAAAATCACCGCACTTTGACCCACTGTATGCGCAGATGGTCGTGCCCGATGTAGTGGCACGTCTCATCAAAGACAAACGTCTGGGCGACAAGACGGGGGCTGGTTTCTACAAGAAAGAGCGCGCAGCTGGCGGGCAAAGTACCATCCTCAGTCTCGATCTGAATACGTTTGAGTATCGGGCTCGCCTAGAACCCAGCTTCCCGGAGTTGGAGCAGCAGCAAAAGCTGTTGGAGCTCCCGGCGCGGGTGGGGGAGGTGCTGCGCGGCACGGGCCAGGGCAGCGCCTTCTTGCGGGACGTGATGCTCCCGCTCATCAACTACTCAGCCTACCTGGCGGGGACCATCTGCGCCACAGCCGCCGAAATCGATGAGGCGATGAAGTGGGGCTACGGTTGGCAACTGGGCCCGTTTGAGATCTTGGATGCGGCGGGGGTCCCTTGGGTGTGCGAGCAACTGCGCGCAAGCAACCAGGACGTCGCTCAGCTCTTGCTCGAACTGGAAGCGCAGCACGGCTCGGTGTATCGGTCGGAGGGCGGGCAAGTGGACGTTTTTGTTCAAGGCCACGGCTTGACCAAGCGCGCGCTGCCCAGCGGCGTCATCCTACTGGACCAGCTGGGCAAGGGCGCGGTCATCCACGAAAACAGGACCGCACGATTGGTGGATTTAGGCGACGGCGTTGCCTGTTTGGAGTTCCGGTCCAAGGCCAACATCCTGGATGACGGTGTGGTCCAGTTGATCACCCAGGCGCCCCAGCTGCTCGTGGACAAGGGCTACCTGGGCATGGTGCTCGGCAATCAGGCGGAGCATTTTTGTCGAGGCGCAAACTTGATGCACATCGCCGGGCTCATTGGTCGCAAGGATTTTGCGGGTGTGGAGCACGCGATCCGCGCCTTGCAGGACGCGTACATGAATCTGCGGCACGGGCCCATCCCGGTGGTCGCCGCGCCCATCGGGCAGACCCTGGGTGGCGGGACCGAGGCCTGCCTGCACTGTGCGGAGATCCAAGCTGGCGCCGATTTGTTCATGGGCCTGGTGGAGGTAGGGGTGGGGGTGCTTCCGGCCGGCGGTGGACTCAAGGAGATCGCGCGACGCGCTTCCGAATGGGCCGCCCGCGCGCCCGATCAAGATCCATTTCCGCTCATCAAACAAGGTTTTCAGGCCGTGGCCACGGCGCAAGTGTCGGGTTCCGCGCTCGAGGCACGCGCCCTGGGCTTTTTATCCCCGGGCGACGGGATCACCTTCAACAAACGGCGCGTGATCGCCGACGCCAAACAACGCGTGCTCGGGCTCGCTGCCCGGGGTTGGGTCCCGCCAGACGCACAGCAGGCCATCTCGGTGATTGGCGCCCCTGGCGGAGCCAATCTGATGATGGCGGTGCAGATGTTTCAATGGGGAGGTTACGCCTCCGCCTACGACAAACACATCGCGCAGAAGGTCGTCCACGTTCTTTCCGGCGGAATGCTAGCCACGGCGGGAAAGATCTCAGCACAAGCTTTGTTGGATCTCGAACGAGAAGCGTTCGTGAGCCTGTGCGGAGAAGCCAAGACGTTTGACCGCATCACCCACATGCTCAAAACCAAAAAGCCCCTGCGCAACTGACCCCCATGCGCGCGCCTAGACAAGGACACAACAAGCAATGACTCAGCTCAAATCAGCAGTATTGGTCGCCGCACGTCGCAGCGCCGTGGGGAAGGCACCACGGGGAGAATTGCGCAACACACGCCCCGAGGACATGGGCGCGCAGGTCTTGCGTGCCGTACTCGACGCGGCCAAGTTGGCGCCGGAGCTCGTGGACGACGTGCTCGTTGGGTGCGCCATGCCTGAGGCCGAGCAGGGCCTCAACTTTGGACGCAACTTAGTGCTGCACGCGGGCCTACCAGACACCGTCTCCGGGGCGACGATCAATCGATTTTGCGCGTCCGGGCTGCAGACCATCGCCACGATGGCCGAACGCATCATGGTCGGCGCCGTCGAGATCGGCGTTGCTGGTGGCGTCGAGTCGATGAGTTTGGTGCCCATGGGGGGCCATGTGACCCGCTTGCATCCAGACATCGTGGCGCGCCGCCCTGAGGTCTACATCAACATGGGTCTCACCGCGGAGAACGTCGCAGCGCGTTTTGAGATCTCCCGTGCTGATCAGGATCAGTTTGCGCTTACGAGCCACCAGCGCGCCGCACAAGCCCAGCAGCAGGGGCGTTTCAACAATGAAATTGTGCCGCTCACCACCGGTTTGGGAAAACAGTTCCAGGCTGACGAAGGGGTACGCGCTGACACGTCCTTCGAGGCACTCAGTCAACTCAAGCCGGTGTTCGCCGCACGCGGCAGCGTGACCGCAGGAAACTCATCGCAAACTAGTGATGGCGCGGCCTTTGCCCTGCTGATGAGCGAAGACAAGGCGCGGGACTTGGGCCTCAAACCGATTGCCCGATACGTGGGGTTCGCCGTGGCCGGTGTCGCCCCAGAGGTGATGGGCATCGGGCCGATTGTAGCTATTCCCAAGCTCCTCAAACAGACGGGCGTCAGCTTGGCGGACATCGACGTGATCGAGTTGAACGAAGCTTTTGCGGCACAGGCACTCGCAGTCATGCGCAAGCTCGACTTGGATCCTGCGAAGGTCAATCCCAACGGCGGTGCGATCGCACTGGGGCATCCACTGGGATGCACCGGTGCAAAATTGACCGCTACGGCTCTGTCGGAGTTGCAGCGCATCCAAGGCCGTTATGCACTGGTCAGCATGTGCATTGGTGGTGGCATGGGCGCTGCTGGCCTTTTTGAGCGCATGTGATTGAGGAGTTGGTTGGTGCGGACGGGCGCCGTCCGCTCGCCTCAGCTGAACAAAAAAAAGGAGCCGCTCCCGTAGCTACGGACGCGGCTCCCTTCCTGTTTGCGGTTCCGTCACGGATTTTGCGCGACGATTTCCGCTTCGAGACGATCGAGTTCGGCCTCGAGATTTTCCAGCGCTACCGTGCGAGAAGCTTCCTCTTCAAAATCCTCCGAGGTGGGGATCTCGTCCCCGCGACTGCGAGGGGTGTCTGGAGCCAAGCCGCGAATACGAACCTTCTTGGCGGCTTTGGGCTTCTCGTCTTTGGCCTTTTCTGCAGTCTTGTCTGATTTTTCTGGCTGACTCTCCGACTTCTTGTTGCAGCCGACAGCCAGTGCGCAGCACAGGGTAATAAAAAATAGGCGCTTCATGGTGCTCCTCCCGCGGGCTTGGCGACGGGTTTAGCTGCCGCGCTCGGCAGGGGTGGGTGTCCTGGGGGCAATTTCGACGTAGCCGACTTGTCCTTGTCCTTTGCCTCGGGTGCGGGTGCTGGTGGCTTGTAGTTCTTGATTTCGGCCTTGGCGAGCAGGGCCTTGAGGCGCTCCTGGTGGGAGGCATTCTCTTTGCCGAGCAACTCTTTGGCCTTTTCAGCTTGTTTGGGTTTGTTGTCGAGTTCTGCCAAGTACGCCAGTTGATTGAGCCGGGCTACGCGCCACGCATGGCTCCGGAGCTCCTCCTTGAGTGCAGGGTGCAGCGGCTTGTCGCCGACGACCTTCTCCGCTTCCTTGCGGCTCTTCTCTGCGCGATCTTTGCGATCCTTGCGCAGCTCGGCGGTGTGTTGCGTCACCTTCTTGCGCAACTCCTCCACCTTCTCTGGGTCGCGTTTCTGAAATTCGCGGCGCGCCTCGTTGTGTGAGCGAAGGATTTCGTCGCGAGCGCGGCGCAAATCACGCAGTGCATCGCGCCGTTCCTTGCGCGCTTCCGCAGCTGCTTCAGACTTCGGATCGGCAGGCTCGGGGATGGAACTCAATTCCTTGTGAGCTTCGCGGTAATGCTTCATGGCATCGACGCGCGAAACGGGACCCGCAGGGGCTGCGCCCGGTCCATGTGGACCTCCAGGGCCGTCGGGCCCGGGTGGCGTGCCAGCTTCGCCAGGCGCACCTTTGTCATTGAGATGCTGGAGCCCTGGCGGGCGCGCATCCTTGTCCTTGTTCTTGCCTTCTCCCTTGGCTTTTGCTCCTGGTGGAACGTTTGCGGTGGGTTTGGCCTGTGCGGGCGCAGCGGGTTTGTCGGCTGCGGCCGGCTCTTGGGTGTGGGCGACTGTGGACCAACTGGCCAGCGCCAAAACAGATGCGATCCCAAGGCTCGTTGCTTGCCCTGAAACCTTGCTCATTTTGCTCATCAATAAGCCTCCTGGGGGGCGAGCATAGTCAACGAAATCGCACCGTATCAAGCCCCGGGTTGGTTGGGTTCCACATTATTGGTATGAGTAGCCGGATGAGGGCCGCGCCCCGGAGCAAGGATTGGTGGCTGTGGGGTTATCTGGGAGCACTGCTGATCGATGGAGTGGGTGCCGGGGTCCACTGGACCTTGGCGCGGCTCCATCAGCCTGGTCCGGCCTGGCAGCAGGTATTTCCCGAGGGGCCCTGGCGCTTTTTGTTTTGGGCCGCGCTGGGTGTTTCGCTGGTGGCTTTGCTGCTGTCCGTGCTCAAGGGTGCCCTATCCTGGCATGACCCCCATCCTTCCGACGTGGGCTCGGCTCAAACGCGCCAGCCGATCGCCGCGGCTCTCGCGGAGGTCAATCGCGGCGTCGCGGGCGCCTTGGCAAGCGCGGAGCCGGACATCCCTCGGGTGCTGGATGAAGTTTTGCGTGGAGCATTGGTGGTGTCCGCCAGTGACATTCACTTCAGTCCTGGCTCGAGTCAGCTCAAGGTCACCTACCGCATTGATGGGATCCTGCATGACGTGCTCACGTTGGATGCGCCCGCGTCCAGCCGCGTGGTGTCTCGGATCAAAGTGCTCAGCTACCTTGAGACCTATTCCAAGGAACCTCAAGATGGCAGTCTGCGTCGCCGGGTCGGCGACGTTGAGCTGGAGGCGCGTGTCTCGACGTTGCCTGCCAACCATGGCGAACGGGTAGTACTCAGATTGGTGCGCGGGGCGCATTCCATCCCGACCCTGCGAGAACTCGGATTTGACCGCACCGTGGCACTGCACCTGGAAGAACTGCTCCAAAAGCCGCAGGGCATGATCTATGTCAGTGGACCAGTGGGTTCGGGCAAGACCACGACGCTCTACTCAGCGCTCCAGCACGTTCACGTCAGTCGTGGCGAAACCACCTCCCTGGTGACGTTGGAAGATCCGATTGAGATGCAGCTGTCCTTTGCCACCCAGACGCAGATCAACGCCAAAGTCGGCATGGGTTTCGCCTCCGCGCTGCGCAGCATCTTGCGGCAAGATCCAGGTGCAATCATGCTCGGCGAGATCCGGGACCGAGAAACCGCGCACATCGCCACGCAAGCCGGGCTCACTGGGCACCTGATCCTGACGACGATCCATGTGCAATCGGCCGCGGGTACGTTTGAACGCCTGTCTGAACTCGACATCGAGCGCTTCGTGCTCTCAAGTTCGTGTTTGGGCGCCTTGGCGCAGCGTTTGGTGCGCGCGTTGTGCCCCGAGTGTCGTAAGCAAGGGACGCCCAGCAGCGAGTTGTGTGAGCGTTTCACTCAGCTGGGCTGGGACATTGCAGGGCGGAGCTTCTTTGAACCCGTGGGGTGTTCCGCCTGTGAGGGACGCGGCTATCACGGGAGGCTCCCCGTGGCTGAACTCTTGGTGATGTCCTCGAGCCTGCGCGCCGCAGTCCAACGTGGGGCTGGACGCGAGGAACTTCAGCGCATCGCGCAGTCGGAAGGCATGGTGACAGTGCTTGAAGCGGCCATGCAACATGCAGAGCACGGCAAGACCAGCTTGCTCGAGGTATTGCGTGTTGCCGGCTAAGCTTCTGGTGGCCTTGCAGCAGGGGGCGGCAGCGCTCAGCCTGCTCGTTGCCGTGCGTTTTACGTTCGTAGAAGCACGCGCTTTGGTCGAAGGGCTCGACCACCCGGCGCCGCCGGTCGGTGGTTCGGCGGACGGTTCTGCTCAGAGTGGGGCGAGCGGTCCGGCCGACCCTGCCGAAATGGTGAGGACAGCCGCGCAAACTCGCGAGCAAGTGCTCGATCAATTCCGCGAAGAGCTGGCGTCGGCGGTACCTGCCACACCCGCTCCTCCTGCAGTGCGCCAGCGTCACATCTTCGTGGATTTGGGGCCTGCCCGTTCCAACGTGTACATCGCAGGCAAGCTCGTTGGTCAAACACCGTTCGGCGGGCAAATCAGCTGTGTGGAGGGGGGGGGAGTCGAAGTCGTCGTACTGCCCGAGCACGGCGCACCCATCAAGCGACTCTACGAATGTCGAACAGAACCTTCTCCGTCACCTGCCGGCGCGCCCGGGCTCCCTGAACTTCTGCAGGGGCAGAGCGTTTCCAACCTGAAACCTTCCCCAGGGCAATAATTGCAAACCTGGAAGCAGATGCTCATCCAAACTATTGAATTTATTGACCACCGACATGGCACAGGAATTGCTTATAGCCTCAACAGCAGCAGACTGTGGCTTCCCCCCCTCCGCCCGGTCTGCTGCCTTCTTTTTGTGCACCTGAGTAGCGCAAGAAGTCAGCCTGAGGAGCCTCCTCCACCGAGGGCCGCTGCTCCCGCCTCAGACGTACTCCCGCCTTCGGCGCCACCCATCCCGCCGGCGCCGCCCTCGTTCGCGGGAGGACAGTCGTCCAGACGGACCCGGATTTGCGCTGCTGTCTCAACGGGTTGTCCGGCGCTCAGGTAGGGTGAGCCATCCCGACCATCGATGAGCCGAGCATCGAGCCGCACTAGATCAGCGCTGACCAATTCCGGACCAAGCACGATGGCCAGGCTGGCGCGCGCCACGTGCGCGACCCGACCTTTCTTCGACTGCAACCCGAGGTCGATGTATCCACAGTTGGGGTGATCCTCGCAATCTCCCGGTGGTCGCAAGTCCCAATGGTCGAGCAGGTGAGGGATCTCGTCGTCGGGCCCGAAATGCACCGTGAGGTGACCATCGCATGCCACAATGATCTCCTCATCGAGCTCAAACTGTTCACCCCGGCCATTTTCTACGGACTCAATTTCCAACTTCAGCGCGGTAGCATTCTTCTTGCTCGAGCTGGTTGAACAATTGGAGGACAGAAGGAGCGCTGTTGTACAAACTGCCCAGCTGAGGCGAGCAAAGCGCTGACGGAACGGACCGGTTGCAGGGTTCATTGGGCCCAGTCCTGGCCGCCACCGCGACGCGTGTCAAGCCGAGCTCCTCAGCGGCGCTTGGGCTTTTCTTCCTCGGTGGGCGCGGTGGCGCGAGCCGGGTCGAGCTCAACGTGGCAGAGTTGAACGCGAAATGAGCCGAGCAACGCTGCGGTCGCGGCTTCGCCATCGCCGGCGTCAGAGAACTTGAACTCTCCTTCCACGACCCCAAACGGCTCCCGTGAAAAGCGGGCGAGCTTGACGTGTCCGCCTGGGGGCAACGGCCGACTTTCCTGAGCCAGTCGCACATAGGGCAGGGCCCAATTGGGGCTGGGCGCTTCGGCGGGGGATGGAGCGGGACGTAAATCTGAAAAATAAGCCACGGGGAGGCCCTCCCAGGAGAACTCACGCCCGGTCAAAGGCTTGCCCGGTTCAGAGTGCAGCGTCACGGTGACGTACACGTCGCCTTTGCCAGGAGGCACGTAGGTCTTACAAGGGACAGGATACGAGGCCAAAATGATCCGCAGCAGGTCACCTTCACCTGGTAGTTCAAAGTACTGGGCGTAGGCGGACTTGGGGGAGAAATGCAGGATGCGGTCCGGTCCAACTTGGAGAGTGATGGGGGGGGCCTCGGGGGAGCTGCATCCGAGCAGCGTGCTCAGCCAGAGCGCGCTCCAGCCACTGATGCGTCGAACAGGAAAGCGCGCTCGACGCGCAAAGACGTGGCCGGGGGCCCAATTCATGTCGGGTTCATCCCGGATGGTCGCACTGCGGTCAAGTCGAGCAACGTGCTCAAGCCTCAGCCCTGACCTACCGAACGCAGCACTTTGGGCAAGGGCAGTGGCCAGGGTTGTTCAGTCAGTGGCAACATGGCCGGAGTGAGCGCGTGACGCACCTGGGACGCCGAGGGACGTTGCCGCGGGTCGTGTCGCAGACAGCTCCCGATGATGTTGGCCAAACGGTCCAAGTGCGGAACCTTGGACATGACTTGCAGCGCTTCGATCCAGCCATCGTGTGAGACGTGAGCGGTGACCAACGCAATCTCGTCCGGGCCTTGGAAAAGCACCTCTCCGGTCAGCATCTCATAGGCAAGACAGCCAAAGGCGTAGATGTCGGCAGGGGGTGGTTTTGGCGTGGTCTTGTCAGGCACGACCCCCAGCACTTCAGGAGCCGTGTACTCGATGGTCCCGCAGCCCGGACGCAGAGTGCGACCACTCAGGCCAAAGTCCACGAGCACCGGCGTGCTACTGTTGCGCAGAATGACGTTGGACGGTTTGACGTCCAGGTGACCCACTTCCACCGTGTGCATGGCCTCGAGCCCGGCCAAGATGCCGTCCAAATGTGAAATGACCCGCGGCATGGTGAGGGCACGGGAGCGAATGAGTCGGTCGAGCGGCGTGCCATGGATGAGCTCCATCACCAAGATGGGCTTGGGCCGCGCGCTGAGATCAAAGGTGACGAAACGGGCTAAATTTTCATGACTGGGCAAGGAGAGCAAGGCCCCGGCTTCGTCACGAAAGAGCTGAAAAAACTCCTGCTCACTCATGCTGCGCGCGGTGGCTGGATCGTATTCTGGGACCTTGAGCGCGAACTCTTCTGCCTGGGGGTTGTTGCGCTCCTCCAAGCGCCTCGCCAAAAAGACTGAGCTGACGCCGCCGCTACCCAGGGGACGCACTACGTGAAATGAGCCAATGGCCCGGCGCGGGAGCAACCAGTTGGGCAGGGCCGCGCGACGGGTAGGCAGATGAGCAGCTTCGGTGCCTTCAGCTGACGCTGACATCAACGGCAGTTGCTCGATGCGGTAGACGACCTGCTCGACCACACGGGCGATGCATTCAGGTAGCCCGAGCACCATTTCTTCCACCACGGGGCCCAGATCGTCGATCTTGGGAGGTTTTTCTGACTCCATTCCGTGTTCGACGAGTTCATATAGCCCGATGTCCTCGTTCGGTGCTGGGATAGAACGCAGGCTGGCGAGTACCCGACGCTCCGCGTTGCGCACCATGTGCACCAAGTCCTCGCAGGCGGTCCGCAAGTCCTCCAGCACGGGGGCGCCCGTGTCGCGGGCCTGCACGAGTTCGACCTGACCACGCGCGGTCGCCACCCGTTCCAAAGCGCGCCCCAGCCGAAAGAAGATCCGCCTGAGGGACTCGGCATGATAACCGGCCTCACCACCCAGCCCCCGGTTGAGCGCGCGCAGTCTCGCGATCTTGCGCAGAGCGTCTGCGACGGTCATGTGATCGCTTGCGGCAATAGGGAGCGACCAGCCCGGAGCGGACTCTGAATCGAGGGCGTCAGCGCCGCCCACGTTCATGAACTCGGCCAACGCTGTGAGGGGCTGGGCCACTTCTGGCAAAGTGGACGCCTCAGCGATGACCTTCACAGAATAATTGTCCGTGAGGGTGCTGGCCACAACCAAGAACAAGTCGCTGGCTTGCACGACCCCTTGGCGCACAGCAGCGTCCATCGACCGCGCCAAAGCGGCACAGAGCACGCGGTGCAACATCGCATCTGGACCGTCCCCCAGACGCTTCAACAGCAGCCGCAGCGCGCGTTGCAGGCGCAGGTGGGTCTCCTTACGTTCGATGTCGGTGCTATTGCCGAGCTCGGCGTCGACCAGATGGAGGACCACCAGCAGCCGGCGTTGGTCCACGAGCGCTATGTCCCGGTTCCACTCCAGCTTTCCGGCCCGCTCGAGCCCATCGAGCAAGCAGCGGCTCACCCGGTTGTGCAAGCGATCAAAGGATTCGACCGTTCGACCCGAATCCCCGGGGCCACGCCCCAGAAGCAGCAGGTGGTGGAGGGTGGCCCCACTGAGCGCGCCCTGGTCGAGTTCAGCCAGGCTGGCCACCAGGGGGCCCAGCGCTTGGGCGTCGTCGATGGGGGACGCCTCGACGAAGGCAGCGAGCTCATGGGCCTCGCCGAGTGCATGCAGGGCTGCTTGATACGCGGCGGCAGCGCCGACCGATTCGAAGTGCTGCAGGGCCTGGGCCACGCGGGTGGACAGATCGACCTCTTGCTCACGCTCCATCGACAGCGCACGCAGGCCTCGTGAAATGAGTGAGCGCTCTGCTTTGCTCTGCGACTTACCGTGTTCCACGAGCGTAGAGTGGAGGGACAGCCGAGCGCGTACCGCAAACTCCTGATTGTGGATGCGCCCGATCAAATCTGCCCACGCCAAGGCGACGTCGGGTCGTTTGAGGTCCGCCAGATGATCGAGCACGCTCTCCGCGATTTCTGGTTCCATCTCCACGACTCGCGCCAGGCCGCTCACCATCGCGGCAGCTAGCCCGCGGTCCTTGTCCATCAACGGACTCTGCAATACTGAAATGACGGAGCGATGCGCCTCTTCATCCCCGAGCACGGTGCTTGCGACCAAGGAGACCGCGCCACGCCGCCATTCAGTCACCCCCAAAGCCGGGTCCAAGGACTGCTCTACCTCCTGCTTGATTTCGGTAGAAATGGCCCCCAGAAGCCCGCGCGCGATGGCTGCGTGTTGCCACACCAGCGGCTCGCGATCCGCTAACAAAAGGCGCCAGGCCGCGCCCGTACGCTCCCCGATGAGCAAATTCCTGGGATGAGGATCGCCTAGCTGGAAACGAAATACCGCCTCGCGCGCAGCATGTTCATAGAGCAGGGCGGCCATCCGCCGTGAAGGGAGCGCACCAGTGGACGGCACTTCGATCCAGTCGCGGTGGGTTGCGTTGCGCGTGGTGAGCGTCAAAGCGAGCGGCGCCACGTTGACCTCTGAGTCGACGGGCAGCTCCAAACACAGCGCAACCCGCGCGCGCAGCGTGGGTGTGAGGAGCGGGTGGGCCGCACCCAGGGCCATGCGACTGGCCACCGCCACGAAACTGCGTGCATCTCCCTTGTACAGGCGTTCGAACACCCGACGGCGCAGATCACGCTTGATGTGTCCTGCTGGCAGGGCGGATGAAAGCTCGTAGAGCGCGACAGCTCCGCGCCCAGCGTCGAGCAGGTCAGTTTGATCCACATAGCCCCGTTCAAGGGCGATGTGGGTGGCCAATTCAAGCGCGACCGGGTCGACGCCATCCAGCGGCGGCGGTCCAAGACCCCCCGAAGCTTGTTCGAGGGCCGTCATGGCTTGACGAAAGCTGGCGGCCTGCTGACTCGGATCTTGTTCGAGCGGCAGTTTGAGCAGCAACGTTGCAGGGGACGAGCGGACGCGCATGGATCGAAAACGCCACGTACTGTACGGACAAGCCGCCCAACACCCAAGGTGAATTGGGAGATTGTTCTTATCCTCCGGGCGTCGCGGCTGCTTATGGATGTCAACCCGGGGACCGGACGGTTCAGCCTAGAGACTTGGTGAAAAAACTCATGCATGCTTGCGCTGTGAGTTGGATCAATGTGTTGTTTGCCCACGGCACCATCAGCGCACTCGAGGAGCTGCCTCAATTTTTGACCGAGGTGCGTCGTGGCAAGCCGCCCAGCGCTGAGCTGCTTGCGGAAATGCACGCCAGGTACGAGCGGATCGGACACTCTCCGCTCCTTGAACACACACGACAACAAGCCCGCGACCTCGAGCAGCGTTCGGGGCGAGAGACCCGCGTGGCCATGCGGCTCTGGCATCCGAAACTGGCGGAGGTGGTGTCGGACCTCACTTCGCTCGACAAGATTTGCCTCATCCCCATGGCGCCGTTCAGCGTCGAGGTGTATCGGGCTGCCGCTGAGCAGCAACTTGCCCAACTCCCTGCGGCCCGCCGTCCGCAACTGCGCGCAGTGGCTCCCTGGGGGGCGCACCCGCGCCTCATCGACGCCTACGTGGCGGGCATTGTCGAGACCATAAATGAGAGCGTGCCTGTTGAGCAGCGCGCTCAGGTGCCGGTGATTCTGACCGCCCACAGTCTGCCCAGCGCGGTGATCCGTGGGGGAGACCAGTATCAACAGCAATTTCTCGCCACTGCAGCACTCGTAGCGGCCCGTCTCCCCCAGCCAGTGACCACGTGCTTTCAAAGCCAAGGGGCGGACGGCGGTGAATGGTTGGGTCCCGGACTGAGCGAGGGGCTCAAGGACTGCGCGACCCGAGGCGCTGGGCCGGTCGTGGTCGCCCCCATCGGCTTTTTCGCCGAACACGTCGAGACGCTGTACGACCTCGATGTGGAGGCCAGGGCGCAGGCACAGGCGCTGGGATTGCGTCTGCTCAGGGTGCCCACCGTGCATGGGGACCCGGGACTGCTCGATGCGTTGTGTGATGCCGCCGAACAAGCCATCCACGGCTCCACCGCGTCCGACTGAGCTAAAGGGTCGCCCACTCTACCGGATTGACAGCCGCCCCACGCAACCTAAGTTGGCGGCGTGATCGAGCCCGAACAAGTCATCGTGCGTCTCCGCGGCGCATTCCCCGACGCCGACATTCAATTGGACGACCTCACGGGGACCAAGGATCATTACCAGGCCCGGATCGTCAGCCAGGCGTTTTCCGGTAAGTCCCCTGTCGCACAGCACCAATTGGTCTACGCGGCGCTCGCGGAAGAGATGAAAGGCCCGATCCATGCCCTGGCTCTGAAGACCTACACGCCCGAGACGTGGGCGAAATTGGAGAAGAAGTGATGGACGAAACTGTGCGTGAGCGAATTGTAAAATTGACCAACAGCAAGCGGGTGGTGTTGTTCATGAAGGGCAGCAAAATGTTCCCACAATGTGGGTTCTCCGCTCAGGTCGTCGGGATCCTCAAGGAATCAGGCGTCGACTTTGACACCCACAACATCCTCAGCGACCAGGAGCTCCGCCAAGGGCTCAAGGAAATTTCCAATTGGCCTACCTATCCCCAGCTCTATGTGGACGGCAAGCTGGTCGGGGGATGCGACATCGTCACGGAGCTCCACGAGACTGGTCAGTTGGCAGAAATCCTGTCCCCGTAAGCGCCCCTCACGTAGACTCGCGCCGCGCTGGGCGCTCGTTGCTCTACGGTAGAACGTCGCCGGCGACGGCGTGCTGGTACGTCTGAGAGTTCAATATGAGTCGCGATGCACAGGTCGGCACACTTGTTTCTGAGGGAGGAGACAAGACGCTTACGCCCGACGAACAACAGCATTTCGTCGCTGAAGCGCGCCGCCGCTCATGGCTTGGCCTCGAGCAAGGTGAAATCCTGGGTGGCCGTTTTCGCATCCAGGAGTTGATCCAGAGCGGAGGCATGG
>Ga0315912_10000902_pt1 | contig 42510 bp, 33 predicted proteins | sample VfabasoilMG_FD_204469 | JGI IMG/M metagenome (GOLD analysis project Ga0315912, IMG submission 204469) | Garden soil microbial communities collected in Santa Monica, California, United States - V. faba soil | ecosystem: Environmental > Terrestrial > Soil > Garden | place: USA: California... | reverse complement strand
GAACGAACTTCCGACTTGAGGCACTAGTCCACTGGAACCTTGATTTCGATCGTAAGAAACGTCGTCAGCGTCGCCCAGGGCAAGGCGCGAAACCGAAGGTCTATCGGGGCCATACATCGAGGTTTCGCAACGCGGCCATCGACGACGGGGGCGATGTTTCTTACGATCGAAATCAAGGTTCCAGGGACTAGGCTTCGAGGGGTTGTTCGCAAAGGCCGCTCGCTGCGGCAGCGAAGCTGCTTCGCACACCCAAACGCTCGCCTACGGCTCGTTGGGTCGTCTCGACGGACCCCGAGAGGCGATTGGAGGGCTCAGCCGCCGAAGCTGACGGCGGTGCGGCCTGTGACGCTGCCGATCGTGACGACGAGTTCCTGTGGTTCGATCGGCTTGGCGACGTGGACTTGATAGCCGGCGAGCAACGAGCGGGTGCGATCCTCCGAGCGTGCAAAAGCCGTCAACGCGATCGCGGGCGTCCTGCCTCCTTCCGTGGCGGGCAGGGCCCGAAGTTCGCGGATCATCTGATAGCCGTCCTTGTCGGGCATGCCGATGTCGCTGACCACGACATCGGGATGGTGGGCCCGGACGAGGTTGAGGCCCTCGTCGGCCGAGGCCGCCGTGAGAACGCTCGCGTCTGCACCGAGTAAGACGCATCGGACCATCTCGCGTGCATCGATCTCATCGTCGATGACGAGCACGGTGATACCCGACAGCGAGAGCGGAATATCCGGGCGGAGCGCGATTGGGGACGCCGTGGGATGAGTGCGATCGGTTTTCTCCCGGACGACGCGGAGGGGCAGGTTCACGACGAAGGTGGTCCCATGGCCTTGACCGTGGCTCTCCGCGCGAACCGTGCCGCCGTGTAGCTCGACGAGTTGTTTGACGATCGAGAGTCCGAGTCCGAGTCCTTTGTACGAACGCGTCGTCGTCGAATCGGCCTGACGGAACCGCTCGAACAGGTGCGGCAAAAACTCCGGAGCAATGCCGATCCCCGAGTCGATCACCGTGATCTCGGTATGCGAGTTGACGCGCGCGAGGAGGATGTCGATCTTTCCGCCTTTGGGCGTGAACTTCACCGCGTTCGACAGCAGGTTCCAGACGACCTGTTGCAACCTCTGAGGATCGCCGCTGACCGGACCCGCGAACGGATCGAGAACGGTTCGCAGTCGGATCGATTTTGCGTCGGCCGATGGGCGTACCGCGTCTACGGCCGAGGTGATGACCGCCGCAAGATCCGCGGGCTGCACGTCCAACCGGATCTTGCCCGAGACGATCCGATTCATATCGAGCAGGTCTTCGATCATTTGCGCCTGCGCGCGGGCGTTGCGAACGATCGTTTCGAGACCTCGCTGACCCTCCGACCCCGCAGTCGCACGCGCGAGCAGGATCTCGGCCCAGCCGAGCACCGCGTTCAGGGGCGTGCGCAGCTCGTGCGAGAGCGTCGCGAGGAACTCGTCTTTCATCAAGCCCACGCGCTCGGCTTCGGCACGTGCCGCGCGTTCGGACGCTGCGGCACGCCGAGCCGCGTCGAACAGTCGAGCATTGTCGATGGCGACGGCGGCCTGGGCGGCCAGCCCCACGATCATGCGCTCCGTTCGTTCGCTGAACACGTTGGGCGTCGAGTGCCCAAAAAACAGGCCCCCGAGGGTTGCACCGCTGCGTGAGATGACGGGTGCCGCGAGATAGCTGCAGACCGGTAGATGGCCGGCCGGCATGCCATGATGCGGTGCCCATTGCCCGTAACGTGGATCCTCCTTGACGTTGCCACTGCGGATCACGCCGTCACCGGCAAACGTGGGCGCGAACAAAGGCGTCGAGCGTGGATGACCGAAGTGCTCGAACGCCTCGCGCGGTGCTCCCGATAGCGTGAACAACGTGAAGACGCCGCCGGTGTCGTCGGTCATGGTGTAGAAGAACGCACCGAACTCCGCTCCGCTCAGCTCCTTCCCGGCATCGGTCACGCTCTGCACGACGACCTCGAGATTGAGGTTCGAAGCCAAGAGCGAACCGGTTCGGTTCAACAGCTCGAGCAGCCGGGTCTCTTCTTCGAGAGCGGCCTTCGTTGAGCGCAGCTCTTCGTCGGCACGTTGGCGCGCGACCAAGATGGCGTGCGCATTTTGCAACGCGACCGTGCGCATCAGCTCTTCTTCGTCGTCTGCTTCGTCCATTAGCATCAAGCGACTCCAAGAGCTCGGGCGGCGAGCGCGGTGCCTTCGATCCTCGCGCGGATCTTCGCGAATGCGGTGTCGCGTGTTGTCGAGGTGTCATCGCTGAACGGGGCGAAACCGCAGTCGTCCGTGGTTCCGAGTTGATCGAGCGGAATGTAGTCGGCCGCCTCGATGATGCGATCACGGACCTCCTCGGGCGTTTCGACCCGTGGGTCGATCGGGGAGACGACCCCAACGAAGATGCGTTGCCCCGGTTTGAGATACTGTCGCAGGATCTTGAGGACTCGGCGGCGATCGGGTTCGCCTGCGAGCGCGACGTAGAAGTTGGTCACGTCGAGGCGAAGCAAACTGGGCAACAGCTCCGCGTAGTCGACGTCGGCGCTGTGTGTCGAGCCGCGGTCACCCCCGGGGCAGGTGTGAACGCCGAGCAGCTTCCGCTCTTCGCTCGTAAACCGAGCGAGTGCGAGATTGTTGAGCTCGATGAGTGTGGTCAGCAGTTCGCCGCTCGGATCGAGCTTCACCGCGAACCGACCTTCGGTGAAGTCGATCTGGACGACATGCGCCCCGAGCTCGAGGCACCGACGCACTTCGATCTCGTGCTCACCGAGCAAATCATCGATGAATTGTTCCCGCGAGTAACCGGGCAAGCCATGGGCCGGATAGAGCAGGCTCAACGCCGATGGGGAGATCACCGCCTGCTTGACCGGAACACGGGCGTATCGCTGCGCGACGACCAGATAACGATCAGCATACGACGCATAACGAAACGGTCCAGCCGTCAAGCGTGGCATTCGACGGATGTGGCCGGACGCGAATGGGATCTTGAACCCCTCGGGATCGGTGTTGGGCAGGCCGTGCACGCAGTACGTCCAGAAGTTGTGATACTTGCGCTGTTCTCCGTCCGTCACGACGGGCGAACCGGTGGCTTCGAAGCGCGCAATCGTGTCGCGGACCGCTTCGTCGTAGAATCGCTCGACCTCTGGTGTGCCGTGACCAATGCGCGCAACGGCTTCGATGAGTTCGAGGGGACGCGGAATACTGCCGATCGGCTCCGTCGGAATCATCACGCCTCCACTCTAAACGACCCCCGTCGCATTGAGCCAGCACGGCAAGGCTCGGTTCGGCCGAGGCGCCCGCGTGCAAAAATCGATGGGATGCAGTTCCGATGGATGCTAAGTGGAGATCCGCCGGTTTGCGAGGCGTGAATTTACGAAGATCGATGTCGCCCCATGTCGATCGTTGCAGGTTGCAGGGTGTGCCTTTTGCGAGGAATAGCGGGTACAGCCGAGTGAAGCGGCGATTCTTTGCATTCCCGTCGCTTCTACAGCGTTGAACGGTCTGACCGGTAGCGGCCGATGGGCTGGGTCCGCTTCGCGAACGGCGATGCCGTGTCCTGGAATGCGCGCAACGGTCAGGTAGTCACGGCGAGGGTCGACAGAACCCATCGTCGGCGCAGGCGAGCCCCGTACAGCAGCTGCGATCGTCGAAGCACCACAGGCTCGGGATCTCCTCGCCGATACACTCCGACCGGCAAAAAAAGTCGTCCTCGGGTCGTTCGGAAACTCCCACCGCGACCTCGGCCACACAGTACGAGCCGTCCACCCCATTCCCGTCGCCGCAGCAAGCCCCGCTTCCGCCCGAAGACTCGGATCCAACATCGCTGCCGCTGTCTCCGCCCGATCCGGTCTCGGACGGGGGCCCCGTGTAGACGCCGTCGGTCAGCACCGGGGGGTCACCCGTCGTGCGTGCCCGCGTGTCCTCTTCGCACGCACCGATGAGAAGAACCAAGGCCGTGGCTGGCCAACCGATGGAGCGGGGTCTGCGGGGCTTCATGATGGGACGAGAGCGCGCTCGAGCCAGAGCCTCCGCGCGAGATCGGGTAAAGTCATGCTTCACGCGGTGAAACGCCGAACCCATGCCGTTCCCTCGGGGGTGAGGCTACCATGAAGCCCGTGCCCGAAGGCCCCGAAGCCACGGCTGGCGCCGACGGTCGCTCACGAGCATTTCGCGAACGGGCGCGGCTCGAGGCCGGGCGTTACGGACCCGATCCTTGGGTGTTCGTGCGCGAGCTGTTGCAGAACTCCCGCGATGCGGGCGCTCGCAACGTGACCCTCGAGGTTCGCGACGCCGATGGGAAGGAGCAGATCCTGTGCTCCGACGATGGCGAGGGCATGACCTTCGAACACGCTCGGCGGTATCTGTTTTCGCTCTACGCGTCGAGTAAAGAAGACAACCGCAACCAGGCGGGCAAGTTCGGTGTCGGGTTTTGGTCCATTCTTCGGTTCGAGCCGCAGTGGATCACGGTCCGCTCGCGGCCCCGACGTGGACAAGGGTTTGGTCTTCGCCTCGACGGCGCGTTGGAACATGCGACCCAAGTGGCGCCGCTCGGCACCGTCGGTACCCAGATCCTGCTCGAGCGAACCGGTGGAGATGGTCGCCTCGAACACCGGGTCTTCGACGCGGTGTGGCAGAGCGCTCGCTATCTTCATTTGCGCGACGCACCGGACCGGCCGTTGCTCGTCACCGTCAACGGTCGTTCTGCCAACGCTGACTTCACGCTTCCGGCTCCGTCCGCGACGTTTCGTCGAGGATCGGTTCGCGGCGTCGTCGGTCTCGGTCCCGCTCCGCGGGTGGAGCTCTTCTCCCGAGGTTTGCGGGTCCGTTCGGCGGCGTCGCTCGAGGATCTGGTCGCGCCTGCCGGACGACATACCTCACGCATGCGTGTGCGGTTTCCCGAACTTCCGGGCGGAGTAGCCCCGCAAGCGCTGCTCGAGAGCGACAAGCTCGAGGTGATGTTGTCGCGGTCGGACGCGCGTGACAACCGAGCCCTCATGCGCCTCGTCCGACTGGCTCAGCAAGAGCTCGAGCGTCTCATCGATCACCAGCTTGCGGCCGCCCGCCCGTTGTCATGGCCCCTGCGGCTGCGGGCCATGCTCACCACTTGGTTTCGGGACTCGTTGGCGCTGCGAACCGCGATGGGGTCGCTCGTCGGCGTTGCCCTGGCGGTTCTCGTGGGTTGGTGGCTTTGGGGCTCCAACACCGGACCCGAGCCATCCATCGGGACGCAAGCGCGGCATTCGGCTTCGGCGTCGAGTCCAACGTCGACCCCGGCACCGCGAGCTTATCAAGACCTCGGAACCCGTTATCGGGGTCCCAAGGTCGACGTGCTATCGCCCGGCTCGGCCGAGCCGATCGAGCTCGAATACGACCCGGCCGACCTTCGCCTGCATTTCGCCGCGCTCAGTTTCAGTCACTTGGCCAATGACGGATCACCGGTTCACGAGGCGGTTGCCGAACAGCTCCAACCGTACGAACTGACCCGCTGCACCGACCCTTGCGTGAGCGTCCAGTTGCCGCTCGCGGGAGCCACACTCGCCACGCGGATCCCCGTGCCCACGGGTCATCGCGTCGTTGGCGGAAGCGTCGAGCTCGATGGGGTCCCGGTGCCCATCATGGTTTCGGGTGAAGGACACCCTGCGGTGGTCTTGTCGCAACCGAAATCCGGACTGCTCAGATTCAAGACCTCGCCCGCTGCGGATCCCACTCCGCTCGAGCAACTCTCCACCAACCCAGCGCTCCCCGAAGACCTGCGCAAACTGGCGCTCCGGCTACGCAAACGCCCGATCCGAAATCGCGTGAAGCCGTTGCTGACGGAAGTTCGGACTCGGGTTCGTTATGACCGCGCCCCCCTGGTCGCTGCGCGACATGCCGAAGCTGTCCGCAATGGTCAGGGATTCATCACACGTACGCTTGCGATCGGGGCGGGGGACTGCGACGTGCAAAACGGCCTTCTCGTCGCCTTGCTCCATGCCGCCGACGTGCCGGCCCGGCTCGCCGTGGGTTATGTCGGCCATTCGGGCACGGTCCATCCATGGCTGCACGCGTGGGTGGAGTATCGCGACGAGCGTTCGCGCTGGCATATCGCCGATGCCAGCGAAACCGCCGAGCCGGCGCTCGCCTCGAACTTTGCGGAGGGCTCCGAATCGGAGCCAGCGAGCGACGACGGATCGATCGTCGACGATGCTGCTGAGGATCCCGCGGGCAACGGTTCGCTGTCCTACATCGCCGCGCGCACGGGGCTCGAGGGACCGGGAGACTCCGCCGAGGCGTCTTCCGAACTTGCGATCTCGGCCCCGCCTGCCCTGTCCGGCTCGGTCTCCGCGCCCCGATCCCCTTGGCTCATGTGGGCCGCTCCCGTCGTATTGCTAGGTCTGCTCGGCACATGGCCGCTGCTGCGCCATCGGACCCGTCGGGCAATCAAACTCGATCGTGGGGCCGATCTCTCGAAGCTTCTACAAGGGGTCCTCCAACAGCCGAGCGCGTTCGGGAACTCTTCCGCCCTGTTCAACCGGCCGCTCGTTCCGCTCATGCGGGGAGGCGCCATCTCGTTGCACCGTGCGCGTCAGCTCGCCGCCGCGGGCCGCCTCTATGGGACGGAGCGACGCCCTTGGCTCGCCAAACGAGCCTCGCGCGCGGGTGCTGCAGTGATCGATCTACGATTGCCCGAGGGGCGCACCGTTGCGGATGCCCTCGGGGCGATCGATCTCGATCGATGGTCCAACTGGATCGAGCAATCGTTTGCCGATCGCCTCGTCGAACGGGTCAACCAAAGCACGCGGAGTCGCGGCGAGGATTGGGGGATCCGGCTCGCGTGCAATCTGCCGGGTGAGATCGCGGTCTTGGACCTGCGCGCACTCGGGGTGCGCCTGCCATCGCTCCGCGCGGGTCGCTTGGTCCTCCTCGACGCCAACAGCCCGTGGGTCACGCAAGGGCGCCAGCGTGAGGCCGATGCGCCGGAGTTCGCCGTGTTCATGGTCCTCGATCGGGTCGCCGAACATCTGGATCTCCCCAGCCGACGCCGCGCTTACCTCCTCAGCCAATGGGCCCGACAAGCCTTGCTCGAAACCTTTCCGCCGACCGAGGTGCCCGCGGTTGGGGGGCGGCCGGCTTGAACCTCGACTCGACGATCGACGTTGGTGGTCTGCTCACGATCGACGTCGCGGCCGAGCTGCGCAAACTTTCACAGGCCCAGTTCCAAGGTCCTTGGCAGATTCCGGCCGAGCTCCTGCGACGCGCCCTTCGGCGTGGAGCCACCTCGGTTCGCATCGATACAGGCCGTGGTCGCGTCACGGTCGCGGACAACGGTCGAGGGTTTGCACCGATGGTTTTGCAATGGGTGGCGACGTTGCTCGACCCATCGCGGTCGAACGAAGATCGTCATGCCGCTCTGACGGCGCTCGAGAAACACGGTGAGCTCGCCCTGCTCGGAGCCGCAGGGTTGAACTGCCGCAGGCTCCAAGTGAGCACTCAGGGATCGAACGGCCAAACGACGTTGACCTTCGAGCGTGGCCGAGGTCCGATCCTGCGACAACTCGCCGACAGTGGCCCCTTCGCCACCACGATCACGATCGTGAGTCCGCAGCTCGATCGCCGCCAAATCGGCCACTGGCTGCGTTCAGTCGCTCGCTTTGCCCATATTCCGGTGCTGGTCGATGGCACTCCGGTCGCTCATGGCTTGGACGACGTGATCGCCCGCGGTCAGCTCCGGCCGCCGTTCCGCGGCGTGGTCGCGGTGCCCCGCGATGGCGAGACTGCGCGAGTGTGGCTGCTCGAGCATGGTGTGGTGACCGGGCATGTCACGGTCCCCGAAGCTCCCGCGTTCGAAGCTGCGGTCGAACTCGGGTCGGAGGCGACCGATCTCAATCCGGCTCGGCTTCGCGATCAGGTGTCGCAATCGGTCAAGGAACTCGTCGATCAGGCTGCCGCGTTGGTCGTCGAGATCGGTCCCCGCGTGCGGGAGCTTGCGCTCGCGGATCGGACCCAAATCGCGCGTTTCGTGTTGGAAGCGGTGCATCGCGGTGTTCGTGCGGATCAGATCGCGACCGTTCCCGTGTTTCGGGTGGCCCATGCCGATGGCATGCACTGGGAATCACTTCAAGGCCTCCGCACGATCGCGATCCCGGATCCGAGTGGAGTGCGCGTCTTGACCTCGATCTTTCCCGGCCAGCGCCCGGATCGATTTGCGCTCGGTCATACCCCCGCCTTGATCGCGGATGCCACCGAACGCAGTCGGATCGCGGAATTGCTAGGGGTTCGGTTTCGGCCGCCCGCCCGTCGGGAGACCGACGGAACCGCCTTGGTGCTGATCCGGCGGGCGATCGACTCGGGTCGTCGCGCATTGACTCGCGCGCTCGCACGGCTTTTCCACCTGCGATCGGGCCGCGTGCTCGACGATGCGCAGCTCGGTCCCCCCGAGCTGGAATTCCTCGAACATCTGAGAACCCACCTCGTCGGGGACTCCAAGGCTGGGCTCCATGGCATTCGACTCTGCGAGGGCGCGGGGCCGGCTCGCTTGTCGAGCGGACCGCTAGCCGAACTTCGATTGCCGCGTCACAACCCCACGGTGCTCGCGGCCGTGCGAGCGGTAAATGCCGATCCCGCCTGGGTCTACCCGGTCGCGCTCGCCCTATTGGACGGGCACGAACTGCCCCCACCTCGGATTCGCGCCATGTGGCTCGTCGCTGGCCGACGCCCGCCACGAGGATGACGGTCGCTCGCAACCCGACCGCGAAAACGGCTCAGGGCTGCCGTTCGGCTGCGAAGATATCCTGCGAATCCCCGATCCCACGGGCGAAGTAAATGACGCCCAAGTTGTCGGCGAGCCATGGATCTTCTTCACGCTCCGTCGTGTTGACGAATCCGATCTCCTCGATCGCCGTCTCTCCGGGTGGAAGCTCCGTCCAATAGAGATCGTCGTCCTCGGAATCCATGCTCTTGCCAATGTTGGTGGCGAATACGATGAGCTGGCCGTTGCGTTCGACCCACGGCGTGCACTCCCGCGTTCCAGTCCCCGAGAGCGCGCCAATGAGCAATGGCTGCTCGAATTCGAAAACATCGGAGCCCATGTCCAATCGTTCGGCAAAGAAGAGGTCTTCCGACCCTCTTCGTGCCGAACAAAAGAACGCATTGCGTTCACCCCCGGTCGTGACGAAGCCCGAATCGTCGCTGGTGCTCGTCAGCGACATGACCGATACGGGCGGAAGCCAAGGTTGGTCACGTTGGGGTCGGGTGGTCACGAACACGTCCGGTTGCCCTCCGACCTCGCGCGCAAAGCTCATCAAGCGGCCATCGGGGCTGAGTTCGGGCGTCGTTTCGGCCGCATCCGTATTGAGTTCTGCCACCGGTACTGGCACATCCCAAGGATCGGTCGGCGATGCTCGGACCGAAGTGAAGATGTTTTCCGCACCACCCTCGCGCGTGGAACCGAAAAAGATCTCGAGGAGGTCGGTGCTCAACGTCGGATCGTCGTCGGAACGGTCCGAGTTCAGTTCGACGATTTCGACCGCCTCCATGAAGGAGGGCAACCCTTCTGGGGGAGGCAACGGAGGCCCGGTTTCCCCACCGCTTTCGGTCTCGGGGGGTGCATCCGTCGTCGAGCCGTTCATGACCGTGTCCGAGGTCGTCGGATCGATCGGTCCGCTGGTCAGCCCTTCCTCCGTACTCGAGGAGCTGCTGTCCTCACCATCGTTCCCGGTACCGGGACTAACTTCGCTATTGTTGCCCTCGTCCGCGCCGAGGTCGGACTCTCCGAGCCCCCCGGAGTCGAACGTACACGCCCCCAGGAGTGCAAACGCACCCAAAACGAATCCCCGCATCGCAAGTGCGACGGTAACAGCTCCTGTAAGCCTTCGTGTATCGAAAACAGACTCGTGGGCCGGCGGGCAGAACGAAAAGGTACCCCATGACGCGCATGTGTCCGCGGTACAGGCGCGGCATTCGATCATAGGTTCGGTGTGGAACGACGGCGGATCGCCCGCGAAGCTGCTGCTTGAACCCTTGGATCGGGATCTCGATGGGCAGCGTCCATGGCTTCCCGTTCACGTGGATTAGGCGGTGTCGTGATGTTTCCCAAAGCGACGAGCGCATTGCGACGGAGGGCATTGCGCGGAATTCGCCGCAGCGCTGTGTCACGAACGAACGCTCGATAGCGGCCACTTGTCACATTGGCCAGCGTCGCGAGATCGGTCGAGCGCGGTCCTTCGGGAAGGTCTTCGGGCCACGCGTGGGGGGCCACTCGGGAGTTTCGCGACGGAGAGGCATTGTAGGGACAGACCTCCTGGCAAACATCGCATCCAGCGATTCGGACACCGATCGCGTCGAGCAGATCGTCGGCGATTGTCCCGCGATGTTCGATGGTCAGGTAGGCGATGCAACGCCGGGGATCCAAGCGCCCGGCGCTGAGAAACGCCTGCGTGGGGCAGGCCTCGAGACAGCGTGAACAGGATCCACACGCGTCGTAGCGAAGTTTGCCCAGTGGTGGCATGGGTGGGATCGCCACCTCGGCCGAAGTCAGCATCTCGCCCAAGAGGACATAGGAACCGAGGCCCGGGGTGATGAGGCATCCATTCTTTCCCAGGAATCCGAGCCCGGCCAGCACCGCGGCCGATCGCTCCATCACCGGCTTCGTATCCACGCCAACGAGGGTTTCGATCGCCGGCAGTGCCAGATGGATCGCTTGCTCGATGGCTTCGAATCGGCGATGCAGCAGCTGGTGGTAATCGATGGACTGGGCATATCGAGCGACCGGATCTGCCGTGCCGCGATAGGGAACCACACCGATCACGATCGATCGCGCGGAGGCCAGCATTGCCCTTGGGTCTTTGCGAACCTCGCGCGTGCGGGCCATGAAGTCCATTTCCCCATGCAGGCCTTCGTCCAGGTGACGATCGAGCTCCGCACGCGCCCATGCAAAACCGGGATGATCCAACGACACGGCCGCGAGGCCCAGCACACCCACGGTTTCCGCCACCCCGGCCAAGTGCTGCACGAGTTCAGCGTCGAGTTGCATAGGCTCTTCGTCAGGACTGGCCCCGCATCCGCTCGATCAGTTCCCAGACCATCTGTGCGGTGGCGCCCCAGAGCGGAGGTTCACCGATGTCGAAGCAATGCGTCGAACGGCGACCTCCCATTGGGGTTTGTACCGTGATCCGACGATGGACGCCTGGCTTGGCGAGGTCCGCGAGCCTCGGGGACAACACGCGGTGGACCTCCGAGCTCGCCACGGTCGGGCGAGAGGTCGCGTCGGCCCACGCCACGAACGGAACGATCATGAACCCACTCGGCGTCGACACCGTGGGAAGACGACCCAGGATTTGGATTTGCGAAGGTAAAACCGCAACCTCTTCCTCGGCTTCGCGGAGCGCGGTCGCGAGCAGCGAGGTGTCCCCGGGTTCTGGCTTGCCTCCCGGAAATGCGAGCTGTCCTGCGTGAGCACGCAGCAACCGCGAGCGCTCGATCAGGATGAGTCGAGGATCGTCGTGCGAGCACCGCAGACCATCGGGCCAAAGTAGCGCGATCACGGCTGCGGCTTGCAGCGGACCCGGATCCGGGTTCGGCGCATCGACGGGGTCGAGCCGCGCGGCGAGGTCCGACGGTACGGTGAAACTGCTCAACAAGGGCGCGCGACGTCCCCCACCCTCAGTCCCGTAGGGGCGTGAAAACCCCCCAGCCCCGTAGGGGCGTCGACATCATACGGAAAACGAACTCCCGCAACCGCAGCTGCCGGTCGTGTTCGGGTTGTTGAACTTGAAGCCGGCGCCTTGCAACCCCTCGACGTAGTCGATCGATGTTCCCATCAGGTACATGAACGTCATCTGATCGCAAAACAGCTTCACGCCGCTGCTCTCGAACACATAATCGCCCTCGGCGAACTCATCGAAAAAGAGGTCGTATTGAAACCCGGAGCACCCGCCTCCCATGACCTTCACGCGCAGAGCGTAGTGCGGCTCGATGTTTTCCTCGCTGCGGATCTCTCGAACCTTGTCGGCTGCGACTTCGGTGAGGGACAGCGCTCCGGCCATCGCCGGATCGCTGATCGGCGCGGGCATGGTCTTGGCGTCTGATTCGGAGTGCGGAGCTGCCTGAGTTTCGGTGTTCATGGGATGACAATCCTGACGATAGGCTCGTTTTTGGCGCCATGTGCGCTAATCGAGCGAGTGAGCCACAATAGATTGGGGGCGCCATACTCGACAGCAGAAGCTGACGTTAGGTCAGGCGCGCCCGTAGGATGCGACGTGACTCGGGTCCCGTCAACGGCTCGACTCGAGCGTGTCCTGGTTTGACACGCTACAGGGACCAGCCTACCGTGCGACCCTCAACGATCGGGGCATTGTTCCTGACCTCCAAACCTTGGCGAGGAGGCGCTGGAAGAACCCGCTCGTTCCGATCGCGTCGGAGGGTGAACCATGAAGCGGGAGCGGATTGCAGCAGGGGTCAGTCTGGCCCTCGCATGGAGCATGGGTTGGGCGTGTGACGGCCGGCAGGACGCCTTGCAGCGCCAAGTTCGGGACAGCGTGCCGCGCAAGACCGCGCCGGTCATCGAAACTGCGCCGTCACACCCGCTTCGAGAGCAACTCGACCCCGTCCTCAGCAAAGTCTACGCACTCAACGAAGTGCCGCGGATCGTCGAGGAGGACGTCGCCCCGAGTGGTGACCGCAAGTACGTGCTCGAACCCGGGGTCGCAGCCGTCGTCAAGATCCCTCCCGGTCTTTCGCAAGACGAGCGGGTGAAAGCGATCGTCACCGGCGTTGCCGAAGCGGACGCATGGGCATTTCGCCCCAACGCTCGTCGCCCGTTCGCGGCGCTCGTACAGCGCGTGCAGACCTCCTACGGCGTCGATCAGAAAGAGCTGATCCTCACGCAGTACGCTCAATTGCGGTTGCTCGACTTTTTCAATAGCGAGGCGGCGGGTCCTGCCATCGCCGCATTGCCACCCGACCTCCAAGCGCCTGTCGAAGCCATGCGCGGTTATTACACCGCGAACAAGCAGAAGATCTGGGACGAGTGGATGGCGGTGAAATTGCTCGCGCGTCGCGTGGTCGCTGGCAACGAGCCCTTCCGTGGCGTGTTGCGGAACATCAAGAAAGAGCTCGGCCAAGAGGAGCCCCCACCCCTCACGTGGGAGCAGTCGATGGCGCCGCAGTTCGCAACCTGGGCATCGGCGTTGCGCAACGACGAGGACTTGTTCATTCGCCTTTCCAACCTCAGGGAGCTGCGGGAGCGCGAAGAATACTTCGGTGAGACGCATGCTCGCTGGCTCATCCAGGGGTCGGCGGAAGCCCCCAAGGTCGCCATCGAGAAGGGCCTGGGGTTTGGCGTCGAGCGTAAAGACCTCGGCGGTGGTTTCAATGAGTTGACCTTCGTGTTCGCGAAGAAGCTGCAGGGGCCCAAACTCAAGGCGGCCTTTATCCAATCCGTCCTGTACGCCCATTTGTTGCACGACTTCCAAATGCTCTCGACCGCCGGGACGGACTTTGCCGAGCGGACCGAAGACAATGTGGTGGATCAAAACACCGCCATCGTGCCCGACAAGTACGTGCCGCTCTTTGCCGCATGCGGATCTCGGGCAGCGTTCGACAGCCTCGTGTCGTACTTCGGTCGCGACTACGCCGTCCTCGCGGATCTCCGGTCGAGCGGTGACGTCAAGAAGGCGGCCAAGAATGCTCACCAGTGCGTGCTCGAAGGATCTCGTGGCGACATCTACGAGCCCCCGAAAGGCGACGATCGCTTTGTCGAAGGACCTGCGCCCAACACGTTGCTCGCGTTCGAGCAAATGCTGAGTCGATTCGAGAAGATCGACGTCAACCTGGCCGCGATGGCGGACTCGGTGCGAACGGAAGAAGACGAGGCGATCGACGACATCGACGCCCGAATCGACGCGCTGAATCAGAATTAGTCGATAGGGGCCTTTCGCAAAGGCCCCTCGCTGCGGCGAAGTGGATCTGGTGTCGGTTGCGACAGCCAGCTGCATCAACGCACGACGACGGGAGTCGAGATCGAGGTGTCGTAGTTCTGACCGGTGATGTGAATCGTGACCTCGTAGGTTCCCGGTTCGGGTGGAGCGGTCAACTCGAGTTCGAATGTGCCGAGGTCGCCAGGTTCCATCCAGCCGGGATAGCGTGCGAGTGGGGTCGGGGCGGGTGGTGGATCGTCGTCGCCGTCGGGGCAGACGAACCCGAAGGTGAAAGCGCACGCCAACCCTCGGCTGATGGCCGTCGTCGCTTCCGTCCAGCCTTCAATGAAATTGACGAGACCTCGAGCCCAGGTCGCGTCGGGGTGAGTGTCGGCCTGCTCTTGCAGGGTCGTAGGCAGCAACGGATCGAGCTCGATGCGGGATGTCCACATTCGGCCGTCGGTCGAGGCGACCGATATCGATTGGAACGCGGCGTCGCGCAGGCCGTCAGGTTGGCGATAGGCCAAGGTCAGGACACGGGTCTGCAATGGGGAAAATACCAGCGTCTCGGCGTGACAGATCCTCAGCTCGACGCTCGACCCAAGCAACGATCGCGACCGCCCCATCGCATAACGAGACAAAAATGGGCCCTCGGTCGCCACTCGATTCGGCCCCACTCGCAGGGCAGGCCGGTCGAGCCACGTGACGAGCGGTAGCTCGGCCACAGGCTGTCCGCCATCGAAAAGCTCACCTTCGAGGGGTTCGAGGGCGAGCAGGACGACACCCTCGTATTGCGCGGAGACCTCTTCGGCGAGGATCGACGAGCCGATGGGCCAATACACTCGCGGCGCATCGACGACGAACGGGCCGGCGAGTGGTACGACCGCACCGTCGGCGACGACATACGCCGCCTCGTAGCCGGTGACTTGCAAGTCTTCGAGGGTCAGGTCGAACGGACTTGCCGCTGCCAGGGCCGCAACATGCAGTGGCTCGGCATCGGGGCCGAGATCAGGACGCTGTCCGTCGTCGGGGGCATCCTGCGGCGAAACGATCACGCCCGAAGGATGGAGCGCCGACAGGGTTCCGATCCCGATCCCCGTCACGGTTCCCGCGCTCGCGAGCAACATGGGTCCGGTGATCACCACGGTACCCGCGACACCGGTACCCGAGACACCATCGTCGACGACGGCCTGGTCGAACACGACGATCGGATCACCTCCGGCGTTGCCGAACGCCAGCTCGAGCGGCGCCCGAAGGCTCTCGACGACGGGTGCTTGACCCGAGGTCAGCACAATTTCCGAGCCCACCAATGCGAACTCGATGGGGGCACCTTCGGTTTCGAAAAGACCGGCCCAGGCGTCTGGCACACATGGGCCCTCGAATCCACCCTCCTCGAGCCGAGGGGGGTGGTCCGCATCGGTAGCCGACCCCTCGACCCCGTCGGTCTCCGAGCCCGCGTCGACCCCATCATCCATGCCGTGGTCTGCGTCGTCGTCGCTCAGCTCGTCGAAGAAGATCCCGCAGCTACAGGTGAAGATCGACGCCGTGACCCAGGTGAAAGGGGCGGTGCGTAAGGTCGAACGTGTTCCTGTGGCCATCTCTCATGGAGTCTGACGAGCCCATCGTTCGGATCCACCGAGCTCGGCGAGGCGGTCGCGGTCGCGACCGGGGACGGGACGCCACCTCGCTAGCGGACGCGCACCCGGTCGGCTCCGCGACCCCGTAGGCCGTCGTTTTGGCGGACCAGGAATCGTTGGGCCCCGAGCTGCATGTCGTTCTCTTGATCCGGCGTGAATCCGAGGGGACTGCCTTGTCGGCAGCTGCACATGATGTTGTCGTTTTGGGTCGCGTGACCGAGACCAAACAAATGGCCGAGCTCATGGACGAAGGTCGTCGACGGGGCACCGGTCGTCACCACCACGTACTCTCGCGATCGCAACCAGAGGCGCGTGCCCCGATAGCGCCAATGCAAGCCACGGATCTGCCGACGAAACGCTCGTCGCCGTGGCGTGTCAAGCTCTTCGATGACAAATACGTGAATCGTGCCATCGCGTGGAGCATAGGTGGCGAGCTGTCGACGGTGGCGCCAGTTGGTGACCGATTCCCAACCTTCGGGCAGGATTCGCACCGAGCGGATCTCGACTCGTAGGTTCGCCGATCGGAGGGCTGCGTTGGCCCGAGTCACCCAGGCCCGCACGCGTTCTTCCGTGCTACCCGGGGGGCCATTCAAATCGGTCGCAATGTGGATGGTGAGTGGCAGGGTCAATCGATGGGACGCACGGGTCCAGAGCGACGACCCTTGAAGGGCCGAGCGGCGCAAGTCGGGAACCGTTCCTCGCTGTGGGCGCGCTTCTGCGATTCCAACGCATGCGATCCACAACGCGAGTCCCAGCGTCCAACTCCGCCACCTTTGTCCTTCACGTACGATCGCAACACCTCGCTGCAGCCCAACGGGACGTGTTCAACTAGTGTGGACAGTCGCATCGATGATCGCAAATCGCCCGATGGAGCGCAGACGGTAACGTGGGTTATTCTTGGCATCGACGATGCTCAACTTCGGCGCAGCCAAGGCGATCGATTTCCTTCCCGATGAAGAGGCCCGCGCATGGGTCGCCACAGAACTTCGCATGCTCGTGTCGAAGCTGGGACAACACGCGAGCGAGTCCAGTTGGATCGCAGCTCCTCCCAAGCCGATCCCGCGTGATCTCGACGGCCTGTTCGAACTCATGTGCGGCGTGCAGTCCCGGATCGGGCAAAGCGACGTCGAGTTCGCGCTGTTGGAACAGCCTCCAGATGCACCGCCCGAACTGCCGTCCGGCTTCGTTCCGTTGGGCGACCCGAGCGGCCATCTCATGCACACCTTCGCCCGCGAAGAGGAGTTGGTCGTCATCGTGGCCCCGGCGGCCTTCCGCTTGGGTACCCTGACCCTCGCCAGCGTAGCCCGGGAACTCGGTCGGATCGGCCTCTTTCGTGCCCGGGTGGAACCCACCGATGAGGTGGACCGCGAAGCTTCGGCCGAACTTGCCGCGATCGCGCTCGGACTTGGGGTCTGGATCGCGAACGGATCGTACGTCTTCGACAACGCGTGCTGCGGCGGAGGATGTGGGATCGACCTCGGGTCGATCCGAGCCGGTTTGTCGATGCCGGAAGCATGCTTCGCCCTCGCCCTCGACGGCCATCGACGCGGCTTCTACCGACGCACGGTGATCCGATATTTGGGAGCTACGCAAAGCGCGGCGGCCAAGCGCAGCTGGGGCTTCGTCGGTCGGCAACCCGAACTCCAACGCGAGCTTCGTTCGGCCTGGCAGAAGCCCGCCCTCGCCGGGACCTGAAGGCTAAGTTTTCAAGGGGCCTTTCGCGAAGGCCCCTCGCTGCGGCGAGGCTTCACGCCCGCACGCTCCAAACGGTGCCTGTCGGCGCTTTGAAGACCTGTCGAGGATCCGGACGAAATGCTAATGCACAAATCCGAGCGCCCTGAGCGCGGCTTGGCGATCGAGCTTGCCGTGCACGGTGTGAGGCAGCGTCCCGGCCCAGAGATGCACCTTGCGCGGCACCATGTATCGAGGGACCGCCCGACGCAGGGTTCGAAGTAACGTGACCGGATCGGGCGCGCCCGAGTTCCCCGCGGTCACGATGATGTCGACGACCTGGCCGTGGTCCGGATCTTCGGAGGCAAAGGCGATCGCTTGACCCACGAGCCCGGTGCGTTCGACGGCTTCTTCCACCTCGGTGAGGGAGAAGCGAAAGCCTTCGGATTTGACCATCCAGCTCGCCCGGCTCAGGAACCAAAAACAGCCATCTTCGTCGATCCGTGCGAGATCTTCGGTGTAGAGGGCCGGCTCGTCCCCAATCCGATCGGCCAAGGCAGGGCAGGGACGAAGCTTGCGTTGGGTGGCTTCGGGATCGTTCCAGTAGCCCATCATCATGTGATCCCCGACGTGGATGATTTCACCTTGCTCACCAGGGCCGGCGAGACGTCCATCGTCCGTGATGACGAACGCCTCGACTCCGGGGATCGGCCAGCCGATCGCGCCGGCTTTGCGCTCGGACTCGGCCGGGGGAACGTACGTGGTCCGAAGGCTTTCGGTGGACCCGTACATGACGATGAGCTTCGTATCGGGCATCGCTGCGTGCAATCGACGAGCGAGCGGGACGGGGAGTTTTCCTCCAGCGTTCGTGATGTAGCGAAGTGCGGGCAGCTCCCGCGGGCTCTCTTCGAGGACGCCGAGCATCTGCGCCCAAAACGAAGCGACGCCGGCCAATCCCGTAATTCGTTGATCCACGAGCGAGACGAAGATATCGGCGGCGAACGGGGATCGCTCGAGGACCAAGGTCCCCCCGACTTTCGCCATCGTGAGCAGTTGGCTGAGCCCGTATCCGAAGCTGAGGGGCAGCACTCCCAACACGCGATCGTCCTCGGCATTGCCGAGGTACGCGGAGACGTTGGTCGCAAATTGCACCAAACTGCGGTGCGAGTGCATCACTCCTTTGGGGGAGCCGGTCGACCCGGACGTGTAGAGCAAGGTCGCGAGCGCTCCGGGGTCCTGAATGGCGGGGGGAGGCTGACCACCCGCCGCGAGGGCGTCGGCATAGCTCGCTCCCGAGCTTGGCTTGCGGTCCCCCACCGAGACGACGAGGTCCACTTCATCGACGAGATCTGCGGCGAGCATGGGATCGACGAACGCCACCTGTGCGCCGGCATGAGCCAAGACGTAACGCAGCTGGCTCGGTTTCCATTGCGGATGCACATTGATGAAAACGGCCCCGAGCCGCGCGCATGCAAATGTGCAGATGACCTCTTCGAAGCCTTTACGGACCTGGATGACGATGCGGTCGCTTGGTTTCACCCCGCGTTCGCCCAACCAGCCCGCCAGTGCGTCGGCACGTTCGCGGACTTCACCGTAGGTGAGTCGCGCCGAACCGTCGGCGAGCTCCACCATGACCCGACCGGGAGCCATCGCGGTCAGCAAGTCATAGATCGTTGCGGGCTCGTGTGAGGGGCTCATCGTTCAATCCATCGCGAGCGCCGAGCAAGCGGCGTCCGGTCCTTCGGGAAACATTCTCCAACGATAAACCAAAGAAGCCCAGACGATACGATCGCGTTGCTCGCGCTCAACCGCCGCGAACGATCGGAACAGCGTAACCTACGTGACGGGTCTGCTTTGTGCTGCGGCGTCCGTTCGAGCGGGGTCGCGGAATTGGCTCAAGCCCTTCGGGCTGGATTCCGAGCTAGGCGCGAGAGCGAGCTTGCAACGAGGGAGCGTTTTGCAAAGCGCCCTCGTTGTGGTTGACCACGACCGAGGCTATCGTCAACACCGTCCGTCGGCGGCTGACCCGACCTATCGAACTCGGCAAGGGCACATGGTGCGGACGCTTGCCCCCACGACTCCCGAACGCGAGTAGGAGTGCAGCGGCGGCGTTCTTGGGGTCCGAAGGTCGCGACCTGGAAGTCGGGACGCATGGCGGACCCCTGCGTGGGCGTCCGGCATCAGGACTCAGTCCAAGCGCACCCGCATGAGGACATAGTGCTCGCTGCGATAACGCTCTTCGACGCGATCACGGTATTCGGTGGGAAGCTGAGGAGCCAATCGCTTGGTGTGGGATTCGATCGTAATGAACCATATCGCCGAGGCCGTGCCGGACTGCTCATCGAACAACTTCGCGAGAGCGGTTCGATTGGGGTTTTGCATGACCCAGACATCGCCTTTGGTGAAGAACGTCTCGCCCCGATAGTAGAACCACCAGGACACCAAGCGATCGTTCGGCCCCCGTTCGTCGAAGTATTGACGAAGTGCGGAGCGCTGAGACCACGCTTCCGAGGCTTTGGGAACATAGTCGGCGAGCACGTAGCCGGTCGTGAGCACGGCCGAGAGCACCCAGGTTACGGTTGCCTCGCGGATGCGGCCGAACGAAACCAGGATGAGGCCTGCGATGAACGGCAGGCACGTCAGTGCGAGAGGCCACGGGGTGGGTGCGCCTCGGGTCCACATGCCGGTGTAAAGGTACGTGGTCAGGTGCGCGAGCCAAGCCGGCGAAAGGATGGCGTCCCGCACCACCGCGATGAGGATGGGCAATGCAAACAGCGCCACGACCACACCGTTCGTTCGTCGAGTCGATCGGAGCCACCGGTCGAGCCCCATGCCGACGAGCACGGCCGCCGGAGGCAAGCACGGTACGAGGTAATGGTAGTACTTGGTCGTGCTGTACGTAACGACGAAGAGGGATACCGCAAACCATATCGTGGCAAACTGTAGCAACGCCGATCCCTTGGCGTGGATGGGTCGTGATTCGGACGACGTGGGCAGATCGTTCGACGGAACGGGCGGAAACGCGAATTCCCGCATGGTCTGAACGAGCATGGCGGGCAGGAGCGCGGACCAGGGCAATGCCGCCAATCCCAAGGTCTCGAGATAGAATGCGATGCCGCCTTTCGCCTGGTCCTGCTCACCGGTACCGAACCGCTGTAGGTTGTTTTGGATGATGAGCTCGTTGATCCATCGATCGCCGCGATAGAGGACCATCGCGTGATGCCAGGGGAAACATGCGAGGACGAAGATCGCGATCCCGAGCGGGATCTCGCATCGTCGCAGTCGATCGAAACGCCCGGACACGATCACGTCGACAAGTGCGAACGTCCCGATGAGTCCGGGTCCAATCAAACCTTTGCCCATCGCCGATAGGCCGGTCGCCAAGTAGAGCACACCCATACAGGCCTGGCTTCGCCGTCGCCAACGAGCGCTGCCGACGAGGATCGAAAGGGCGATCACCCAATAGAGGAACATGTGGCTCTGGATCTCGCGCAGGCCTTTCGATTTCGCGGCCGATCGTCCGATCGTCGCCCAGGTTTGTGGGTCGAAGCTGTGCTGGTGCAGCACGCCGAGCGGCACGAGTGCGCCCACCACGAAAACGGCGAAGAACACGGTCCAGGCGCGGTCCCATGGCAGTTCTCGCCATCCATGGCCTCGCGTTCGCAGCGGTCGATCGGCCTGTCCCCACGCGAACACCCATGCGGCAGCGGCTAGGACGACGGGCGCGACGAAAAACATGTCGGTGAGCGCCTGACGGCTGACGATGGCCCACTGCGGCATCGTGGCCAACACGATCGCGCTCAGCACTCCCGCTCGCGGAGAGGCGAGGCGCCAAACGACAACTCCGAGCACGACGACGGCAGCGAAGCCTGCGAGCATGCTCGGTAGGCGCAGCGCGATGGGGACCCAAGCCGAGCGCACCATTTCGTCCGCAGCAGGGTTCGTACCCACGCCGAACACCCGCAAGCTGAGTGCCATGAGCCAAAACGGAAGCGCCGGTTTGCTCGCGAAGCTCTTCTCGAGACCGCCCTCGGGACCGCCGTTGCCAGGCTGCCACCACAGATCGAGCGGATCCGAACGCACGACCATCTGTCGCGCGACTTCGCCGTAATGGGTCTCCCAAGGGTCCCACGGACCCGATGCCAAGATGCCGCCCAGATAGAGCGGAACGATGGTGACGGCGGCAACGATGGCTCTCTGACCCCATCTCACGCCGTCCGAAACCTATCGTATTCCGGGGGGCTCGTGGCTGGTATTAAGCTCGGATCCCATGTCGACATCGTTGAACATCGAGCACGTTCGCGCCGCGCAAAAGCGTCTCGGCGACGCCATCCGACGTACCCCGGTGCTACGCAACGAATCGCTCGACGTCCGCGCCGGGGCCGAGCTCTGGCTCAAAGCCGAGAATCTGCAGCACATCGGCGCGTTCAAAGCCCGCGGAGCTCTGCATGCGATCGGACATCTGCCCGAGGCCGAACGGCACCGTGGGGTGATCACGTTCAGTTCGGGTAACCACGCTCAGGCGGTCGCCTGGGCGGCCAAGCGGTTTGGCATGCGCGCGACCATCGTGATGCCCACGGATGCCCCTCGGATCAAAGTCACGTCGGTCGAAACCCTGGGCGGTGAGATCATCTTCGCCGGGACGACGTCGGAAGAGCGCCAGCGTGTGGCCGAAGAGCTCGCGCTCTCGTCGGGGGCGCACGTCGTGCACCCATTCGACGATCCTCACATCATCGCCGGAGCGGGCACGGCTACACTCGAGCTGGTCGACGAGGTCGCACGCGAAACCGGTGGATCCCTCGATGCGATGGTGGTGCCGGTGGGCGGTGGAGGTCTGATCGCCGGGGCGTGTTTGGTCTGCGAAGCGTTCGGGATCCCGGTCTACTCCGCGGAGCCCTATGGCTGCGATGCCCTGGCGGAAAGTTTGGCCGCGGGTCGACGCGTCGATGTCCAGCCGGGTCCGACGTTGGCCGATGGCCTCAAGCCCGTGCGCGTCGGCGCATTGAACTTCGAGATCGCTCGTCGGGCGGTCCGCGGAGCGTATCGGGTCGACGATGACGAGCTGGGCGCGGCTCTGACCGCGTTGCTCGTCCATGCAAAAGTGCTCGTCGAGCCGTCCGGAGCCGCTGGATTGGCGGTCGCGCTCCGGCGCGTCCTTCCTGGGTCGCCGCGGCGGATCGGCGTTCTCCTGTCGGGGGGCAATGTCGAGCCCACGACGATCTCGCGTTTGGTCGCACTCGGCTGAACGGAGCGCATCCCGCTCCTCCGACGCCTCGAACAGCCGTTGTGCAATGCGACAGCGGTTTGCGACGATGGAGCTCATGCGCATCATCCCCAGGCCATGGGTGCTCGTGCCCCTCGTCCCCTGGCTCGCGGCTTGTCACCGCCCGCTCGGGAGCGATCCGACGAACGACGGGGAGCCGATGTTACCCGTGGCCGCGGCCGCGGGACCCTCGGTTGCAGCGGCGCCCAAGCCAGCGGACGTCGCCGAGCCGTCACTGTCCGATCCACATCGAGTCGTCTTCGCCGATCGGACGAGCCAGGGCTATCTTCTGCTCGTCGACACCGCGACCGCGACCACGCCGACGCGCGAGCAACTCAAAGCGATCGCGACGCGGGCGATGCCGGCCGCAACGCGAGCCGTCGAGCTCAAGCTCCTCCTCCAACTCATCGACACCGAACCTCTCGCCGTCGATCCCAAGCTCGCCGATTCGCTGTCCTACGCGCCCGGAACACCACGCGAGACGACCGATCTGCTCGGGTTGCTCGTCGAGTTGCTACCGCTGCGCGAAGGGGGAGCCGATCTCGTGTCGACGGAACTCTTGACCGACCCGATCCTGACGCGGGAGCTGACGCTCGCGGAACGAGCTTCGCTGGCTGGCAAGCGGACGGCGTTGCTCCTGCGAGCCGACTACCGCAATCGTTACTCCGTACGAGGGTTGCGCTTGCTGCAAGAACTCGTGATCGCGGTGGCCCGCGAGTACCACGCGCTCATTCATGACCCGGATACGAACGAGACGATGGGGATCGATGCATTCACTCGACGTGGCTTGCGACCCTCCATGACCAACATCGCGGATCAGATCGCGGTCGTGCCGTTTTCGGATCCACGGCACGGGGCAGGGTTCGTACGCCTCAGCACCCGCGGCATGCGACGTTTCGGCAGCGTCGACCTCGAGCTCGATGGATTGCCGCGCGACGGGGCGTTGCTCCAAGCTGCGACCGATCTGTTGTATGGGCTCAGCTACAAGCTCGTGCGGCTCGGGGAGTTCGATGTCAGCGGGTATGCCGTCGAGCTCGACGAACTCGTCACCGTGACCCGCGACGACGTTGCATCGGCGTATCCCGATGAGGGGCGATCGCTCCCGGCCTGTGAAGCCTGTGAACAAAGCGTGGACGTGCACTTGGTCGAGCGACCTCGCCAGGATCACGATCCACGTGAGCATGTCGTTGCGCGCGTTGTCGCCCCTCGATTGGAAAGCGATGCGTCGGATTACGATCATCGTGCCTGGGCGCGAAAGGCGGCTTCCGCGTTCGTCCCCAACGGTCAAGCCAACCCCTGAGTCGAGCAGAACGAGGACTCAAGCGCAAAATCTCGATCTCGAGGGTCGAAGCGCCCTCGAGCGTCAGTTCTGGTTGGGAGCGATCGTCTAGCGCAAATGCCGCAGAGTGACGTCGCGGCGTTCCCAATAACGATCGCTCGAGTTCGACGTCCTCACGGGACGAGCGTTCGACCACCTCGGAAGTGTCGGGTCGTCACACCGATACATCGATGCCCCGCATGGCCTTGATTCCGTGCACTTTCGCTCGTATGAGACCGGGGCTTTCGAGGTGCTCTTGGACGAACAGGCTACGGATCTCACTTCCCCTGTCTTCGTGGTCGGTCCCTTGCGTTCGGGAACGACCATGCTCCGGTTGATGCTGGACCATCACCCCAAGCTCAACATCTTTGGTGAGTTCGAGTATGCGGTCGCGGCCGTCGAGACCGGTGACACATGGCCGGATCGCGAAACATACCTGCGCTGGCTCGATATGGATCGTGCGTTTGCCGACGATCGCGTCGCGGTGAATCGGAGCCTCGACTATCCCGATCTCGTTCGGTCTTTTCTGGCGGAGCACGCCAAGAAACAGCCACAAAAACCGATCATCGGTGCGGCGGTGCACTCTCGCTTCGACCTCCTGCCGAAGCTCTGGCCCAAGGCGAGATTCATTCACATCCTCCGAGACCCACGCGACGTCGCACGTTCGACCCTGCAGATGGGTTGGGCTGGGCACGTCTACTACGGAGCCAACTATTGGGTCGGTCCCGAGCAGCGTTGGGAAGTGCTCACGCGACTGCCCGAGTCCCAACGGATCGACGTTCGCTACGAGAATCTCGTCCGCCAACCGGTCGAAGAGCTCACCCGGCTGTGCAACTTCCTCGGGGTGGAATACGACGCCGCGATGATGGACTACGATCGCAACACGACGTACGCGAAACCAGATGCTTCGCTCATCGAGCAATGGCGTCGCAAGCTGACGGCGTACGAGATCGGCCTCGTCGAGGCCGTGTGCGGCGACCTCCTCGAGCGTCGGGGCTACGAGCGTTCGGACAAGCAAGCGACTCCCCCGGGTGCTCCGGAGCGCCTGAAGCTCAAGGTCATGAACCGCATGAACATGACGATGTTCGCGATCAAGCGCTTGGGTCCGTCGCTCTGGACCCGCCGCTTGCTCGCCAAGCACATCGGGAGCGAGACCTGGCGGCGTCAGATCAAGCTCGAGACCAACGAGGTCGAACGCCGCTTCCTCAAGTGAGGCGAGTGCCGCCCACCTATTTCGCCGCAGCGAGTCGAGCCGCCTTCGTCAGGAGGTAGTTGCGTTCCGGTAGACTCGAGGTTCGCGTCGCAGCCGTTCGATAGGCTGCGATCGCGGCTGGGTGGTCTCCTGCGCGTTCATGGAGGTGCGCTCGGACGGCGGCGAGCCGATGATGATCGGCGAGTCGCGGATCGGCGTCGAGCGGGAGAAGGAGCTCGAGCCCTCGGGTCGGGCCATGCACCATGGCGGCCGCGACAGCATGATTGAGGGTCACCATGGGGTTGTCCGACATGCGTCGGAGCAGTCCATACAGCGCCAAGATCTGCGGCCAGTCCGTGTCTTCGGGGCGCGCGGCTTCATCGTGGAGGGCTGCGATCGCAGCTTGCAGTTGATATGTGCCCACCGAACCGCGCGACAGCGCTTCGCTCACGAGGGCGACGCCTTCGACGACCGCTGCACGGTCCCATAAGGTTCGATCTTGTTCATCGAGTGGAATGAGTTCGCCATCTTTCCCGGTCCGCGCGAGTCGGCGGGCATCGGTGAGCAGCATGAGCGCGAGCAAACCCGCGACTTCTCCGTGTTCGGGCAGGGCGTGGTGCACCGAGCGAGCGAGACGGATGGCCTCGCTCGACAGGTCGACCCGCTGGAGGCTCGATCCCTCGCTGCTCGTATAGCCCTCGTTGAAGATGAGATAGAGAACGTGCAGAACGGCACCCAGACGTTCTGCGCGCTCTGCTGGCGTAGGCTCTTGGAACCGCGCGCGCGTGGTTCGAATGACCTGTTTGGCACGACTGATCCGTTGCGCCATCGTTGGTTCCGGGACCAAGAAGGCGCGGGCGATTTCCGCTGCGGTGAGACCACCGACCGCGCGCAACGTGAGTGCGATCGCGGACGGTCGCGTCAACGACGGGTGGCAACACATGAACAGGAGCAGCAGCGTGTCGTCCCGCTCGGGTTCAGGATCGACCCGCAGTTCCAGGTCGTCGCCTGCCAACGGCTGGACGACGGCCTCTCGACGCCGACGAGCCAACACCGAGCGAAAGTGATCGGACATTCGTCGCGCGGCGACGTGGATCAGCCACGCGCGGGGGTTCTCGGGTACACCTTGCTCGACCCATTTCTGGGCCGCGACGATGAGGGCTTCCTGTACGGCATCCTCGGCCGCCGAGAAATCGCCATAGCGTCGGACGATGGCGCCAAGCACCTGCGGCGCCAACTCGCGCAGCAGGTGTTCACCGACACGTTCATCGCGGGTGCGGCTCACGGATCGACCGGGGGTCCACCCATGACTTCGCGGACCTCGATTGCAAGGTAAAGTGGTTTCCCGCCCGGTCCCGGTGCGGTCGAAGCACGAGCCGCGATGGCGTAGGCCTGCTCTGGCGTCTCGACGTCCACGATCCAGTAGCCGGCCAAGAACTCTTTGGCTTCCGCGAACGGACCGTCCGTCACCTCGGGTGTTCCGGCCTTGCCGGCGCGCACGATCCGAGCCTGCCCAGGGCTCGCGAGGCCTTCCGCGCCGACCAGCACCCCTTCCTCGTTGAGCTCCTGGTTGAACCGCTTCATGAAGCCGATGTGGGCTTTCAGGTCCTCGGCCGTCCAGTCGCTCACGCTCCAGTCGCCGTTTCCTCGCGGGGCATTCATCATCAGCATGAACTTCATCGTCGTCGTTCCTTTCGCGCGCTCGATCGGCGCGTTCGTGGGGATGTCGGAGCTCGCCGTCCGTTTTCGACATGCCGGCGAGTTTTTTTCCCGTACCGAAGGCTTCGTGAGGCGGTCCACGGTTGCACTGACGAAATGAAAGCGGAAGACGTAGCGGAGTTTACGTTCTCGACTCGATGATCCACCGAACCGAACGGGATGCCGGGTGCTCGCAAGGGCGGGCGTCAGCGACTTCACGACGACGCCCGTCGACCTGCTCGAAGAGTCGAAACCTGTCGACTGTCGAAGGCCCGATGGGGTTCGACCGCTTCGCGCGTTCGTGGGGCGGTCGCAGGAATTCCTGCAACGAAGATCGTGTGCGATCGGTCGAAAAACAAAAGCGACGATTCCGAGGTGACTCCACGACCGATTCCGCAGTCTCGGTCGTTGCATGTCTCCTCATCCAGCTTCGCGAGCTCCGATGTATCGCGTCAATCGTACGTCCGCGAATGAACGAATGAGAATTGAACGTTGTTGACGATCGGGCGGCGACTCATTCGTCGCATTCGTAGCAACAGCCTTCTCTGCGGAAGCGTTCATGCTCTCGTCCGGGAGACCGCTCGAAGCGATCGGCATCCGACTCCACCGTCGTCGTAGAGGCCGCTCGGCTACGAGAACGGCGTTTAATACGTGCAAGGAGGAACCATCGAGGTTCAACAACGCGCGTGATCATAGAAGTTTTCGGGTCGACGGCGTGACACCAGGCCACGGCGCTCTTCGTGCAAAGGATCAGCGTCGTCGACCGAACTCTTTCCGGAAAGACACGACCCACCGATATGACCACCCACGATCGTCCCCAACCTTTCCATGCTGGCATCGACATTCCACTGTCCAGGCGAACGTGGACCGTAGGGCTCGCCCAAGCCCTCGTCGCGACCTTATTCGTCGGAGGCCTCGCGGGCGGATGCAGCAAAAGCGGCGAAACCCTCGAGAGTTCAGCGGCTGCCGCAACACCCCGCGGTATCGCCGTGACCGATACCGAGGTCACCGTCGGCCAATTGCATAGCGCCACCGGTACGATGGCGATCAGCGAGACCGGATCGATTCAAGCCGAGCAGCTCGCCATTGCCCAAATCAACGCGGCGGGCGGAATTCTCGGACACCAGATCAAGATCATTCAAGAAGACGGAGCGAGCGACTGGCCGACCTTCGCCGAAAAAGCACAGAAGTTGCTGGTCAACGATCGCGTCGCCTCCGTATTCGGATGTTGGACCTCCGCGTCGCGGAAGGCCGTGCTTCCCGTGTTCGAGAAGGAAAATGGCCTCCTTTATTACCCGACCTTCTATGAAGGTCTCGAACAGTCGAAAAACGTCTTCTACACCGGTCAGGAAGCGACTCAGCAGATCATCGCGGGTCTCGATTGGTTGCACAAGGAAAAGGGCGCCAAGAACTTCTTCCTCATCGGATCCGACTACATCTGGCCGCGAACGTCGAACAAGATCGCCCGAAAGCACATCGAAAACGTGCTGAAGGGGACCGTCGTCGACGAACAGTACTACCCGCTCGGACATACCCAGTTTGGTTCGCTCATCAACAAGATCAAGCTCAAGAAGCCGGACGCTGTTTACGCCATCGTCGTCGGTGGCAGCAATGTGTCGTTTTACAAACAGCTCAATGCCGCAGGGGTTACGGCTGAAAACCAAACGCTGCTGACGATCTCGGTCACAGAAGACGAGTTGCTCGGCATCGGTGGCGAAAACATGGTCGGATTCTACGCCGCCATGAAGTATTTCCAGAGTCTCGATAATCCGAACAATACCGCCTTCGTCGAGGCCTTCAAAGCGAAGTACGGGGAGGCGTCGGTCATCGGTGATGTCACCCAAGCGGCCTATCTTGGCCCGTGGCTATGGAAAGCTGCCGTGGAAAAGGCGGGCAGTTTCGACGTCGACAAGGTCGTTGCCGCGTCTCCGGGGATCGAGCTCACCACGGCGCCCGAGGGCTACGTGAAGATCCACGAGAATCATCACCTCTGGAGCAAGCTACGAATCGGTCAGGTCAAAGCCGACGGTCAATTTACCGTATTGTATGAATCGGAGCTCATCGAGCCCGATCCATTCCCCGAGGGATATCAATGATGCATGGTCGCGATCGCTGGCGTGATGATGAACCGGAGAATGCTGAATGAATTCCGACCTGTTTTCGATCCTCGTGATGCAGAGTTTCAACGGCCTGAGCAACTTCTGCGTCCTGTTACTGATGGCCCTCGGTCTTGCGATCATCTTCGGCCAGATGGGGATCATCAATATGGCACACGGGGAGTTCTTGACCATCGGGGCCTACACGACGTATGTGATGAGTGTCGTCAGCCAGACGTGGGCGCCGTGGTTGCTGGATGCATACTTTCTCTTGGCCATCATCCTCGCGTTTGCGATCGCGGCCGGTATTGGCCTCTTGGTGGAGCGGTTGATGGTTCGTCATCTCTACGAACGGCCGCTCGACAGCTTGCTCGCGACATGGGGCTTGAGCCTCATCATGCAGCAGGTGTTTCGTTCGACGTTTGGGGCTCGCGAAGTGAGCCCCACCTTGCCCGGATGGCTGATGGGATCGGTGCGACCGACCGACATGATCGACATCCCAATCAATGGGCTCGTGGTGATGGGTCTCACGGTGGTGCTCACGGCAGCGGTGTTACTTGCGCTGTTTCGTACCCGTTGGGGAATCGAGGTCCGTGCGACGACGCAGAACCGCGTGATGGCGGGTGCGGCCGGAATCGACACACGCCGAGTCGACCGACTCACGTTTGCGCTCGGTTGCGGGTTGGCCGGGATCGCGGGTGCAGCGTTCACCACGATCGGTTCGACGGGTCCCACGAGCGGTGGACTCTACATCGTCGATACGTTTCTCGTCGTCGTCTTTGGCGGAGCCGAAAGCTTGATCGGCACCATTGCTTCGGCCTTTGCCATCGCTCAAGCGCAGGCCACGACCGAGTTCTTCATGACCGGCTCCACGGCCAAAGTCCTGACCCTCTTGACGGTGATCCTGATTCTCATGGCACGGCCCGAAGGGCTGTTCACAGTCAAAGTGAGGAAATGAAACGATGAAACGCGATCTTTGGAGTCGTCTCAATCACATTTGGGCCACCGCCGTTCGAAGGCCCGACTGGCTGGTGATGGGGCTCACCGCGTTTCTCATTCTCGCCGTGTTTCCGGCGACCTTGAGTGTCTTTCGCCTCGCGCTCATCGGAAAATACCTGACCTTCGCCTTCGCGGCCGTGGGCCTCGTGCTCTGCTGGGGCAAGGGCGGAATTCTGAGCCTCGGCCAGGGGGTGTTCTTCGGCCTCGGCGGCTATTGCATGGCGATGTTTCTCAAGCTCGAGGCCTCCGATCCGGTGAGCACCTCGATCCAGTCGACCCCGGGCATTCCCGATTTCATGGACTGGAATCAGCTCACAGCCTTGCCGTGGTTCTGGAAGCCCTTCCAAAGTCTCGGCTTCACGGTGTTTGCCGTCCCGGTGGTCCCCGGGTTGCTCGCGCTCGGGATCGGTCTCGCGATGTTCAAACGCCGCGTAGGCGGGGTCTATTTCGCGATCGTGACACAGGCCATTGCCGCTATCCTGTCGATCTTGATCGTCGGGCAGCAGGGGTATACCGGCGGGATCAATGGGATGACTGACCTCAAGACCCTCTGGGGGTGGGACATTCGGACGGATTCCGCGAAGGTAACCCTCTATTACGTCAATGCGCTCCTGCTTTTTGGAGCGCTCTGGCTCGTGCATTCGATCCTCCAAAGCAAGCTCGGGCGCGTGCTCGTGGCGATGCGGGACAAAGAGGAACGGGTTCGATTCACCGGCTACGACGTGGCCCGATTCAAGACATTCGTCTTCGTCTTGTCGGCCATGCTGGCCGGGGTCGGTGGCGCGATGTTCACGCTGATCGTCGGCTTCATGTCGCCTTCGTTCGTTGGCATCACGGCCTCGATCGAAATGGTGATCATGGCGGCCGTAGGGGGACGCCACTCCTTGCTCGGTGCGGTGTATGGCAGCTTGCTCGTCAACCTCGGCAAGACCTTCTTTTCCGAGACATTTCCGGAGCTCTGGCTCTTGCTGCTCGGAAGTTTGTTCATTCTCGTGGTCATGGCATTCCCCAACGGTCTGGCCGGGATCGATCTCGGCAAGTTCGTTCGCATGCTCAAAACGGGTGGAATGAAACTGCTTCGCGTGAATGGACCCGTCGCAACCGCTCGCGCGGGGGCCGAAGTCGAGGTGCCCCGATGAGCGCGCTCGGAGGCGCTATGACGCCCGCAAATTTTCTGCTCGAGGTGGAAAATCTGAGTGTCTCGTTCGACGGATTCAAAGCTCTCGACGATCTGACGTTTCAGGTCGGCAACAACGAAATCCACGCCATCATCGGCCCGAACGGCGCGGGCAAGACCACCTTACTCGACCTCATTTCCGGTCGTACCAAACCGACCGGTGGTCGTATCGCATTCAAGGGAGACGAGATCACCCACTTGACGGAGCACGAGATCGTGACCGCGGGGATTGGCCGGAAGTTTCAAACACCGTCGGTCTACGATTCCCTCACCGTGTTCGAAAACTTGGAGATGTCTTACCCGTCAGGACGCGGGTGGTGGAGCGCTTGGAGGTTCAAACGCACCGCCGACGTGATCGAGCGCGTGGAAGAAGTCGCGGAACTCATCGATCTCCAGGATCGTCTCCAGGACCGAGCGGACGTCCTCGGTCACGGGCAAAAGCAATGGCTCGAGATTGGGGCCTTGCTCATCCAGCGTCCGGACTTGTTGATGCTCGACGAACCGGTCGCGGGAATGAGCGTCCCCGAACGCGAAAAGACGGCCCAATTGCTCAAGCAGGTGTCCGAAGGCCGCGCGGTGATCGTGGTCGAACACGACATGCATTTCGTGGAGACGATCGCCGACCGTGTGACCGTGCTACACCAAGGGAAGCACCTCGCCGAAGGTAAAATGAATGTCGTGAAAAACGACCCGAAAGTGATCGATGTATACTTGGGGCACTGATGAAACCATGGGGCAATCGCCGAACACGAGAGCATGGTGTCGAGTCGAGCAGGGGGTTGAATGATGGATTCAGGACAAGCAGCCCTCCACGTGAGTGGAATCAAAGTTGGGTATGGCCAAAGTGTCGTGATCGACGACCTTTCGCTGCGCGCGTCACCCGGTGAGATCGTTGCCGTCATGGGCCTCAATGGCATGGGCAAGACCACGCTCATGAAATCGTTGATCGGGGTTCTGCCTGTTCGCGCCGGACGGATTGCTCTCGGTACGACGAATCTCACCGGCAAGGAACCTTATGAGCGCGTCGGTAGCGGTCTCGCTTACGTGCCCCAGGGACGCATGGTCTTCACGAAACTGACGGTCGAAGAGAACATCAAGACCGGTTTGCGTCCAGGCCAGCGGCATGTGCCGGAAGAAATCTACCAGTTCTTTCCGGTGCTCAAGGAAATGCGGCGTCGACGAGGTGGTAACCTCTCGGGTGGACAACAACAACAGTTGGTGATCGCGAGGGCCCTCGCGAGCGAACCGAGGGTACTTTTGCTCGATGAACCGACCGAGGGGATTCAACCGTCGATCATCAAGGAGCTGGCCCAGTTGCTCAAACGGATTCGCGACCAACGGGGGTTGACCATTCTCGTCTCCGAACAAGTCCTCAGTTTCGCCCTGTCGGTTGCGGATAGGGTGCTCGTCATGGTCCGCGGTCGACTCGTGCACGAGAGCCCGCGCGAGACCCTCGACGAACAGGCCGTTGCGAAACTGCTTTCGATCTGATGCCACGCCCCACCTGGGGATCACTTGTCTTTACGCCCCTACGGGCTGATGGTTGTTACGCCCCTTCGGGCGATGGTTGTTACGCCCTACGGGGCTGATGGTTGTTACGCCCCTACGGGGCTGATGGGAGCATGCATCATGGAAACGTTGATTCGAGTAGATGTGTCGGCCCCTGCGACGGAACAAGACGTGTTGCACAACCGATGGCACTACGACATCCCCATGGTGTCGTGGGTCAAGCCTGGGGCTCAGTTTCGTGTGGAATGTGTCGACTGGACTGGAGGACAGATCCGCGACGATGACTCCGCGACCGACGTGAAGGTAGTGGACCTCAGCAAGGTCCACTACCTGAGCGGCCCGATCGGGGTCGAGGGGGCCGAACCCGGGGATCTTCTGCAAGTCGACATTCTCGATGTTGGCGTGCTCCCCACTTCACAATGGGGATTCACGGGGATTTTCGCCAAAGAGAACGGCGGAGGATTCCTCACCGAACACTATCCCGAAGCGCGAAAGGCCTGCTGGGGATTCAGTGGAATCTACGCGAATTCGCGTCATATCCCCTGCGTCGAGTTTGCCGGGATCATGCACCCGGGTTTGATTGGATGCCTGCCGTCGAAGTCGTTGCTCGAGACCTGGAACTCCCGTGAAAAGGCACTGTTCGATACCAACCCCACACGGGTTCCACCCCTTTGCGCTCTGCCGTATGCCGACACCGCCCATCTCGGACGAATGGAGCCTGGGGCGGCCAAGAGTGCCGCCATGGAGGCTGCCCGAACCGTCCCGCCCCGCGAACACGGGGGAAACTGCGACATCAAGAATCTATCCCGGGGCTCGACGGTGTACTTTCCCGTCTACGTCAAAGGGGGCGGTCTCTCGATGGGCGATATTCATTTCTCCCAAGGGGATGGCGAAATCACGTTTTGTGGCGCCATCGAAATGGCCGGTTACCTCGACATTCGCGTCAATATCATCAAGGGGGGAATGCAGATGTATGGCGTCAATTCCCCGATCTTCAAGCCGAGCCCGCTCGAGCCGAACTATACCTCCTATCTCATTTTCGAAGGCATCTCCGTCGATGAAGACGGCAAGCAACACTACTTGGACGTTCATATCGCATATCGACAAGCGTGCCTCAACGCGATCGCCTACCTGAAAAAGTTCGGGTTCACCGGCGCGCAAGCCTATGCGATCCTGGGGACCGCACCCGTCGAAGGCCGGATCAGCGGCATTGTCGACATTCCCAACGCCTGCGCCACGTTGGCCCTTCCGACGGAGATTTTCAGCTTCGACATTCGACCCAATTCGTCGGGTCCGCAAAAGCTCGTTCCACCCTCGGACCTCTCCGTCGTGACCTGACCCGCGAGCCAGCATCATGCCGATCTACGAATATCAATGTGATGCGCACGGCATCTTCGACGAGCTGCGCAGCGTGACCCAGGCTTCCGAAGCAGCCGAGTGCCCTACATGTCGAACGCATTCGCCCCGCATTCTCAGTGCGCCACGACTACAATCCGTTCCGCGGTCCGTGGTCAAGGCGAGAGCAACGAACGAGCGTAGCCAACACGAACCGAGAGTTCGCCACGTCGAGCGCTCGCATTCGCACGCAGCCCATTCACATCACGACCATGGTCATGCGCACCGTGACGCGAGCCCAGGCGACCATCGTCCTGCTCAGCGGTACACGGGCGCGCGTCCGTGGGTCATGGAACACGGCTAAAATGCCAGCAAGAACTGACCGCGGATCGACCATTGGTGCTTGGTCGAGGTGTCGAGGATGCCACCCACGTTCGAACTGTCGACCAGGGTCGACGCCAATGGCAGAGGGATATAGACACCATCGACCTGGAGCTTGACGTTCTGAGTCCTGGGTAACACGAGTACGTTCAGTCCCGATCCCACTTCGTGGAAGGGCTGAGTCCCCGGTCCCGAAAACGGTGGAACCGGATGAACGACCGGTTTGCCGTAGAGGCCGTCGTAACGGGCCCAGAGCTCGACGTACTCGTGGAGAAACACGCCCGCCTGAACGAGGACGCCACCATCGAGGAGCGCCGGTCCCTCGGCCAACGGGCTGTACAAGAACCGTCCCGCCACGATGACGTTGAACCCAGGACCCTCGAGCGTCGCATCGGTCGTCACTTGAGTGAGAGCCTCGGCCGGCGAATCCTCGTTGCGACTGCGTTGGAAGTGCCCCGCAGCCCCCAACCGCAATGCGAGGTCGCTGCCGCGAAACGAGCTCTCGGTGTCGAACCGATCGAATCCGTCGCGGGTGAAGAGTCGGACCTCTGCCCGTCCGGTCAGCGCGGGGAACTTGGCGTTGATGGGGGTTGCGAGCTCGGTAAATGACGTGCGTGCGCCATTGCTCATGAACGCCTGCAAACGCACCGGTCCAAACTCACCCAGCACTCCGACCCCGGCCGCCTGGCCACCGCTCGCCTCCAGGCCGTACTGCGAATAATCGATCCCTTGCAAAGCCTGAGGGGCGGGGCCATCCGCGATCGAAGCGGGGAGGTAGAGAACCCCGGCACGGATGGTCACACGCCCCAAGTGCAGGTTCCCATAGGCTTGCTCGAAGCTCATGTTCCCCTCATTGAGCTTACCGATGCGCAGGCGAAACGACACGAAACGGGTCAAACCACCGTCGAGCAGGATCCGCACACGGGGAATGGTCAGTCTCGCCGTGTTCGGTTCGGTGACTTCCTCGGGTCGTCGATTGAAGGTCAAACGGACCTGCAAGAGCGCTCCGGGACGCAACCACACGTCACGAATCGGCTCCCATTTGAAGTCGAAGACCGGAGGAGGCGCGAGCTCGGCCGGAGGCTCGAGCTCGACCGGAGGAGGATCGAGCTCGGCCGGAGGTTCGAGCTCGGCCGGAGCCTGGGGCTCTGTCGCGGCTGCTTGGGCGCCATGGCTGAGCAAACCACAGACGAGCCCGAGGTTCGCGATCATGCGCAACCATAGCGTAGCGCGACGTGTTGAGCTCGAGCCTCGACTGCGGGCCATCGGGCCATCGGTCCAGGGTCGCGAGCCTCATGGCTGGCGAAAGCGAAGGGCGATGAGTTGCGTGCCTGCCCCCGAAGCAATGTAGACAGCACGATTGGACGTCAGCTGACCGAGCCAATCGAACGAACCACCATCGATGAGCGAAATGGCCGAACCATCGACGGTCGTGACCCACAGCATGTAACGCAGGCCACCGGAGTAGTAATCGTGCGTGAGCGGCTTGCGAACTCCGATCGCTGCGAAACCTTCGGCGGCCGCGGAACTCGTGATCGATCGCGTGGCTGGTCCGTCGATCGACCGACGCCGGCGCGCAGAGCCCGTCCCGCTGAAACTGTGCAAGCACGTCCGTCGGCACGCACGGCTGCACGGTGGCGCATGACCTCGAGGAGGATCGATGGGAGCTTGGAGCCCGAGAGGTCGTTCGCAACACCTCGTCCTGGACGACGCTGACGATACTCAGCAACAATGCCTTCGTCCCTTCACCCGATATGGTGGCGCGCGATCGCTCCACGTCCCCGACCCGATGAGGATCCAGCATGTCACAGTATCGTCCTCCCGCCGAACCCGGATCCGATCCTAGATTTGCGTCGGCCGATCAACCCAGAAATACCATTGCAACGGTATCGATGGTCCTCGGTATCGTCATTTTCGCTTTCCGACTTTTGTTTTTTCCGTTCGTCACGAATTTCCTGATCTACAGCCGAGCAGACTCGAGCGCGAACGCCCTCAGCACTCGAATCGCCATCACGAATGGCATTGGAATACTCACCGGTTTCATTGCTGGCGTGCTCGTGCTCGTCTTGGGATTCGTCAGTATCGACCGCGGACGCCATCTCCCCCCAACACAATCGCGGCGTGACCAGTCCGTTGTTGGCATCGTGCTTGGGTTCGTCCTGCTGGCAGGAGCCGGCGCGACCTTTGTCGCGACGCTCTATCCCATACTATTTTCGACCGTGTTGCGGTAGCCCCATTCGTCGCCGCCTCGCCATCGACGACGCGCAGGTGTGCCGTCGATGTGTCGATGTTTCACCTCGACGTTCAGATGAGCTTCGATCGGCACGCAAGCCAGGAGGCCGGTGGACAAGCCAGGAGGCCGGTGGACAAGCCAGGAGGCCGGTGGACAAGCCAGCACCCCCGTCCGCCATCCTGCGTTGCTCGTCGGGTCACCTATTCCCGGTAGGTTCCCTCGTCGCGTCTTGGCCTCGCTGACCCGGTCGAAAGACTTAGTCCGCGGGATCGTCAGTCGCTTTGGGTGCACATACGAACGCTCGACGCTCGCGAGTACCCGCGAGCGTTTCGATCGGTTCAAAGGACAGTGCGATCCTATGCGCGCTCCGACCCAGTATTCGGTCGATGAGTAGTCATTACGTCCATTGATATTGCGAATGGCGATCCGACGGGTCAGTACGCGTGGTTCCGGCGCTGCACGGCTCATGACGATGTCTATCGTGCTCCGGACGTTGTTTTTGCGAGTTCGAATCGCGGGATCACGAGTGCATTTGAGAATGCGACGATTTGCCTATGCTGAATCATTGACAGGACTGTGAAACTTCATGGCAGAAACGCGGGTCCAACCTTTTGAGTGTCACGCCCACGAGGTGGATGCCCCGTGGTCCTCGCGTAATGCTCGTGGGGTGATCTCGCGCTGCGACGTGAAAACCACGTCGTGAAGCGCGTCCACGCCAGGCGCAAGTGTGGCGCCTGTACTTTGTCCAAACATTGGTCGTCGAGGGGCCCGTCTTCGGGCGATGTCCGCGTTGACGACCAGAGGAGTCACTACGATGGCTGATGCCCATGCGCATGGCGTTGCTACGCCTGATCTGGTTTCCCCGAAGAAGATTGCATTCGTGACGCCAAGCTACCGCGGCGATCTGGAACGATGTCGACTCCTTTGCGAAAGCACAGATCGGTTTCTACCGGAAAACGTCGAACACATCCTCATCATCGACCAACGCGACGTTCCATTGTTCCGCCCCCTCGAAACCCGCAGAATTCGAATCGTCGTCAGCGAATCGCTGACGCCATGGTGGATCTTTCGCGTTCCCGGAATCCAAGGCTGGTGGGCGAGTCTTCGCTCCTGGCCGGTCCGGAATTGGCTTTATCAGCAACTCCTCAAAATGTCCGCCGTTCACGCGACGGATGCCGAGATCATCAACTTCGTGGACTCGGATGTCACGTTCACCCGCCCGTTTCCGCTCGAGTATTTGTTTCGTGGTTCGAACGTTCGCCTTCAACGCGTGGGTTATCACAGTCCAAGACACGCACGGTGGATCGGCACGGCTGCAGGTCTGCTCGGCGTGGAAAAGCCCTTGAGCGTTCAACACAACTATGTCGGCAACTTCATTACGTGGACGCGTCCGAACATCCTCGGGATGCTCGAGCGTATCCGTGAACACGCTGGCAGACCGTGGAGTCAGGCCGTCGCGCGACGCATCCATTTTTCGGAGTACATGACGTATGGCGTGTACGTCGACTACATCGTAGGGCTCCCGGCATCTGGCCATTTCCATGACGATGCAGCGAATCTGCACCTTTGCTGGGATTATGATCTACAGAGCGATGGTGGCGTCGAACGGTTTTTGTCCCACTACGATCCGACAACTCACTTCGGTGTCCTGATCCACTCGAAGGACGGCATTCCCGTCGAGCGATATCGCCGCGGAATCGAGGCCATCTGGTCGAAATCGTCGCAACCTCTCGTTGCCGTCGATGCGGAGCCAGGTGCCACCGATGCATGGCCGCGACCCGTGAACACCCACCGACCGTGAGCCTACCATTGGGGGATGCGGTCGCCTACCGGCCGAAGGGAGCCCGGACCACTACGGAAACACCTGATCTTGGAGGTAATCGCTCACGAAGACTCCCTCGGGATCGAATTGCTTCCGAACGCGCTCGAACTCCTGCCAGCGAGGCTCCTGCTCGTTTTGCTTGGGAGGATGGACGAAGTTCTTCCCCCAGTGCGGGCGTGCTCCGCGTTCGCACATCCACCGATCGAAGACGTCGAAAAACGTCTCGCTGACACGATGTCCGTCCCGTCGTTCGGGAATGGGTGATCCTTGTTTAGAGGACACGATCTCGATGCAACACGTGGGTCGACCATAGGTACTCGCCATATAGGATACCGAGGGACCCACAAACCTTGTGTGGGTGAGGTGGTCGACAGGATATTCTCCGCGTTGCGCGTACTCGTCGAGAAGCTGTTTCAGCTTTCGATGAGCATCCCCCGCGTCATCGAGTGGGAGAGCCCATTCCACATCATAACACTGCATGTAGGTGGGCAGGTAGTGGAACGCCAACGAGGCTCGCATGACCTGCTCGCCCTTGGGCAGCGCGAAATTTTGTTCGAGCTTGAAATAAAGGGGAATGAAATAGCGGAAGTGACGATGGATGAGGGGAACGATCGTTGCGGCCAGGAGTAGGTTGAACAATTCTGACACGAGCATGATCGGAAGCCAAGGTAGGCGACTCAGCGCAGCATGCTCGTCACGCTCGAATGTATAAACGATCACGTTCTCCGAACCTGGAAACCAATAAAGTTCGACGAACTCTTGCGACGCGATCTGCCCCTCCGACGGTATGCGGGGGGCATGCGAACGGGCGAGCGCAGTCGGTGTACTCCCGCAGGCTGTGAGTTCGTTCATCACATCGTCGAACTTCCGTTCTTCTCGACGGATGCGAACGATGAAGTCGCGGGTGAGAACCAACGTGACGCAGTAAATGATGCCAAAACAGCCTAGGCCGCAGCGGGCTGCATAAAGCTGCTTGGCTTCGTCGTCGTCTTCCAGATGAAATCTCCGAAGCTCGCCTTTGGCATTCACCACGACCATTTCCACGACCCCGTCGGAAAACGTGGCGGTCGATCGCCCAGTTCCATGAGAACCCGTGCTGATCGCACCCCCGACCGTCACGTGGGGGATAATCGTCGGGCTTACCAATGCAAGACCATAGCCGGACAGTATGTACGATAACGTTCCAATCGGAATTCCGGCCTCTACCGTCACCGTCGGTCGTCCATCGTGCTGGCCGAATCGGAGGATGCGCCGCAAATGCCTCGTGTCGATGAGCGCTCCCTGGTCGGATCGAGGACCACCATCACCCCGAAGGCCACATGGCGGCACGATTCGCGACAAGGCAATTCCACTGCCGGCGGCACGAACCTTGCCGTAACGCTTCGCCCCCTCGTGAACGGTTCGGCATAGCTCGTCGCGGGTCCTCGGTCGGTAGACCTGGACCCATCCGCGATGATTGTCGAGCCAGTTGCGAATTCGCCGATCACGATACCATAGCCGAAACATCACGCGAAAAGGCAAATGCATGAAATTCCAAAGAGCAACACGCAGTGGAAGGATTCGCGTGATCATGATTCATGCTACACATTCGCACTGTTCGGAACGCGAGACGGACGAAGATAGGGATACCGTGGCCACGATGGATCGGCGTCTCGCCGCTCGATCACGCGTTCGAGCTCGAGGAGGGATTCCTTGAACTCTCGCTGCGCCGCGCAGAGTTCCCCATCATCGAGAGCGCTCAGTCGGTACGCCGTGTATTCGCCGAAACACTCGAAATGGTGATCGCCGAGGTGGGACAAATCGAACTGACGGATTGCATGGCGAAACGGTGGCAACATTCTCGCAAGGAAGTCGTTCAGCTCGATGACGTTGTCGGCTCCGAGCAGATCGTTTGGCAACGCATACGCCGCAGCTGGGAAGCCGGGGACGAAGAGGTGATAATCGATGGGGGCAAAGTGTAGAACGGCATGGGCCGGACCGGCATTGAAGATGACGAGGGTGACGACGGACACGACTTCGTCGAAATGGCCGGCGGCTCCGGCCGGAACGGTGAGCAACGAGCCATCGAGTTCGCTCGTCAGTTCGGTCAGCCAGTCGCGCAGTTCCAGATCGTCGGCCAGCGCCCGGTCGAGATCGCCCTGCCCATAACACCGGGTCAGATATCGGCGGACATAGCGATGAATCATGTCCCAATACGCAAGAGCATCCTCGCGATAAGGGTACTTGAGATCGGCCCCGAGCATACCTCGCTCGGTGAGGTCTTGCCGCGGGCACAAGGAGCGAAGCCGCACGGTCCTCGTGGCCTGGATCATCTTCCTGCAGAGCTCGAGATCTCCGGCAAAGATCCGATTGTACGCATACCCCGGAGATACGAGACGTTTGAGCGCTGCCCGGATTGCCGGAAGCGTGTAGCGCAGGTGCGGTTCGAGCAGGATGTGAATCGGGTGGTCATACGAGAGGTTGCGAGGGACGGACGCCGCGATCGGTTCCATGAGGAAGTGACCTCGGCCGAGGTGACTGCCCATGTAGTGTTCGTTGTGGTCGGCGACCTGGAAATACATCTTTGCGATATCCCAGCGGACTCCGTCTCGAGGTGTGTAGACGCGATCGTCATCGAGGTCGATCCGAATCGCGACCGGGACGAGGGCTCCGTGCGAAGCGCGAAAGAGTGCAGCTGCCCGAGTGAGAACCTTCTGTCCGCCTTCGAACACATCCTCGCGTTGGTATGGGCCGTCGAGCACGCGCTCGAGCATGCGGCAGCGGACGTAGAATGCCTGCCCACACGAAACGGCGTGGGCCAAGGACGTCGTGGACTCGGGTTTGCCGTCACTCAGAAGGGCCGCGATCTCTGCGATTGGCAATCCTGGGAAAACCTCGTCCAAGTCTGGCCCGCGGAGTTTCCGGAGACCGAGCACGCTGGGTCCCGTGAGCCGGAACCGTGCAAAGGCTTCGTCGGTCATGAAGTTCTCCGTCATCGGCGACCTGGGTATGAAGCGCGAGAACAATTCCACGCCGTCGGCGAACTGATCGCGACCCCTCACCCACGACATGATGGGTCGTTTGGCGCGATTGTAGATCACGTGTGACGAGTATCGTATGATCAAAGGAATGTAAGGTGCGAGGTAACGCAGGTCGAAGTGTGCATAGAGAGGGATCCGTTTCACGAGTTTGAACGGGTGAACCGCAGCATTCTCGACCATGCGGAAGCGCTGCCTGGCCCGGCGGACCTCGGTACGTGGGTGTTTCGTGGGGTCGATCGACAACGGACGCGGACGGGGGTGCAGCGCTGATCCAAACAGCGGATCGCGTTGAGCGCGGAGCAGTAGAATCACGGCAAACAAGAGCAACGAACCGCGCCCGATCCAGATCGGTATCGCAGTGATGGGAGCATCGAGTAACCCCCGAAGACTGCTCATCAACACGAGAACGGTCATCGCGGCTGATAACGCGATGAGAATGCTTCGGGATCGAACGAAGAGAACCGGAATGCCGAGAATCAGCACGACGGCTGCCCAGAACGCCAATGCCCACACTACGATGGCCACGTACGGAGCGAACCCCTGGAACATATAGATGAGCGTGATGAGCCCGAGGACGATGCCCCAATCGTGAGGTCGCTTCGCGAACCGCACACCCCAGCCGAGAGTCAACCCCGTCATAACGGATCGAGCGGCAGCCAATGCCGCGTGGCAAGACCGGCCCATTCGGACGATTCGTCCGCTGCGGTCGCAAGAGGGTAGGGTCGTCTGGTGCGATTCATGGTGACTCGATGCAGTGCGCCGCGATGTTCGAACGCAACTTCGCGGTTCGTGCTGGCCCTCCGTAGAGCGGACCCGTGGGGCGGCTGCGTACTTCTCATGACGCGAGACCGATCCTTGTTCCGTGGCGATGGCGATCTTTTTGCGGAAGGCCGCTGTCGCACTCGATGCGGGCCTTGTTGCGAGTCATCGAAACGAGCGGATGAAGGCCCAGAGGCCTGCCACGATCGTGCGTTCCAGCCCCCGTGCCCTCGCGCCGACTCAGCGCTTGATGCCATCGACCGACGACATCGACCGACGACAAGAATCGGTGCAGCGGGTTCGGGCGGTCTGATTCCTAGGTCATGGGCGCGCTCCCGGTGGAGCACGCGGCTCGATCCCAATCGTGCACTAGTACTCGGTGCCGGAAGTTCGTGGCCGGTTAGGCGCGGAGCTGCGCCGCGAGGGCAAGGCGCGAGACCGAGTCGTATCGGGAATACGGTGAGCCTCGAGCAACGCAGCCATCGTGGCGTAGTGCCGTGCAT
>Ga0315912_10000901_pt1 | contig 42542 bp, 63 predicted proteins | sample VfabasoilMG_FD_204469 | JGI IMG/M metagenome (GOLD analysis project Ga0315912, IMG submission 204469) | Garden soil microbial communities collected in Santa Monica, California, United States - V. faba soil | ecosystem: Environmental > Terrestrial > Soil > Garden | place: USA: California... | reverse complement strand
TGGGACGTTCACCGAAAGCGGGAGTAGTTCAGCGGTGGAACGCGAGCTTCCCAAGCTCGATGTCGCCGGTTCGATCCCGGTCTCCCGCTCCAATGCCTTCAACAACTTGCAGCAATACACCGGACGCGGCAACCGCTGATTTCGCCGCGGTGTGCCCGAAAGTGTGCCCGCGAGCCTCATCGAGCTTGCGTGCCGCGTCGCGCAGATCACCTGGCGACACGATGTTGTACCGTTCGAACACCGAGCGCGTCTTGTGCCCGGTCATCATCATCGCCACGCGTTCGGGGATGCCGGCGCGCACCAAGTTTCGGACCGCCGTCCTGCGGAAGTCGTGAGGGATACGTCCCGGGCATCCTGCGGCCCGACACGCCTCGATCCATCGCTTCCGGAAGCTTCCGATCGGCCGCGGCTTCTGCGAGGCCCGACGCACCGTCCGTGACCCGCTCTTGCCTCGCATCTCCCAGAACACCCACGGCTCGATCGTGCCGGCCTTCTTCAGTCTGTCGTGCTCCGCGTGCTGCGCCTCGAGGAGCTCGCGCAACTCCCGTGTGAACGGGAACACGCGGCCCTCATCGTTCTTCGTCGTGCCCGGGTCGAGCCGTACCTCGCCGGCGGCGAAGTCGACCTGGCGCCACTCGAGGCCCGTCACTTCCCCACGCCTCCATCCGGTTAGATACATGAACCGCACGAGCGGCCGCAGCGGTGCCGGGAGATGCCGGCAGAGCGATTCAAACTGCTCCGCCTCGAAGAACCCGGTCCGCGCGTTGATCTCCTTCAGCATCGGGATCGTTGGACGGTAGGCCACCTTCCCAGCCTCAATCGCGAGCGAGAACATCCGCTTGAGCACCTTGAGTTCGTTGTTGATCTCCGCGTTTGAGACAGGACGGCTCTTCTCGGTGTCGCCCGTCCCCGTGACGATGACGTCGGCCTTCCGTTTCGCGACATACGCGCGGACGTCAGATGTCGTCACGGATGCCAGTAGCCGGCCGCGGAAGTAGGGTTTGAGGTGCAGCCGCAACCGGCGATCGACTGAATCGAGCGAGCGCCGCTTGTTGTTGCGATAGTCGTTCAGAAGATCGTCAGCAGCATCTTCGAACGTGACGCGTCCCATGCGCGGCGTGATCGGAATACCGTGCTCAACGTCGCCCTCTCGGGATCGGAGCATGCGTCGCGCCACGGTCTCCTTTGTGGTGCCGGTGCTCTCGCGCACCTGCCGACCATGCTGGTAGTACTTCATCCACCAGGTCGGCAACTGCTTTCCTTTCTTCGTGCGTCGGTAAAGGCTTCCCATCGCTCACGCTTCCAGTCCTACTCGCCCGAGGATATGAGCCTCAAGCTCGTCGACGGGCCAGCGGGAGCCATCAGGTTTGAAAACCTCGAGCCTCACCTGGTCAAACGCAGGTGCACCATAAGTCTTCAATGCCAAACTGTTTTTCCTTTTCCATTTACCAGCGTCTGCAGGTAGACCTTCTTCGTCACGCCGCCTTCGGTACGCCTCGAAGCAGAGCGAGTCTGGTCCCCACAACACCACCACGCAAATTCCCGCGGCGACAGCTCCGGAAATTCGACTCTCTGAGAAAACAGTGTCACTCGGGAAAGACAAGAGAACGCCTTTCTTGTCGGCCATCGCGGCGCGTGAACGAAGTTCGGTCGCAATCGGCTCGCCATTGCCCTCCCGGAAGCGATTCCACTGACTTCCGAGGGCGTTCGCGTCGATGGGCCTTTCACCGCTCGGCGTCGGCGGATCGATGTCAATGAACAAGAAGCCCCTGCCGACGAGTTGTTCGGCTAGTTTTGATTTTCCAGCGCCAGAGAGGCCGCCGAGGAACACGATCGGAATCTCACTCATCAAGAGCACCATCGATTTCATCAAGGTAGCGCTTCCAGAACGCAATCGCTTCTTGGACGACCTCGACTGGATCGCGTCCCAAAAACGGTCCATCACCAAACGGCGAAATAGTGAATCGTGACGTAGTGAATCTCGTCCCAAAAGGTGCAGTCCCTGGCATTGGCGGCTCGACCACCATGCCAGTCGCGCCTGCAGGCCACCCTGGAACGCGCGATCGCAGCCCCTCCTGTTCCCCACCTGGCATCGCGATCGTTAAGTCTCCACGCACTGCGAAGCGATACTCCTTTAGCAGATTGTTGCGCTCGAGCTCGATGAACTGCCAAAAAATCGCAGGCTCTGGCTGCGTCTGTCTCAGCTCTGAATACTTCCTGTCGATCGCAGTCCGCAGTTCCGATGACTTACTGCCGTCAACTTTGTGCAGCACATGACCGACAGCCCGCAACAACGCCATCGTGGCGAGCCATCGACGACGAAGCGTCTCCTGTTGCGCAGCACGCAGTTCCAGCAGAGACTCTTCACAGTCGGTCAGAACCAGCCGTGCGTGTGTAGTCGCTCTCAATGTCGCTCCTCCATCAACGTCCACCACTGCGCGACGATCTCGCGCATGCGGGCCCGCTGCGTCGTCAACTCTGCGAGCTGTTCTTCGTACCGCTGCACGGCGGACGGGACGATGACCGTCCCGTCGCGCTGTGCGTTGAGCAGATGCCGACAGAGGCCAGCCACACGATCGGACGCATCCAGTGAATGCGCGACCACCTGAAGCAATCCCTTCACCGCGTCTGAATCGGGGCTGGCCATCTGCTCGTTCCTCTCCTACGATCCCGTGATGGACTGCTACTGCCACCACGGCTGGCAGTGCGAAACGCATCCGCACACGCCGTATCCGCACGACAACTGCGTTGGCCCAGGTGAACAGTGCAGCGACCCGCATTGCCCATACTGGCAAGGCGAACAGCCGGCCGCCCTTGACCATTCGCTGTTCGACGTCCTATTCGCCAGCACGCGCGACAGCGACGACGATCACTGAACCCGGTCTTTTCTGACCTTCCGGGCCTTCATTGGCGTCTTCGCGATCTGGTCGATCGTTTCGCGAACAAGTGCGCGGTCTCGCGCGCTGAACTTCACGAACGTGAGCACTGCTTGGCGTCACCACGCGTGTCGACTCGCACGCGCGTATTCCGATAGGACGGTCTCATCGCGCGCCTCCTTTGGCGAGGAACTCTGCATTGGCCTGGTCCACATACGCTTGTTCGATCGCGGCCAAGGACAAACACAGTATTCGTCAGGATCATCGGTCGCCTATGCCTCTCATTTGGGCGATCGGTCGTCGTTGGTGCTGTCTTCCGTCGAGGACATCAACATGTCACTCAGCTCGTGCCAGCCGCGAGACTCCTCGAAGGCGGCTCTATGATCCCGACGCCAACCATCGAGAAAGACCAACGAAGCAGCGCGCATCCTTTCGGTTTCTGAATCAACAGAGCTGCGGTAGCTTGTGAACCACGATGGAAAGAGTCGGAGGTGACCTGCGCTCAACATAAGGACATGGTTGACTGTGTAGCTGGCGCGGTCACGGTCGAATTCGCATCCAGCAGGCGCGAGTTTCTTTCCGGATTTGTCGGCTACAGTTTGCCATCCGCTCAAGGCGCTGAGACCGGCCCCGGCATGCGCGATGCTCGCAAGCACGTGGTAGTGACGATCGTAGTATCCAGGCGCAAACTCTTCGAACATCGCCCTGAACTGAATTCTGCCCTTTGAAGTCTGCGCGGTGAAATGCGGAACTAGCTTCTGTGGGTGCCTGAAAAAGTATCGAAGCTGGACGAACGCTTCGAGCATCGACCGAACGATCGCGGCTGACTCTGGATAGTAACCGTCCCGAGCAGAGAGCCAGGCCGCCCGTAATGAGTAAGGGAGCTGCACACAGCGTTCGAGAGCAAAGAACTGAACACCATCAGGTGGCGGTGGACTCTGCTCCTTGATGAAGTACGTGAGTCGAAACATCGCATCAAGGACACTAGCCATATGCTCTTCGAACATCGCAAACACGCGCGAGAATTCGGCTCTCGTCTCCTCCTCTGATTGTCGGAGGTAGGCGACACTCATATACTTCGTTTCAAAGTCCTGGACGGCATATGTGATCCCACCTGCCGCCGCCACCACATCGCCCTGTCGCTCAAGCTGATTCCTGATATGAGAGTCAATCAGGGGATCGCCGCAGGTGTTGCACAGAGCCGCTGGCACGCCCCTGAAGACAACGGTGACATCGCCCCTACGGTAAGTGATTGTCGTGGTACGTTGGCGCCGGAGTCCATTGGAGCAGACGTTACACCTCGTGCTCATTAGTCAGCTGCGTCGAGAGGCAGTTGATCGCTGACAGCCAATCCTGGAAGCACGCGGATCAACTTCCGGATCCGGATCCGCCAGATATCGGGCAGCGAATACCACAAAGGGACAAGGTCGGCATCGGTAGCCTCGAGACGGCAATACCGGTGCGAGGGCGGCGATGAACCGTTGTCGATGACGACATGCAAGCGACGGTAGCATTCATCGCGCACCGCCTTCCGTTCTTTCGACCATATCTTGGAGGCAGTCCTCCACGATTTGCTCGAGGCCATCGATAACGCGCTCAGAATCCAAGCCGAAACGAAGATCGTGCCTAACCGTCATCAGTTCAGACACGAGCCCCAGTCGAGCCTTGATCCGGCCGGTGCGTGGATCGTCGTCGAACGCGATCGCGGTGGTCTTCATCGCGCACCTCCGACTCGCGCCTCAAGCTGCGCGAATACGATCTTTTCGCGCGCGTCGTCCGCATTGATATCTTTGGTCTTACGGACACGGCCGTCTGGATACAGCACTTCATCATCCGTCGGCGCCGGGAGGCTCATAACTGCAGCTGGGAGCAGCTTCACCCAATACAACTCGGTACTGGCGTAGAGCGACTGCCTCTCAATGACCTCAGTCAGTTCGACCCTGTTGAAGCTGGTGTCGCCTAAACTTGCGCAGTGCGCAGCGGCGTGAATAAGCATCAGCGCATCATACGCACGCTGCACGCGATCAAAAATCTGGGATGCCACGATTTTGCCTCCTGGCGCTAGTTCGCGCCCGACGGCCGCGAGCGTTATCCTGTCTGGAAGCTCGTTGCCGCCTGTCTTGAGTCGGTGATGGGCCTAGGAGCGCTTGCGGGTGGCTGCCCGCTTGCGCTCCGGTTTCTTGCCACCTGGCAGGGTCTCCTGGATCCATCGGTCAACCGCACGTCTGATCTGCTCGCTCGGCTTTGCGCCGGTTGCTTGCTCTATCTCGCGGAGCGCATCGATCTGTGCAGGCTCCAGCATGATGTTAAACGGCCGCTTCGGTGACATGCGTGAGTATGCGCATATACGCGCGTAACTGTCAATCGACGCAGTAGGCAAATGACGTCGCGTTGTTGCTTGGCACACGGGTGACATCACAGAACGACCGGTTTCTCAACCGGCTCAGATATACAATTCGCCACTCCAAAGGAGTGCGATGGCGCGACGGTGTTTCTACAGCTTCCACTACGCTCCCGATTCGACCAGGGCGGCGCTGGTGCGTAACATCGGTTCAATTGAGGGAAGTCGACCGGCGACTGACAACGAATGGACATCCGTCTCGAAAGGTGGCGAGGAAGCGATCCGTAAGTGGATCTCGGACCAGATGCATGGCCGGTCGTGCACGGTGGTACTGGTCGGCACGCACACGGCCAATCGGCCATGGATAAACCACGAGATCGTGCAGTCCTGGAACCTCAAAATGGGGGTCGTTGGAATTCGGATACACGGCCTCAAGGACCTGAATAGCCAAATATCGACGGCTGGTGCGAATCCTTTTGCCTGCATCACGCACGGTCCGACTGGTCAGCCGCTCTCCTCGCTGGTGCGTTGTTATGACCCCTCCGGGACGGACAGTCGGGACCGATACGCGTGGATTGCCCGATACCTTGCGGACGCCGTCGAGGAGGCCGTGGACATTCGAAATACGAACGACTAGAAAGACCTCGTTACGTAACACTGCGTCACACGGTGACCGTCACGTGACCGTAACAACCGTCGGCGCGCGTCGCGTCCACTCCTCAGCGCGAGTGGCGCCCGGCGAGACCAAGCATTCTCCGCTCGAACCAGTCCTCGACTTCCCCGTTTGTTCGCAGCTTGAAGAATGACGGATGCCGGAGCGTCTCCAGGAGAGCCAACACGGCTATGGTTCTGGCACTGTCACGCAAGTCAGGGGTTACGTGAAGAGAGCCACGATGAACGATCGCGCTTCGAACATCGTAAAGCTCTCCCACTCGATCGAAGACGTTTTTTCGAAATTTTCGCTTGGCGGCCATCAGCAAGGAGGAGCGAAGCCGAAGGCGGAACTTTAGCTCCGACTCACGAGATGGCCCTAGCACCAAAGACTCAAGGGCAACGACAAAGTTCAGGAGAGCCTGCTCGTTCCACGGGGTTACAGCGCCTCGACCAATCCAGCGAATAGTGGAGAACATTCGCTCCTGTGCATCAGTACGGTCTTGAGCCGGTCGCAGAATGCCACGCAGTCGTCGATAGCCATGAAACCGATGAACCGGCCGAAGGTTGATCCACAAGGGACCTGCCGTGCGTCGACCGAGTGCCCCATGTGGCGATGTCCGCGGCCGACTCACACGGAATGTGTTTCGAAGATCTCTGACCCCTGGAAGATATGCGGCCGCGCCCTCAGGGGCTTTGAGTCGTCCCGCATAGAAGTTGATAGCGTCCAGCGCGAGCTGGATTTCATACGCAGCGATGGCATGTGCGGCCTCGCGGTCCACCGCGCTGACTGTGACAACGGCCCACACGAGACCCTTTTCGTTAGCCAATTCACCTTCGGCGATGTTGCGCACCCAGCGACGCTTGACGAGCCGCTCAGTAGTCGTAAAAAGCACGCCGCAGACCCGAACATCCGCTGCCAAGCGAATGCCCCCGACTTGCAAACCGACTTCGAAGTTCTCCGGCATCTTTCGACATCGACTGTCGAACGCGCTGATTGCCGCACGAGTTCTTTGCTCATCGGTCGCGCTTGTCTTCGTGGTGGTCAATATGTCGATGATGAGTTCGTTGAGTAGTTGTGTTACTGCGTGTCGGCTCAATCTTCCGGGGTTGTCTTGCGCCGGTGCGATCAAGTGGAGACACTTGTTGTAGAGCGTGAGCTCGTCTCCCGACAGCGCAACGCCAACTCCCTGGCGACTGAAATAGGCAAAGGGTTCGCCTGGCTCTATCTCCGAGATTCCGGAAGTTGGTCCCTGCGTGAGGCTAGCGAGTAGCTGCCGGACTGCGGCTCTCGCATCGGAAGAGAGGCCTTGACCTGGCTCGCCCGGGGCAGAAGATGGTGCCTTTCGTTTCTTGGTCATCGTTCCAGACTGGATCGACGTCGGCTGTGCGATTCGCGACGGCTACCTTGCCATCAACCAGGGCACGAGTCCATCAAACAATTGCACGCGCGAATCGCCCGAATGCCGAGGATCGTCGTTCATCCTCTCTCATTGCGGGTGTAACAGAGGCATGTAGCAGGGCACAATCGCGCCGATGGGGACGCCGCTCGCTGACCCTACGATCACAAGCAACGCATCGCCAGACGTGCAATCCACTGTGTCGGTGTGCGGATCCGCCTGGAACCCGTTGTGCGCGCGGCTACGAACGACAGAGACAGACATGTGGTTCTATCCTTCAGCGAAACATTGATGGCGACCGATAAAATCAGAAAAGCCGCGTATCACCCTCCCTGGGGCGGTAGACGCCGATAACCCAGGGAGGATGACTGACAGTGGGGCGCGGCAACCTCCCACGTCTCGGGCGGCGCCCCCGCGCGACCAGGAGCCCGCCCGATCTTCAGTTCGTCCACTTCTCTGGCGCGTCCTCGATGCGCGGTGGCGTTAGCGCCTCCGGCGTCACGGGGACATTGCTGCGGAAGCCCTACGGCTGTAGTGGTGGTGTCGCCGCTTGCTGCAGACGCAGTTGCTCCGCACGGGCCTCCTTCGCGCGCCGCTCGACGACGTCAGGCCGATGCGCGAGGCCGAGCCCCGCCGCATTGGCGGCGTCGACGGCGGTTTCCTCGCTGCGCTGAAGGTCGGTCAACTCCTGCCGGAGACGAGCAACGATCGCTGGCCGTTCGTTCGTGGGCAGGCCGGTCTCGACATCCACCCGCATGATGATCCCGGTCAGTAGAGCGACGGCTCGAGCAGGTTCGGCCAAACACATCGCGCCCCATGGCACTGGGTCAAACCGACTCCAAGACAGCCGCGGCTCGCCCTCCCCTGGATAGCCGAGACCGCGATCGCCGTGTATGCACGCCTCCGCCGAATCGAGGTACGCGGCCGCTTCGATGGCGACCAGCGTTTCCGCGCGCGCGACCTGTTCCGCTTTTGGCCGAGGCAGATTGATCGCACGGTCCAACGCCTGCTGTTTCGCGACGATCTCTGCGCGGATCGTCGCGATCGATTCGGTGAGATCCTTCGTCGCAGTGGCAATCGTGGTCGTCATCGTCGTGAGAGCGTCGAGCGCCTTCTTCATAATTCACATTCCCCCGCGTAGTCCGAATGCACCCATCCGGCGGCCAGGTGCTGGTCCGCCTGCTCGTCGCTCGCCTGGATCGCCGCTTCGAGCGATGGGAGGCAGCGCCGCTTCAGCAACGAGAAACGATCACCTCCGTGTACGCCGATGGCTAGCAGTAGGAAGTGCGGATGTATCGATTCGATCGCAGCCTCATCGATCGGCGCAATGGCCGCGATCAATTGGAACCCGTCCTTGTCGACCCGCCAGCAGACCGTCTGCGCGCGCTTTCTTTGTGACTGGCTGTCTCTATCCACGGCGCGCCTCCTCACTAACGCGGCCGTTCATCCTGTCGTAGATGGCAGCCCGATTGATCGGGTTGCGCTTCCGAGGACGACCAGCCAGGCCGCCTTCGTCGAGCGACGTATCGATCTCGACGTTGTCGAGCAAGGCAGTCATGTTCGTCATGTGTGACCGCACCACAGCCACACTAATGTTCGAATTGACGTATCCGGCGGCAAACTGCGGAGCGCCGGACAACTCGCAGATGGCCGCGATTTCCCGGGCTCTCTCTTTGGCTGTCGCACGCGCGGCGGTCTCGCCGGCGATCAGCGCCTTGGCATGTTCGAGAGTGGCATTCGCGCTGATGATCGTCTCTGCGAAATCCGAGACACCGGCTCGTCGACAAAGGGCAAACACCTGATCGACGGTCGCTGGCGATGCAGGTTCCGCGGGAGCACCGATCAGCGCGGCGACGCGTGCCTTGAGATGCGCCGGCACTGCGAGCCTGGCCATGGCTTTCGCACTGAACTGCGCGGCGGCTTTCGGCTGCTCGAACCCCTCGATCTTTTCTGTGGCGAATCCCTTGGCGATCGCTGCGTCAGCATCGAGCCACGTCTCCGCATCCATCAGCGCGCCGAGCCCCTCGTCCGACAACTTCGAGTGCCACCTATAGGTAGCGACAATTGTGCTGCGGATGGTTCGGAGATCTCCGGCGGTCTGCTCGAGCAAGTCGGCGTTGCCGTAGGCGCCGGCGACGGGGTTGTGCACAAACACCATCCCGTTGTCGGCGATGCGGATCGGGTCGGCCGCCATGATGATGATCGACGCCGCACTGGCCGCCAGGCCGTCGATATAGGCCTCGACCAGTCGTCCCTTTGAGCGCTGATCGCGCAAGGCATTGGCGATGGCCACGGCGGCGAACACATCCCCTCCCGGACTGTTCACGCGAATTCGAATCGTCTTCACCGACTCCGGAAGCGCCTCGAGCTGCTCGACGAAGGCCTTCGCTGTCACGCCGAAACCGAAGTAGTCATCGAGCCAATCGCCGATCGGCTCATATATGAGGAACTCGACCGAGGCCTCGTCATCGGTGGCGTTCTGAACCTTGAACCAGCTTCGTGTGGCTGACATTGTCATTCTCCCGAAAGAATTGCTGCCCCTTAGGGGAGGCCCGCGAGGCAGGCCTACCCTGCGACCGTCCCACCCGCTTTCGTCTCCACGGCTCCAGGGGCCCCCGCTGTGTCCTGAACGATGGTCACGCCGACGCGATCGACACCATCACGATGACGAATCGAATCGAATAGCAGGCACTCGAGGTCAGCGATGACTTCGTTCCTCGCCACCGGTAAAGGGCGACCACGTCGCTTGGCCTCGTACTCGATGGCAGCCTGGTCCACTTGAACGGTGACGATGAACTGCACGACGTCGCTCATCTGAGAACACTCCCGTTACTGCCACTAGTGCCAAACCCTATACAGCCAGAGAAACTGGCAGTAAGGGTGACTACTGCCATGCCGTTGGCAGCGCCCTGTATTTGTTGGTTGTTTTGATGGCACTCACGTGGCAGCACATTGGCAGTGCCTGCGACTACTGCCACGCGCGCATTGGCAGTCATCGAAGCACCGGCGCCTTCGCAGTAAGAGAGAACCGGGAGTTCAGATTTCGAACGTATCCAGCCTCAATAAGGACCTTGCAGCTGCGATGAAAGCTCCGGTCCGCGACGTCCGCACAGCTGCGCTGCCATTCAGATTTCGATGCCCCGTCATCTGAGAACGTGTCGCGCAACACCTCGTAGACCTTGGCTTGCGTTGGTGTGAGGGTCACGGTCGGCAATACATCGGCGGCGCGCCGAAAGACACAACCGCCTCCGTCAATGGGAACCAGTTTCAACGTCAGCGGTTCAAACGGTGCGGCGTTCCGCTGCTTAGAGCACTCGATCGTGACGGCGTCGTCAACTGGCGTCATCGAGATCATGAAATCGCTCGCGCCGCGCATACTTGAATGTCCGCGCTCCCGACTGCCACTCGCGTTCATGTGATGCACGATCAGGACAGTGAGGCCGAGACGGTCTCGCCATTGCTGTGCGTGTGCCATCGAGACAGTCATGTCTTCCGAACTGTTCTCTGCCGAGCCAGGTGTGACTGCTGCGTAGGTGTCGACGATGAGGAGCTCGCGTTCGAGATCATGTGAGTCGAATGATCGGTCCAGAAACGCGGTGAAGCGTGAGACGCTGACCGAATCTCTCAGGTCGAGTGCTTCTGGGAAGGTGTAGACGCCGATCGCCTCGTCGAGAGGTAAGCGCTCAGCCAACTTCGCGGCCCTGAGCCGAATCTTGAATCCTGCCGGGTCCTCGGCGCCGACATAGACCGCGGCCCCTCGATGACACACCGAGTGTCCGTACCATGGACGGCCCGTCGCAACCGAGACCGCTAGGCTGGCAGCAAGGGTCGTTTTTCCACTACCCGGCGGCGAGTAGAGCACCCCAACGCTTCGCCGTGGAATGACGCGATCGACGAGGAACTCTGGATCAGGCAACTCAAGCAACTGGACATCGTCCAGTAGTCTCCAAGCGGGTATCGACTCGACTCGCGACTCTGCCAAACGAGTGGACATTCAGGCAGCCTCCCGCGCTGGCTGCCGCCGTTCATCTAGTAGTTGGTGGTAGCGCTGCCGAACTCGTTCGAGCTCCGTGGTTAGGTCGTGGCTGTGATGGATCGCGGCTACCGAGACACGTCGCCAAGCGTCGCGCTCGTCTCGAGCGAGCGCCAGCTCGCGCATCGTCGCAGCGAGCAGATCGCATGACTCGGAGAGCGTCACTGGCGTGGTGTCTGAATCGAACTTGTGCGCGCGGAATCGACAAGACGATCCAGCTCGGTTCTATCGATCAGGACTCGTCGAAGCGGCTTCGATCGCGGTGGATCTCCCTCGCGGCCCGCAGACGCCGGCAGCTGCACGGTGCCGAGAATGCCACGCTGAATGTAGTCGCGAACTGTCCATGCCGACAGACCGAGGTAGCTAGCGGCACCGTGAACGTCGAGTAGCCGGCGATCACGCAGGTTGGCGCGGTTGTCGTTTTGTGGATTACTGCTCACACGAGCAGCGTATGGCTCAGAGACGGCGTGGGTCCACGTAAGAGAGGTTGTACAAGTGGATTTGTGTCTTAGGTGAGCTTCAGTAGCCGTACAGCTTCCTGCACCTCCCGTGACACTAAGGATTCTGACGCGGCCGGCGGCCCTTTCGAGATCTGTTCATAGCTCTCACGGTTGACGCGGTGCCGAACGAACCATTCAGCGCGACGCCTTAACCGCTCTTCATGAGGGGCTTTCCCTTTTATCGGGTCGAGTTCCCTTCGGACCCCACTAAACTTCGCGAACGACGCATCAGCGCGACGACGCCATTCAATGAGGGTCTCGGTCTCCGTAGGCTGAAGACTCAATGATTGCTCGTGCCAGTATTCGGCAAGAGCCCGCTCGGCTTCGTAATTCCTGAGCTCAAAGCGTTCATTGCTGAATACTATCTGCGGCCTTCGGCCGTTCGTGTGACGGCTCCGGGCCGCATGCACGATCGGATCGAAGTCGAGTCGATGGTCACGCGCCCAGACCTGGACGTCGTCTAAAGACCCGTTGAACAGTTCATCGACGACGGCTACAGCAATGCGATCGAGAGCGCCGAAGATCTGATCAACGAGTTCACCCTGAGCGCTGTAAAGGTAGACCGGCAAGGCTGCCTCCGCGAGCAGCTCCGCGTGAAAGGGATCGGCGGCAACCGGTGCGGATGACCGGCTTTCGGGGATCAGCCTAGCCGTCGAAGTTCAAAGCATTGATAATTTGGCCCTTCAGAGACCACGCTGACTAGCCTGAAATCGGCGCAGTTCAACAGCAAACGAATCAAGAGTCAGATCTGAAAGGCGGATGAGGAGAGGATCGTCAATGCAGTGATCACATCCGTCGCCAACCTCCCAAACGTGACAGCGGACTTGGCCATCGCCCAGATCAGCCCCAACCAAGACGATGCATCGACAGGGTGCTCCGGCCTTCTGAGGGAGCGTCATCGCCTCATTCATAGACCATCACTCCATCTCGGAGACTTCGTCGTTATGGTGAAGGATGACGTACGGGCTTACAGCGACCTCGTGGGCGTCACATACTCTGTTCACTAGAAAGAACATTGGTTCGTGGGTCCCAGTGGGACCAGCAGTACGATCGGCCGCACAACCACAAACAATGAGCACGCGCTGTCCTATCGCTGTATCGCCAGCCTTCATCGCTTCTCCGCTTGTTGGCTTCGTGGGTGTGCCCGTTGGTGTGCCCGTGACTGATCAAAACCGACCACATCACACCCAACGCCACCACGCGTCAGATTCAGAATACCTCAGTAAATGCGCGATTTTGGGCCTGAATTCTTACAGTTTTTCGTCCCGGTCCGGATTCCCAAGCTCGATGTCGCCGGTTCGATCCCGGTCTCCCGCTCCATCCTTCACTTCAACGCCAACCCGGCCGCAATTGAAACCGCCCTCTCCTTGGGCAGAACGTCCCCTGCGGCCATGTAGTGAAAACGAAGATCGAACCCGACGCCAATGTGCTGGTTGACGAACCAGCGGGCGCCGCCGCCCCAGTTGAACGACCGGACACTCTCGGACACGCCTCCAGGATCGCCACTGATGCGCGCCACGCCGACGCCAGCGCTCAGCGTGCTCCATCCATTTGCGGTTCCAAAGTTCATCGAGATCTGCGGGTCGACAGAGGTCAAGAGCGAGTTCGCGTCCGCCGTCGAGCCGCGCACCATCATCACATCGACGCCAAGACCAAGGCGCGCCGGGCCGAGGCGCAATGCGTAGAAGTGGCCTCCGACACTGCCACCAAACCCGCGCCCCGGCACAACGCCGTTGGTACTCAGCTCGGGGAACAACGCCGGATCAGTCGGCATGTTGCTCGTGGCAGCTCGAATGTCGAAGACGAATGGGCCTGGAGGGCCAGGATTGAGTGACTGCGCGTACGCCCCGGACGTCAGGGCAAACAGCGTCAGCATCATTGTCAGCGTGAGTCGGAGCACTACCTCTTCCTGACCGGAGCGACGCTCACGCCAACCAGCTTCGCGCGATCGATCGACTGTTTGATGAACCCCGACGCGCGCAGCTCGCCCACTAACTGCTCGATCGTTGCCAGCCGACTCGCGTTGCCTTTGGCGACGACAACGCATTGATCGACGTCGAGGAAGCTGTCGGACAGCGTACGAAGTCTTCCGCCAGCGGCCGATTCAGCCTCGAGTGAGCGCTGACGATTGATGGCGAATGCATCCACCTCGCCACTGGTCAGGAGCTTGTCAACGTCGGCCTGTGGCGGCATCAGGTCGAGAACTCGCACACGGGCACGTTTCATCGTGGCGCTGACGAAGTGCTCCTGCGTCTGTCCCTTCACAGCAGCGATGGTGACTCCCTCTCGATCGACATCCGCATTTGCCTTGATCGGTGAGGTGGCTTTCACGAGATAGCTGTTCGCCATCACGACGAACGCCGGTCCAAAGTCCACTTCCCGTCCGCGCTCGGCGTCGTAGGCGAGAAATCCAAGATCAGCCTTGCCCTCATTCAGCGCGGCAATCAGCGCGCCCGCGTTCGGTGCCGACGTGACCGACGCGGGAACACCGATTCGCTTCGCCAGCTCTCTTGCCAGATCGGGCACAGTGCCAGCGGCCTCGCCGGTCTTCGCATCGATGCGCCCCTGGACAGGGTTGCCGCCAAGAAACACGGCGCGCAACGTTCCAGTGGGCGCCAGCGTCGCCGCCGGCGACTGCCCGCTGACATCGGTCAGGACGAATGCGAGTGCCGCCGCCGTCAGCAGCCAACGTGTCCGCCGCATATGCTTCGCCATCGCTAGTACCCTTTCGCAGCCTCGGCCGGCTGCTGCCCTCGCGATTGCTGAACGATCCGCACTCCGGCGCTGGCGCCGATACGGGTGGCGCCAGCGGCCACCATCGCCTTGACCCCCTCGAGCGTGCGCACTCCCCCGGACGCCTTGATACCCATGTCTTCGCCGACCACGCGCCGCATCAGCGCAACGTCCTCGGCGGTCGCGCCGCCAGGCACGAAACCGGTTGACGTCTTCACGAAGTCCGCTGCGGCCGCCTTGGCCAGCGTGCACGCCGTGACCTTCTCTTCGTTGGTCAGGAGTGCCGTCTCGATGATGACCTTGCTCAGCACATTCGACTCGCGGCATGCCGAGGTGACGGCGCGGATGTCGCTCTCGACGAGATGCAGGTCGCCCGACTTCAGCGCGCCCACGTTGATCACCATGTCGATCTCACTGGCCCCGTCGAAAATTGCTCGTCGCGTCTCGTATCCCTTCGTATCGGGCGTCGTCGCCCCGAGTGGAAACCCGACGACCGAACATACCGCCACCGAGCTGCTTCGCATCAGCCGGGCGCAGGTGGCCACCCACGTCGGGTTGACGCACACGCTGGCGAACCCGAACTCCTTCGCCTCGCGGCACAGCGTCTCGATCTCGCTCCTCGTCGCGTCCGGCTTCAGCAGCGTGTGGTCGATCATCGCGGCCACGCCGCCAGCTTCCCCACCGACCGCATGGAGACCAAGCCTGGTGGCCCCGGCCTCGACCACCGGAGCCACGCGACTTGGGCAACACTCGTACAGGACCGAGTGACAGGAACATCGTGCAGGAGCGCGGCCGCCACCGGCTGCCGACATCTCCTCGACGATGATCTGAATCAGACGTTCGAGATCGACAGGTCCCATCAATCGCGCGGACGACGTTCGAGGTCGCGAATCTTCGCCAATCGCCGGATGTAGCGGGCTTCGCGCATCGGTGTATCGAGAAAGGTATCGACGATTGCCAGCGCTTGTTCCTTGCTGAGGAGCGTTGCTCCAAGCGCGAGCACGTTGGCGCCGTTGTGCTGCCGCGCATACCGGGCGAGCGTCTCGTTGAGGCACATCGCGGCGCGTGCCCCTGGCACCTTGTTCGCGGCGATGGTCGAACCAAGCCCGGCGCCATCGATCACGATCGCCGCGTCGGCCTCGCCACGTGCCACGGCAATCGCTGCCGATGCCGCGGTGTCTGGATAGTCAACCGGATCGCTGGTGGACGTGCCCAGGTCGTGCGCGCCCACACCTTTGCCTCGCAGGTGCTGCACGATCGCAGCCTTCAGCGCGAGCGACGTATGGTCTCCAGCGATCGCCACGGTGCGAATCGTTGCCGCGGGCGCCAGATCGCTGGCGTCCGGATCCGATCCCTCACGAACGACGGCAATGCGGCGCGCCTTCAGCGTGTCCTGTGCGAGCGGCGTGATATGACCACCAGCGACGAGGACGATCGTGCTGCCAGGCTCGAGCACGCGCGCATCGGCTTCGGTGATCATCTGAAAACGTTTCACGTTCGGGCGCTATGTTACCCTTGCCCCATCGAACTCCTCAAGGCATGCAGACACTCATCTCCCAGGAACAACTGCAGCAACGCGTCACGGCGCTCGCCAAAGAAATCTCCGAAGACCATCCCAACGGCGTTCACATGGTCTGCGTGCTCAAGGGCGCATTCATGTTTCTCTCAGATCTCGTGCGGGCGATGACGTGCGAGGTGACGCTCGACTTCATGGCCGTCTCGAGCTACGGCCTCAGCACACGTTCATCGGGGCAGGTGCGCGTCCTCAAGGATCTGGACACCGCCGTTGACGGCCGATCGGTGATCATCGTCGAAGACATCGTCGATACGGGCCTGACGCTCACCTATCTGCAGGCCGTTCTTCGAGCACGCGGCCCGCGCACGCTGAAAACCGCGTGCCTCCTGAGCAAGCCGTCACGGCGCCAGACAGACGTTCCAGTGGACTACGTGGGATTTACGATCGACGACCTGTTCGTGGTCGGGTACGGGCTGGACTCTGGGGAACGCTACCGCAATCTCCCCTATCTTGCGGTCGTCAACGACTAGTCGCCGGCGGCCTCACTGCGGCTCGAACCTTTTCTGACCACGCGCGCGCCTCGGCAATCACAGCGCGTTCGTCGAGCGTCAGCACCTTACGGTCGCGCATCAGCACTTTACCGTTCACTACGGTATTCCGCACGTCGTCGCCGTGAATCACGTAGACGAGATGCGAGATCGGGTCGTACATCGGCGTCTGGCGCGCGCCTGACACCGACACCGTGATCAGATCCGCGCGCTTCTTGGCCTCGAGCGATCCAATGCGCGCGTCCATTCCCAGCGCGCGTGCGCCTCGAATGGTGGCCATCTCGAGCACCGTGCGCGCGCTGAGCGCCAACGGGTCAACCGTCTCGTGCTTGGCGAGCAACGCCGCGAACCGCATCGCCTCGAACATGTCGAGGTCGTTGTTGCTGGCTGCCCCGTCAGTGCCAAGGCCCACCGCCACCCCCGCACGCACGTACGCCGGAACGGGGGCAACACCGCTCGCCGTCTTCATGTTGCTTTCAGGGTTGTGCGAGACGCCGACGTTACGCGTCTTCAGCACCTGGATGTCGGCATCCGATACCCACACGCCGTGGGCCGCAACGACACCGGGACCAAGAAAGCCGAGGCCCTCGAGATACGCAACCGGCGAGGCCGCGCGGCGCTCCTGGGCCACGTTTACTTCGTCGTGCGCCTCTGCGACGTGAATCAACGTCGGCACGTTGTGCCGCCGCGACAGATCGCGCGCGGCCCTCAGCGTCGGACCGTCCAGCGTGTAGATGGCATGCGGTGCGACGGCCGGCGTGATGAGCGGATCGTCCTTGAACTCTGTGATGAAGGTCTCCGCGCGCGCGAGGGCGTCCGCTGGTGTCTTGGCATCGGCCACCGGGAACTGGATGACCGTCTGTCCGAGCACTCCGCGAAGGCCAGCGCGCCGCGTCTCGCGCGCGATCTCCTCCTCGAAGTAATACATGTCGGCGAACGTCGTCGTGCCCGACTCGATCATCTCGAGCGCGGCGAGACGCGTGCCCGCACGGACGAACTCGGGCGACACGGTCTTCGATTCCGCCGGGAAGATGTAGTTGTTCAACCACTCCATCAACGGGAGATCGTCGGCCAGCCCGCGATACAGCACCATCGGTGCGTGCGTATGCGTGTTGATGAGACCGGGAAGGACGACCTGGCCCGATGCATCGATCGTCTCGCGTCCGCGAAACTGTTTGGCGATCGCCGCTGCCGTATCGACACCGGCGATGTCGGCTCCATCGATCGCGACGGCGCCGTTCTCGATGACGCGGCCTGCTGAATCAACGGTAACCACGGTGCCGCCGGTCACGATCAAGTCGACCTCTCGCGGCGTATTCTGAGCAGACAGAGCAACCACCGCGAACAGTGCGATGGCGGCCACGGCGGGGAGCCGGGTGCGCATAAGCCGATTTTAGTAGTATTTCAAGCGTGTCCCTTCACATGATCGACCATCCATTGGCGCATGACGCGCTGATGGAGCTCCGCGACGTTCGAACCGCACCAGCGGAGTTCCGTCGCGCCGCCACGCGAATCAGTCTGTTGCTCGCCGCCGAAGCGCTGCGATCGGTGCACACGGTTGTCACGACCGTCACAACACCGCTCGGTCCTGCAGACGGTCGCGTCGTTCGAACTGACATTGTTGTTGTGCCCGTGCTCCGCGCCGGGCTCAGTATGGTGGACGCCGTCCTCCAACTGGCCCCGTCCGCCCGCGTGGGCCACATCGGATTGCAGCGTGACGAAAAGACCGCAGTGGCGTCGCGGTATTACTCGAAGCTGCCGCCTGACATCGGCGACAGCCACGTGCTGATGGTCGATCCGATGCTGGCCACCGGTGGGAGTTCAGCGGCGGCGATCGATCTGGTGAAGGCTGCCGGAGCCCGGCACATCGCGCTTGTCTGCGTCATCTCTGCTCCCGAGGGGATCGAGTTCCTGCAGAAGGCGCATCCCGACGTGGACATCTACACACCGGTCGTCGACCGCGAGCTCAATGCGCACAAGTTCATCGTGCCGGGGCTGGGAGATTTTGGAGATCGGCTGTATGGAACGTAGATCCACGGTCTTCGGTCCACGGTCCTCAGTCTTCGCCCGGTTGTTCCACTAGCCGCGGTCGAGGTACACTGAACGTTCGGTCGGGCGCGTGGCTCAGCGGTAGAGCATTCGCTTCACACGCGAGGGGTCGGTGGTTCGATTCCACCCGCGCCCACCACTTCTAACTTCTCAATTCACAATCACTTTCGGCTCGTCGCCCGCTTGGTCGTGACTATCAGGCGGAGGGACGGTTTGCGTTTCGCTTGTCACGGGATTGCCACCGGAGCGCGTTCCCTCGAATCGACGCATGCTCTCGTGGAGTCCAATCCGCGTCACGTTCAAGTAGGTCGACGTCTGCGACAGGTTCGAATGCCCGAGCATGTGCTGCACGTGATGCAGCGGCCATCCCGCTTCCAGCAATCGGCTGCCTCCCTCGTGCCTCAAATCATGGAAGTGCAGATCGATCTTCTCGAGCGCCGCGCGCGACTCCCCAGTGAGTGCCTTGTTGGTCTTCGTCCACTGCGGTACGTGACCGTGAGCCTTCAGAACGGCGGTCTCCCAGGCGCGCTTGAAGTTACCTACCTTCTGCCCTGCCTCGTCGCCGAACACGTAACTGAGCTCCAGTGCGGCCTTCAGGTCGGTATCGCTCACACCCTTCGGCAGTGCGCTCTTGAGCGTCGTTTCCATCGCCGTCCTCGCCATCTCGAGGATCGCGGCCAACCGACTCGAGATCGGCAGGCGCCGGCCGATACCGGTCTTCTTCGCCCCTTCCTCGACGGCTCTGACTAGGAGCTCCCGCTTCTGAAGGTCCACGTCGCGCCACTGCAACGCGAGCAGCTCCCCGCGGCGACAGCACGTCTCCAGCGCCGCGACGATCAGTCGTTGCAGGTATGGACCTGCCACGCCCAACAGTCGGCGCTCCTCGCCTTCCTGTGTGACCTTGCCTTTATCGTCCAACACGTCAGGTTCGAGTCGCCGATCTCGCTGAGCGTGCTTCTCCCGGGTGAGGTTATCAGCGTCCACGATCGGGTTTCGAGCCAGGTAACCCTTCTTCGTCGCCCACCGGAATGCCGCCTTGATGGCCTGGATGTACTTGTTCCGCGTAGACACGGCCGCATCCGCCTTACGCAGTGAGCCGAAGAAGACTTCGACGGTATCCTCGGTGATCGTATCGATCGCCATTGCACCGATCGCGTGTGGGTCGACCACAAACACGCAGAACTTCCTCAGACACCCGCGATCGTTCGCGCTCACCGGCGGCTCGCAGCGCTCGAGATACTTCTCCACGAAGGCATCGAACGTCACCGCGCGGTGGACGGCTTCTGTCGCTGTCGATGTATCCGCCTGGCGACGGAATGTCCCGACGCGGATCTGCGTGCGCCAGCCGTCCGCCAGGGCCTCGGCGTCGGTCTTCGCTTCGATATGCTTCCCCACTTCCGAATCGACTGAGAACCGGAAGCGCTGCCCGCCCTTCGGCTTGAAGCTGAAGTGCCAGGAGTGCGGGCACTTCGCCCAGGTGCGCCGCGGGCAATCGCAGATCTTTCGAAGGCCCTGGTCGCGGTGTCTCTTCATGTTGGTCCTTGCACGCGTCATAAGCTGTCTTTCCTCGGCAACTGGACCCAGCGATCGCCTGACCGATCGCGCGTCCAGCGCTGGTCGGCATGAAACGGGCAGGCATAGATCATCCCCGAGGGATCGCCAGTCGGCTCTGTCAGAGACGAGTCGAGCCCGGTGAATCGTGCCTCTTCGTTGCAGATTGGGCACTGTGGCTCGAATGGAAGAGCCGTCCATGCGCCGGTTGCGCGTTCGATGTGAAACGATCGGTTACACGTCGGACACCGTCCGACGTCGTGGGTCATCTCCATCGCCATGATGCTTCCGTGTCGTGGCGCGAGGCTCGTGATGTAAGACAACGGAATGCCGCATTGCGGGCACTTCAAATCGGGACGCTGATTGACGCTCATGATCGGAAGCTAGTCTCGAAAGATGGCGTTATGGCGGAGAACGTCGAGTGATTTGTGCTCGGACTGACCGAGCGTTATCTGTCCACGAAAGCGACTGCGGACAAGGACTTGTTCGCCGGCAAGCAATTCATACGCGGACCCAAACACTTCTTGGCGATCGGTCAAGAGGACCGGGAGATTGAGTTTCGTCAGATTCTCGCGGTGGTACGAGAATCCGAGGAAGCAGATGATCTGACTCGACTGAATCGATTCCTGGGCGGCGCGCATCGTTGCATCAGCGATCGAGTCGATGATGATCGTCACATGTGTCGCAGCCACCTTGATCCACTCTCGCCACGCGTTGTTGCTGCCATAGTCACGTATCTTGAATTCGTCCGTCGGGTGAGGTGTGGGCAATCGACCGTGGACGTGAGTGACCCAGGAGTCGACCGTCTCCTTGACGTCGGCGCCACGACCGTCGACGAAGGCGCGCCGGACGAAATCGACCAACCGATCCTCCAGGACCGTATCGAAGTTAAACGTCACGAACCGGGCCCGATTTCCCTCAGAGAACTCGCGCCACGTCGACGCGCCCGACCGCATTTGGCGAAAAAGATACGGCAGCCAGTCGTCAGAAGGGTCATGGCGACCACCAACTCCCCGAGAGAGGCGTTCGCCAAGAAGCCCCGCGATTACATGCCGACCGACCATCAAAGTTGTCTTGTCTTCTCGCCGCGTCTCAAGGAAGGCGTCGATCGAATTTTCTGGATGCGCCCGAATGTCCTCGATAAACGCATTCAGATTGCCCACTCCGATATTCAGCTTTAGCAGCATCTGATACAGGGCGTGCGCAGGTTCGAGCTTGTGGGCCTCATGAAACAGCGCCGCGCCTTGTGGCATCCCGTAAGATGCGCTCGCGCCCGCTCCTGTCACGAATACCGTCGGAGTGCTGATCATCGGGATAACATCGACTCAATAGGTTGGGCGCCCACGCTTCATCCTTTGCCAGCACTTCCTTGATCGATAGGTCCGACGGGACAATCAGACGGGCGAGTTTCGTTCCAAATACGAACAAGCAATGGCCGTGCGCTCGCGTGCCAGTACTGCACCAAGCGGATCTCTTTATCGCCGATCCGACCTGTCAGGTGCGAACCATCTTCAACCGCGAATGACGCATCGATGCCGGGCGCAGTCACGTGAAAGTGTGGCGGGCCATGCTCACGTGTATGAATTACGATCCTGAGAGAACCGACGGTATCTACGAAGACGCGCGGCTCGAGCAACCGGCCGTCGGTCCACACAGAAAAGCCACCGAAGAGAAGAACCTTCAAGTAGCGCGCGACGTCCTCGAGTGTTTCACTGGCGACGATGCGAGCCTCTACACGAGCGTCGAGCGTTGCGCCGGGCCCGACCCGGAGCTCCACTCTCTGCGGCCGCAAGGCATCGCTACTCTCTACGGTCGCTGACGCGAAGCCGGTCTCACTGGCCATGGCGTCGAGGCCCTGCACTCACATCCATTCCGGGAAGGATCCGGACCAACTTGCGGATACGGATCCGCCAGATCTCGGGCAGCGAATACCACAAAGGGACAAGGTCGGCATCGACAGCTTCGAGACGACAGTGCCGATGCGAGCGTGAGGGCGAACCGTTGTCCACGACGACACGCAGGGCATTGATTTGACCTCTGGACCCTGCGTGCGTGGCAGCAGCGTTCATCGGGCACCTCCCGCATTGCTTGGCCGTAAGTCGAGGAGACAGTCCTCTACGATCTGCTCGACCCCTTCCAGGATGCGTTCTCGATCGGGGGCGACCTGCATCTCGTGCACGGCGTCGAACAGTTCTGACACCAGCCCCAACCGAGCTCGGACGCGGCCGGTGCGTGGATCGTCGTCGAACGCGATCGCGGTGGTCTTCATCGCGCACCTCCGACTCGCGCCTCAAGCTGCGCGAATACGATCTTTTCGCGCGCGGCGTCCGCATTGATATCTTTGGTCTTACGGACACGGCCGTCTGGATACAGCACTTCATCATCCGTCGGCGCCGGGAGGCTCATAACTGCAGCCGGGAGCAGCTTCACCCAATACAACTCGGTACTGGCGTAGAGCGACTGCCTCTCAATTACCTCAGTCAGTTCGACCCTGTTGAAGCTGGTGTCGCCTAAAGTTGCGCAGTGCGCGGCGGCGTGAATGAGTATCAGCGCATCATACGCACGCTGCACGCGATCAAGAATCTGGGATGCCACGATTTGCCTCCTGGCGCTATTCGCGCCCGACGGCCGCGAGCGTTAGACTCATCTGAAAGCTCGTTGCCGCCTGTATCGGGTCGGTGATGGGCCTAGGAGCCGTCGAGGTGTTAGCGCACCTTGCGGCTCCGCTTCACTTCTTTTTTGATTGCGCCTTCAGCTTCACGCCTTTCGATTCGAGCCACAACTTCAGCGCTCGACGAACTTGCTCGGACAGTGGGATACCGTCGCGATCCTTTACCTGCTGCAAACCCTCGAGCAATTCGTCATCGATTCGAAAGGTGCTGGCAGTCTTGGGCGTCATCGAACGGCATCGTATATTGCGATGTATTGCACTGTCAAGCGCAAGGCAGCCTCATTCGAAGCAACTGCGTCGAACTCGTGAAGCAGAGTGCTTCGCCCTTCGTGCCTCCGTTGCGTAACGCGTGACCGTCACGTGACCGTAACAAACCGCCGGCGCGCGTCGCGTCCACTCCTCAGCGCGAGTGGAGCGCCACACCGCGGCATGACGGCCGGCAGTGAATGGTCGGGCCCCTACGCGAGCGCTCCTGCGGCCTTGAGCGAGTTCGTGAGTGTGAACGGCAGGTCGCGCACGATGCGTTCGAGCTTGGCGGCCCGATCGTCGAAGCGCTTCTCGAGTGATTCGACCGCCGACACAACCGACATCCCCAACGCGGGTATGCCGCCGCGAACGAAGCCATGCTTCGTCGCGAAGTCGTCGAGTCGCGCCTTTGGTACCACGGCCTCTTCGCCGTGGAGCATGGCGGTCGTCTCTTTTCCGAAGTCGACGAAGTCAAGCCCCGGAGTGCCCGTCTCGTACCCTGGCTGCTGCGCGCCCTGGATCTCTCGCACGTGCATGTAGCCCAGCGCCGCCACGGCGGCGGCAGGAATCAGGTTGAAGGGCCAGGGATATGCGGCAAGCGTTTTGACGACAGCCGAGACGGTGTCGATGATGGCCCCGGCGATCGCGAACGCTTTGTGCTTCCGCCCGATCTCGCCGAACACGGCGCCGACACCATCCATCGCCATCACGGCCATGCCGACCACGGAGCGCCCGCCCTCTTCTGCGGTCCGCTTCATGTAGTCCATGAAACTCGTGATCGCGCCGCCCATCGTGGCCACCACATTGCCGAATTCGGAATTCATCCGGACACCGAAGTCGCTCATGATGAGGCCCATCTCATCGATCCCTTCGCGGAACGTGTCGATACGGGCCCGCTGTAGCTCTTCTTTCTTCCGATCAGCCTCCATCGTCGCGAGCGCCTCTTTCTCGCGGTACTCGGCCATTAGCGCCTGGTAGCTCGCCTCCGTCTCGAGTTGAAACGCGACCGTGTTCGCGGTCGTCTCCATCAGGTGCAGCGCTTCTTCGTCAGCCGCGGCCATGCGCTGATCGACGGTCTCGCGCGCGGCCTGGCGAAACTTGGCGTGCGCTTCTTCATCGGCCTTCTTCACGCGCTCTTGCTGCTTGAGCGCCTCGTCCGCCATGCGCACGCTCGCCTTGGCGGCGTCAGCCTGCGCCTTCTCGGCCTTCTTCGCGGAGTCCTCAGCGGCGTCGCCGAGCCCGAGCAGCGCGCCGCCGGTCTTCTTCGCGGTGTCCGCCCCGGCCTCGGTCGTCGTGAACAACTTGACGAGGTACTGGTCCGCGTCGTCCGCGCTCTTCTTGAGCCATTGCGCGGCATCAGCGGCAAACCCGAGATGCTTCCCGAGCACCGGGATCTTGGTCGCCGCTTCGAGCAGGAACCCGATGAATTTCGCGATCGCCGAGTAGGCGGCGACCAGGCCCTTCTGAATCCAGTCGACGAAGAATCCGGTGACGTCACCGACCACCTTCGCGATCTGCATCAGCACCGAGGCCAGACCCGAGAGCGCCGGCAGCAGCGGGCCGAGGATCTGGGCCATGATCGCGATCAACTGCGTGCCCATCATCCCGAGCTGGTCGCCGAAATCGTCCGCGGCGGCAACGGTCTCCTCGTCGATGACCATGCCCAGCCGCTCGAATTCGTCTGTGGTTTCCTGAAGGTTCCCGGTGAGCCCCTGCAGGAGATCTGTTCCGCTTTTCCCGAACAATGTTTTCGAGGCGTACAGTTGCTCGCCCTTGTTCTGGATGTTTCCTACGGCATCAGCAACCGTGAGGAACTGCTGCTCCGGCGAGGACCGCTTCAACTCCTCCAGGTTCAGGCCCAGTTGTTCGATCAGTTTCACGGCGCCCTTGTCGCCAGAGGCGAGCTTGGCGCCGAGTTCGCCCGACGCTTTCGTCACCTGGTCGATCGACACGCCGCTGTTCTTGAAGGCGAGATCAAGCTTCTGCAACCCAGTCGTGGAGATGCCGCTTTTCTGAGAGAGGTCCGTGAGGTTGCCAGCAAAGTCGAGGATGGCCTTCCCAGCACCGATGATGGCTGTCGCCGTGAAGGCCCCGGCCATCATCTTCCCGACGCCGGAGAACATCGACTGCAGGCCGGCCGTGTCCTTCTTGATGTCAGCGAGGCCCTGCTTGAAGCCGCTGACGTCAGTGGCTATTTCTAAAATCGCTTGTCCGATTCGTTCGGCCATCGTCTTATCCAATCCGCTGTGAGTGTTGAAACAACTGCAACACCTGCATTCGTTGCATGCTGGTCAGCCTGGTCAGCACGTCTTCTTTGCCAACAAAACGATGTCTCTCCATCTCAGAGCCGCGTATCACCCTCCCTGGGGCGGTAGACGCCGAGAACGCAGAGAGGATGACTGACAGTGGGGCGCGGCAACCTCCCACGTCTCGGGCGGCGCTCCCGCGCGACCAGGAGCCCGCCCGATTGTCAGTTCGTCCACTTCTCTGGCGCGTCCTCGATGCGGGGTGGTGTGAGCGTCTCCGGCGTCACGGGAACATTGCTGTGGAAGCGCTGCGGCTGCAGCGGCGGAGTCACCGCTTGCTGCAGCCGCAGTTGCTCGGCTCGGGCCTCCTTCGCGCGCCGCTCGACAACGTCAGGCCGATGCGCAAGGCCGAGCCCCGCCGCATTGGCGGCGTCTACGGCGGTTTCCTCGCTACGCTGAAGGTCGGTCAACTCCTGCCGGAGACGAGCAACGATCGCCGGCCGTTCGTTCGTCGGCAGGCCGGTTTCGACATCGACCCGCATGATGATCCCGGTCAGGATAGCGACGGCGCGATCGGGTTCGGCCAAACACATCGCGCCCCACGGCACTGGCTCAAACCGACTCCAAGGCAGCCGCGGCTCGCCCTCCCCTGGATCGCCGAGACCGCGATCGCCGTGTATGCACGCCTCCGCCGACTCGAGGTACGCGGCCGCTTCGATGGCGACCAGCGTCTCCGCGCGCGCGACCTGTTCCGCTTTTGGCCGAGGCAGATTGATCGCACGGTCCAACGCCTGCTGTTTCGCGACGATCTCTGCGCGAATCGTCGCGATCGATTCGGTGAGCTCCTTCGTCGCAGTGGCAATCGTGGTCGTCATCGTCGTGAGAGCGTCGAGCGCCTTCTTCATGGTTCACATTCCCCCGCGTAGTCCGAATGCACCCATCCGGCTGCCAGGTGCTGGTCCGCCTGCTCGTCGCTCGCCTGGATCGCCGCTTCGAGCGATGGGAGGCAGCGCCGCTCCAGCAAGGAGAAACGATCACCTCCGTGTACGCCGATGGAGAGCAGCAGGAAGTGCGGATGCATCGATTCGATCGCAGCCTCATCGATCGGCGCAATGGCCGCGATCAACTGGAACCCGTCCTTGTCGAGCCGCCAGCACACCGTCTGCGCGCGCTTTCCTTCTGACTGGCTGTCTCTATCCACGGCGATCTTCCTGATGAAGGCGGCCGTTCATCCTGTCGTAGATGGCAGCACGGTTGATCGGGTTGCGCTTCCGAGGGCGACCAGACAGGCCGCCTTCGTTGAGCGACGTATCGATTTCGACGTTGTCGCGCAACGCGGCCATATTCGTCATGTGCGAACGCACCGTGGCCACGCTAATGTTCGAATCGATGTATCCGGCGGCAAATTGCGGCCCGTCGGCCAACTCGCATATGGCCTGGATTTCCTTGGCTCTCTCTTTAGCTGTCGCACGCGCAGCCGTCTCGGCGGCGATCAGCGTCTTCGCCTCTCCAAGAGTGGCCTTCGCGGTGATGATGCTCTCCGCGAAATCTGACACACCGGCTTGCCGACAGAGTGCGAACACCTGATCGACGGATGCCGTTTGCGGCGCTGACTTTGGGGAGCCGACCAGCGCGGCGATGCGCGGCCGAAGTCGTGCCGGCAGCGAGCGACTCGCCAGAACCCGCGAGCCGAATCGGTTGTACGCCGCCTGGACTGTCTCGTCGCGTTCTTCCGGATGGCTCCCAATGCCGGTGATCTTCTCGGTCGCGAACCCTTTCGCGATCGCCTCATCCGCATCGAGCCAAGTCGCCTGATCGAGGAGAACGCCGATTTCCTTGTCGCTTAACGGTGTACGCCAGCGATAGGTCGCAATCAGCGCGACGCGGATCGTCCGCAAGTCCTGCGCGGCCTTCTCGTGGACCTCCGCGTTGCCGAAGGTGAACGTCTCTGGGTTGTGCAGGAACACCAACGCGTTGTCTGCGATGCGGACGGGATCGCCCGCCACCATGATGAGTGACGCTGCCGACGCGGCGAGGGAATCGACGAAGGTCTCTACCGTGCGGCCCTTTTCGGTCCGCTGGGACCGCAGCGCGTTCGCGATGGTGACGCCAGCGAACATGTCGCCGCCCGGTGAGTCGATTCTGACGCGGATGGTCTTGACGGCGTCCGGTAGCGCCTCGAGCTGCTCAACGAACGATGCCGCCGTGACTGTCGGCCCGAAGAACGCTTCTCCCCAGGAGCCGATGAAACCGCTGACGTGGATGTCGACGACGGACGGATCCTCAGCAATATTTGTGATTCTGAACCACGGGTTCATCTCTCCTCCAGTCGCTCTAAGTGCCCCATGGCGACGTGCTCGAACAGCGTCGCCGCGTCGTTGCAGATGCTCGAGAGCATCTGATCGCTGGCCTGGTCGTTCTCCACGAACCGCCCTTCTGCGACACAGCGCCGCCAATGCTTCAGACCGCGGAGAAGTAGATCGCACGCGCCAAGGTGCGCGCGAGTAAAGATGGCGACCACGGCCTCCGATTTGTGCTGCGCACAGCTAGCCGCGAACCTGACCACCCATGGCTCGAGGCTGGACCAGAGTTGCCCACGAATGGCGCGGGTCTGCGGATCGTCGTCATCGGCGCCCGCGGTCAGATCGCGGAACAGCTGCTCGAGTTCTTTCGCGGACGTCATGCGGCCCCCTTAATCGATGCCTCGATGTCCGCCGGGACCTTCCACTTCGAAATCTCCAGGAGGAGCTGCCGACACAGCGCCGCCAAGCGGCTTTCGTTCTCGCGCGTAACCACGCCTGTGTTCACGGCTTGCCGCGGGAGCGAGCGAACCATCGCCGTCCAGCCAAGGACGTGGCTCCTCCCGTCCCGAATCACGGTTTCGATGTCGACAAGTCGTCCCTGCTGCTCAGCGATGCGAAGTTCCATCAGCCGCGCGGCGGCGTCGTCACGGCGACCCCGCGCCTCCCGATCACGTCCCACGGCCGGCGCACTGGAGAAACTCGTGATGTAACTCGGGACAACGGTCTCGAGGGCGTAGGTTGATGCCCTGCCACCCTTCCCGCGCAACACGGGGACGATGACACCATCAGCCTCGAGGGTCGCGATGTGTCGAACACTGACGCCCAAAATTTTCGCCAGTTGTCGTCGATCGACTATGAGTGTGTTCGTTGATGCCACTGTCGCGCCCGCCTCCATAAATGCAGATGCTCCTAATGTCCCCTTGCGAGGCCGCCCTAGCCTGCGACCGTCCTACCCGCTTTCGATGGAGAACTCGCAGGGGCCCCCGCGTTCTCGACGAGAGCCACACGAACGGAGTCGACTCCATCGCGATAGCGAACAGCGTCATAAAGCCTGCACTCGACGTCTCCGAGGAGCTCGCGAGTTACCACGTCCAGCGGACGACAGCGACGCGCGGCCTCGAGTTCGATAGCGCCGGCGTCCAACGTAACCGTAACGAGGAATCTCGGCGTCGAGTCAGTCATCTACTTCCCTCTTTCCGAATTACCCCGTCCGTAGTGGCCGGCGGTGAAACCTGGGTTGCATTGGGCAGAAGTCCCCCAGCCCGAGGCGCGTAGCGCTCTCGCACTGAGGACCTCTGCCACTGCTCATCTCAAGTGGCCGTATGGAGCCAACCTTGGGAGCAAAGGGCCCCGTGCTTCGCATTACCCTGGCGCGTGCGGCACGAGTAGGTCGGGTTCTCCGCTATGCGCGGAACAGGGGCGTCAATCCCTGCAGCTGCGTGCCCTGTTGATTCAGGTTGTCCCCCGACCAAGCTTTCGCCGAGTCCCGGACTCACCCCCCAACGCAGCGTCTCCCAGATAGGGGGTGTGCGATCGGTCACCGGAGCGATCCGCCTCACGCGGCTCCTGATGACCGTCTTCGTCAGCTTCACGTGTTGCCGTCTGGCTGGTTGTCCCGGCTACGTCAATCACGCCGGAACCGCGCCAAACGCGCTACAATGCACGTCGAGCCGGTTCCCATCCGTCTCACATCGAAACGACCGCGCCGGCGACGCTCTCAACGTCTCCGGCGCAAACCTTCACTTCCTTCTCAATTCACAACGACACGTTGACGCTGGGCCAGGGCCTCTACGTCGACGCGCTCGAAATACACCGACGTCCCAACACGAAAGAACGGCAGCTGGCCACGCCGAATCGTGCGGTCCAAGACCTGCCGCGACAGTCGCGGGTATTGCGCAACGGAATCGTCAGCGCTGATCAACCGCGACGGCTTTCTTCCTTTGGCCATGTCGACTCGATTCTTCGTGCGTCCGCGCTCATTGGGAAGGGACGTAATAGTTTTCGACCTATTACGTCCCCCCCCACTTCCCCGCCTGGCGTCTATGTGCCAAGCCACACCTTCGCTCGCGCAATGCCGTCCTTGACTGTCGTCCGAGCAGCTCTGATGTTCGTACCGGACGCAAGCTGCTGACCGACGTACTCCCGGGAGAGCTGTCCGATCGAGTCGGCCGGCGATTTCCAGTGGGCTCGATAGAACCAACCCACGTCGCGTCGTATCGCGTCAGGCCCGCCCTTGACGAGGCGCTGCTTTCGTGACGCCAGTGGCTTGTCGAGACGGAAGATCAACGGATTCACGGATCCGAACAGCAGCGACCAGGCGTATCGACAGGCGAACTGCGACAGCATGTCGATCAACCACGGCGGCGCATCGAGCGGCTGTAGCCACGACGTGAACACGCCGGTAAGAACCGGCCGCTCCGCCTCCAGGAGTCGCGCCATTTCGTTTGCGTCGCTGGCGAGATGTGCGAGCCGGAGGTTCACGAGGAACTCGCGCCCTGAGCTCGTGCTCATCCACGTTGCGACACCCTGATTGACACGGAGATCCCGCGTCATCACCTCGAGGAGGGCCCAGCGAGCCACATGGAGGTGGAATTGGTCGGCTGGATCTCCTGCCTGCGGCGATCGCGGGGGCCGGCGCTTGGTCACAGGCTGGCCCCTCCCGCCGATCGCCGCCGGAGCCATTTCAGAACCGATCGACGATCCCAGAGCCCAGGCTCAGGGCATCCTGGGAAACCGTCGACGCGAGCGAGCTGCGTGGCGGTGAGTCCGGGCTGTCGGAGCAGTTGTGCGATGACACCGATGGACACACGCTTCGGGCCAGCCAACAACAATCCCTCCGCCTCCGGCAACGGCATCGGATACAGCTGGTTAGCCACGACTGCCTACTACCGGCGGCGACTGGTGATTCCCGCTAGCCGTCTGCATCGTCTGCGAAGACACCAGCCACTCGGTGCACCACTCCTCACAGAACAGCAGATTGCGTCCAGCTCCGTAACGCGCAGCTTTCAGCTTTCCAGCTTTGACAGCGGAGTACAGCACCTTTGGACTGACGCCCCCGCACCACGTGCGCGCGGCTTCGTCGGCTTTCAGCCACGTCATGGCGTTACGGCCTGGCGCTCCTGCTCGAGCGCGCGTCTCAGTAGCCGGCGAACGATGGTGCTTCGATTCTCTTCTTCACGACGCGCGATCGACTCGATCTCATCGATGACGTGTCGCGGCAGACGTGCAGCGACGATCTCGAAGTCCTGCTGCTGGGTGGGGTTGGCGCCCATCTTCCGAATCCTCGGAAGGAGGCCATGGATTTACGCGCAGCCGTGACTTGGCCCCCTGAAGGAATCAGGGCTGCGATCAAGTCACGTCTGGAAAGAACACGGGTATTCCCGTGTGGTTCAGACAATGAAAGCCAGGATGGTGCTGCCAGATGGGGAACGGAGTCGCCAAATGGCTTTCATCCTGAGCTGAGGTAACGACCAGGTCGGCCAGCTCCTGGTGTCGGCATCCGCGGTCTTTGAGCCCCGGCGCCCTCGTTATTCGAGGCCTGCCTTAGAAACTAGCCTCGCTACGGTTTCCCTTCCTGAAGTATACAAACCATGATCGTGATTGCAAGTCGTTTCTTCCCGCGCAAAGGGATTGATGGCTATTTCATCTGCCGGGAACGAGGATACTGCGCCGGTCCTTTAGTGGTCACACTCAATCCATCGACCATTAGTCGCTGCGATAGCAGAACGACGGAGAGGATGAATTTGTTTCTAGCCTGCATTTCAGCCACAACCTCGCCGGTCAACTGGACCAGATCGATTCCGGACGTGAGTTCCTCGCAAAGCTCCTGAACTCCGACTTCAGTGAAACTCAGTTTCAAATGAGAATGGGCGAAATGGTTTCGAATTCGAGCCACGACGCATAGCTCTTGGTAATGTGGTTTGGAGACCAGTCCAAGGGCGTAGCAAAGATCTGCTCGCACCTGGAACCCCCCGATCGCTCCCGCGGGCGAGAGAAGTCTATCGGTGGTGTTTCCATCCACCATGAACGTGGCCAGTAGACCTGCCAAGCTGGCATCGAGAAAAGCTGCAGCCACCACGACAAGCGCCACGTCTGTTTCTTCCTCATTCAGAACATCGAAAAGAAGATCGGTTTCTTTGGAGAGCTGTTCCGGTCGGAGGACTCCACGCTTCATCGACTTCACCTCGCCTGCAGCTTGCCACGGATTGCCACGGACTCACTGACAGGGAGGAATAAGACAGAACAACTCCGACAGCGGAGTCAGAAAACGAGCCTATTCGGACACAGAGGAACAGCGTGGAATGGCCTTTTGTGGCTTCACACGCGAGGGGTCGGTGGTTCGATTCCACCCGCGCCCACCAACTCCAACTCAGTCTCCATCAGTAATTTGGCAATCGACTAGGGGCGCTTCGTTGCAATAGGGCGGGTGCTCTAGCAGCGCCGCGATTGCAACAGGCTTGCAACCAATTCTTCTCAGGTCGCTCAGGACTGTCAGGGGAAAAGCGCTGTGAGATCGTCCCTTCACGGTGTTACCGCCAAGATCGCGAGAGCACGTCACCACCTGGACGCCATTAACGCGATCGTTGCCGCTCATCCCAACGCGCAGTTGAGATCACGCGCGAGAACGACACCGGTTCTGGCCTGGTTCTCTTGAGAGCCAAATTACCGAACGCGCCTGAGGGCCTCAGCCCGATTGTCGGAGACTACATCCACAATCTTCGGTCCGCTTTGGATCACCTGGTCCGGCAACTGGTGATCGCGAACCGCAAGGAGCCAACGCGCAACAACTTGTTTCCGGTCTGCGAGTCTCCCGATGCTTTTGCCAGAGCTTTGAAGATCGATCGTCTGGCCGGGTCTATCCAAATGCAATCGCCGTCATCGAGCACTTGCAGCCCTACAACACGGGAGTGGAGTCACTTCGTATCGTGGCTGCTTTCGACAACATCGATAAACATCGCACGCTCCTGCTAACCGCCCTAATGGTCACCGATCAGCGAGCGATCTTGAGAGACCCTCGGTCGCATATGGAGTTAGGACGCTTCGAGATCGTCAATACAACCATCCGCGATGGTGCAGTGATCATGGGCTTCAATCCACGCGAAACCGCGATCCCCGAGGATGTGACTGTGGAAGTCGAAGCTCGCACGCCTCTGGCCTTCGATGACCGGCCGGCCCCGAAACAAAGAAGTGATGAGTACCCTGACCCCCTTGGTGGCTTACATCGAATCGACTGTGATTCCCTCATTGGATCCTTGGCTCGTGTGATGGCAGCGTCTCGTCGAGATAGATTCTTGGGCTTCGTTCCGACCTCTCCTCGCGGAGTCTCTCGAACCGACGCATGCTTTCATGCAGGCCCAATCGGGTGACGTTCAAGTAGGTCGAGGTCTGGGATAGGTTGGCGTGTCCGAGCATGTGCTGGACGTGATCCGCCCTCGTGGCGCAGATCGTGGAAGTGCAGATCGATCGTAGCGAGCGCGGCGCGTGAGTCCGCCGTGAGCCCCTTGCCTCACCGCGCTACCATTGGCGAATGCTGAAGCAACCGACCGTCCGCCGAAGTCCAACGTCGAGTGGGACGAGATACGCGCGACAACCGCCAACTTGCTGAACCACGCCCCGTTCACGTGAACATCCAAGAGTCGGTCATCCAGGGAATCAAGGGCACGACCTTCGTTAAACTCGTGGTGCCAGATCACTCCGAAGCATCCGGTGATGGTGGCATCAAGGCCGAAGCCTTGGGGGATAGAGAGCGCGTATGAAAACTAAAAGTCGTCCCTTGGTCTTCGTCGGGAGTTCTTCCGAGGCACTCGCGGTCACGCAATTCGTGCGACGGGCTCTTCAACGGATCGCTGATATACGCGAATGGACCGAGGCTTTCGGCCCGGGCGACTGGACACTTGAGACGATTCTCGATGCGGCGCGCGAATGTGATTTCGGCGTCTTCATCATGGCCGCGGACGACGACACGCGAAGTCGCGGGAAGCGACAGTGGTCGGTCCGCGACAACGTCCTGTTTGAAGCTGGCGTTTTCATGGGCGCCATCGGACGAAAGCGAACTTTCCTGCTGTGGCCCGAGGGTGCAGGTGACCAGTTGCGGCTCCCGAGTGACCTCGTGGGCCTCAATCTAGTCTCATACCGCGCGCACGCACTTAGTGAGTCGAAGCTCGGTAAGATCAGAGACGCAATACGCAACGAGGGCCCCACGATTCGCACTGGCTACGACGAAATCCAAGCTTTGTCGGAGCAGTTGTCTCGGCGGGTACAAGTGTTCACAGATGGAACCTCGGAGCCGTGGCGCGACATCATTGCTCCTGCCGCTGCTCGATATTCGCAACCGTGGCATACCGACACTTCTGTTTACGTGCTGATGAGTGGCATCCTCCGTGTCTACCAGAACAGTGTTGTCGAGAACGCGTTTTGGTCGCTTGTGATCCACGGAGTTATTACCTTCGACAACATTGACCAGTGGAGCGAAGGAGATTGGACCTGGCAGAATTCCGTCGACCGAGCGGTCTTCACTGATCGTGGCGCAGTACTTCTCAACCTCTGGCGCAACGAATATCGGCGATCGAGGCAGAAGAAGACCACAGCGCGCCGACGCCGCAGGGGTCGTACAGGGCGGTGATGAGCCCCATAGAGAGTGGGCCAATTGCGCGAGATACGCGCGTCGGGAACGTCAGAAGCGGCTCGAGCATTCGGCACCCTACCGACTGAACGTTCATCGATCCGATCTACTGCTTCGAGGGGAGCGCAGGCGCCTTGTCCAACACAGCAGCTCTTAGTCTCGGCCAAAACAGCGGCGCCCGCCACACGGCGTGAAGGCACGTCGACTGCAACCAGTCGTCTCCCACGAGACGAAGAACGGGCTCTTTGTACTCCGGGCTACCTTGCGTATCGCATTCGGGCGGCCGCGGAAACAAGATTGGATTGCCTGGATCTTTTAGACGCCAGACAGACACACCCTTCCCAGAGAGACCTGCTACACGACCACTGACAACTTCGGTAAGTTGATCAGTTTCTTCCACACCGGAGCATGAGCCCCATCCCTCGCGTCGGCTCTCTCTCTGAAATTCTTCCAGGTGTCCGAGTTCAGATTGAACAGCTACGCCTACGAGATGGCTCCGATGCCACGAAATGGAAGAAGGCGAAGAAGCGTTAGCGCGTCGAATTAGCGATGAGTGCTACAACTACTGCCGCCCCAAATTATGCGAAAGACAAGGTCCTCGCTTGTCTAGTCAACCCATCGGCTTGCTTGAACTTCGACGTGCTCATTGGCATGCCGAATAGGCCCATCAAAGGAATGAGTGGTACCGAGGCAGATGCAAGTCCCATTAGGAAGGCCATAGCGCTGACCTTTTGCGCTGATGGTTTCGTCTTAGGCCTACCGCCAAAGTGGGGATCGGCTGAAAACCACGCATGGGCGTTTTGCGAAAAAAGAACGACGAACACTGCCCAACAAATGAATCCTAAGATTCCAGCGGGGACACTCATGCTGCACCTCAGCGTGCTGGACTCTAGACACTCGAAACCTGAACGTCAAGCTTTTGTGCGCACTCACGACATTGAATCGATAGTTGCGCCGGTTCATTCCCAGGCAGGCTGGCAGACTTCCATAATCCGGTTGATCTCATCTGTTCCTCATGGTGAGATCGCCATCCCTTTTGGAGGTGTGCTGTGAGACTCCCCCTCATGGTCGTCACCCTTACGCTGTGTCTTGCGGCCCCGGCTCGAGCTACACCCATCACCGTGGAAATCCTCGGCGTCGTCAGTGGGGGGAGCTTGAGTGGGTTCATGGGCAGCCAACCGCCTCCTCCATGGTGGACGCCATCGACGCCACCAGTTGCGGGATCACCGTTTTCGTTCGTGTTTGAATTCGACCCATCATTGGTAAACCCGTCGCTACCGATCGCGACATATGCCCTCGGCCAATACCTAGGCACGTCACCGTGTATTGGGTGCATCGAGGCGGCCTTGCATCCTCTGAGCGCGGCGCAAATCAGCCTGTATGGGGGACCAATCCACAACGCGCAAGGGATTGGCTTCGTATCAACCCTGTTCGTCTTGACGCTTCACCCAGGATGGCAATCAGGGTCATTCGCGACGATGATCGAGACCATTGCTGAAACGGGGGGCGCTGGGGGCAAAGTCACGAGCGTCTCAATAAACTCGGTGCGGGTCTCCGAACCAGCGACCGCGCTGATGCTTGGCCTTGGCGCGATCGTCGTGGCGTGGCGCCGAAAGCATCGGCCCACGATGACCTAGCGAGGAGCGAACGCTTCGTCGACAGATTCCTGCCGCTGAAAGGGACTCCGTGACCTACATCTGCCTGAACTGCAATGAAGAATTCACATCGAAGCAGGTGGCCGGCATTCCAAAGAAGTGCCCAAAGGGACATCGAGTGACGCAGCTTCTTTCCGACAGCGCAGCGACCATCACCGCCCTTCTTGCTGGCTTAGCTGCCGCATGGTTCCTGCTGTCCATCGCTCCGATAGTAGGTGTCGTCACCACGGGGCCGGCTGGTCCCATTGTGAAAATAATGGTCTCGCTTGCACTGGTGGCGACGGTGCTGGGGATCGTGGGGATTCTCGCGGGAACTCGGGCGGCAAAGCGTGGGTTACCTGCGCGAAAATTGGCGTTCATGAATTTCGCGGGAGGCGCGGCCGTGCTCGCTGCGACGGTCATCGTTCTAGTCGTCTGGTACGTCCGGCTGGCGGTACCTGTCGATATTGGAACAGTGAAGTTTGGCGAGGTGTCGTCTGAGGTCTCTATAGAGGGGAGAGTCTCGGGTTTTGAACCCGGAAGTGATGGCGTCTACTACACGGTGACAGACGAACGCCAATCAATCAGTGTCCGGGCGGGCGACTCCGACAATGTCCCAAGAGTTGGGGATCGTGTCTGGGTTCTGGGTCACGTCGGCGCTGCGAGCAACACCGGCGAGCGCCTTCTGGCCGAACAATTTCGACGTCATCGCTGAATATCCCAAGACCGTCCGCTGCGCTCCGAGAGACGTAAGCGCGCGCCATTCGCTGTTCCTTTGAACCTGTGACGTCGCGAGCGCGACAATCAGCGACGCTTCACACGAGCTACTCATGAAATGGATCTCGTGCCGCTCGGCGTAGTGCTCTGTTTGCGGGAGCGTGGTGGTGGACCGGCTTGGTGTTCGGTGCAGGCTTGATTCTGTGGTCTTTTCTATTGACGATCGTCGTTTTCGCATCTTTACCCGACCACGTGCGCATCGACAAGTCTATCGAAGCCGTCGTCGTGTTTGTCTCGGTAGGCGCTTGCTTTGCGATTCTCGGCGGAGCGAGAACCCTCGTTGATCGATATCAAACATGGCGCCTGACGCCATTCGAACGCAACTACAACGACTACGCCAAGATCGTCTTCGACGCCGGATGTTGTGCAGATCGCGCAAACCCTACGATTCCGGCAAAAAGTTCTGTTCATTCCAAGGCGGATCACGCGATACGGCACCAGTGGCCGATTCGCGCTCAGACCTTCTGAGCGACTGGATCTTGAGCGACTCGCGATGGATCAGTTCTTCTGTTTGCCCAGCGCGATCCGCGCGCGCGTACCAGAGGAAGTCAGAACCGTCGTGATGATCGAATGCTACAAAGAGGCCACGGGCCGACAGTTCTACCGTGTCGGAAAACCCGGCAGCGTGACGGAGACGAATGATCTATGCACGTTAGAGGCCGCGTACCTCAGCTCGAAACGCCAACTCTTGCATGACTACGCCGTTCCGATTGACAAGATAGCTGAACGGCTCAAGCCATGGTCGTGCAGTAAGCTCCGATTCACGCTGCAACCTGACGCAATCATCAGCGTACTAACCATGCCTCCGACTGCGGTCACTGGAAGGGTTTTCTGAGTCGCCACGGCGCCTCAACGTCAACGTCGACCGACAGCGCGCTAGCGGCCCGGGCGACTCGCGCAAGATCCCTTAGAAGAACGCCGATTCCGAGTTGGCCTGCCATGTGTCAGCGCTTACTGCTCCGCGTGGCAGCTACGCGGCCGCCTTCCACAGCGCGTCTCGCGCCGGAGCCACTCTTCGATGTGGTTCCGACTGGCGGAACGAAGGCCCACCACTTCCAAAGTTTCTGCTTGTCGCTGCTGCCGGCACGGTCAGCTAACCACTTTTCTTGACAGCATTGATTCGGGATGTCCCCTGATCACCGGCTTGGCTGGTTCGTCAGCACCCTTCAGAACCATCCACCAGCATCCGCACCCGGTGCAACGGAAGTAGTCGACGCGCGGCGAGTACAGCAAATCGCCGAGATCGATCACACACTCATCGAGATCGCATTCCGGACAAGTCGTCCGTGGGGACATGCTGAAGCCTTGCAGGTGAAACGGTGACGAGTAGTACGTGCGTTAAGGCGTGAGCCTACACTCGGCGGCGAAGCGATGTCTGTCGGAATCAGACGCTACTGAAAAGCGCGAAACAAGATGTCCTAGTGTTCCTAACGCGACCAATGCTTGTCGCAGCGCTCGCACCGGTAGCAACTCGCAGACGAACCCACGCTCGCCAGATGCAGCAAACGAGCGGCATGACCGCACCTGGGACATCTCTCTTGTTGCTGATCATTCGTCGATCGACGAGGCGGGAACCGTGTAGGTGAGAAGAGCGAGACGATGACAGACAGCTGTTTCATCGCGAGCAACCCATCACACCTATGTGACCGCATTTCATAGAACCAGCTACGGATCAGTTTGGATCCATAGATATTTGCTCGTGACTGCACATGCATCGCGACAACTGTTGAGGTACGAGTCCCGAGTGAGAGGTCCTAACTGTCTTTCAGCGGAGTGATGTGGTTGATGCGCCTGGTGACTTTGTCCACCGTCCAGACGTGACGGCACCCGCCGCATCTGAAATAGAGCACATAGGAAGAGGAGTCGCTCAGATTCCGAATCTGTCGGGCTTCGCGACCGCATACCGGACAGAGGCTCGTGTCCATCAACCCGTGTATGGGCCAAGGCCGTGCCAGCGCGGCGCAGCTGCGGACCGGACTACACCCGCATGGGTAGGGTCAACACCTGAGGAAATCGTGGCGGTTCTACATCATTCGAAGCACGTCGTGGGTCGCCTGCCTGCGAACAACACGCTTGCGAAAACGGCCAGCCCAAATAATTCGACGGAGCTTTTCTTGAGAGGCGCTTGCGGCGCGCCGCCGCCACCGCTGCTGCTGACATCCTGCAACGGATGCGGATACGCGTACGGCGTGTAGTAGACCGTCCACGTGTTGGTGGCGGAGCAGATATAGAGCACGCCGTCCGCACCGTTCTGTTGCACACCTTGGGGATTCGAGGAGCTCGAGTTCCAGTTTCCCTGATCGGTCGCCCAATACAGCACGCCACCACGGCCGACGTCCGCGGCTTCCGTCGTGGTCGTGCACGTCTTCGGTCGGTTCGCGAGCGTCCCGTGACCAATCCCTGTTGTTCCGTTGAATGGGCTCGTTGGTGAAGTCTGTGCGCTGGAACTGACAGCGTTGTACACATCGCGGTTCGGGACCAGCTGGCTGGTGGTGTATTCAGGCTTATATCCGGGAGAGTCGATCGCCAGGTCGGTCTTTGCGCCGTTGTCTGTCCAAAAGTTCAGGAAGGCAAACGTCGGGAAAAGCACTCCATCCCAATCTCGTCCCGGTTGGTGAAAGCAGGGATACCCGCGGTACGTAGCCGTCGGCGAGCGGTTCCCGTCGATGGGGTTGTTGCCATCGCATCCGGGCGCACCTATCGGTTCGAACCCGCGATAGTGCAGGACGGCGATGGTGCTGGTGTCGTGCCCCGTCGTGGTGAACGAGTTCCCCCAGGCGCCAAAGGTGCCAGAGCCCTGATGATGGACCGTCCGATACCCGGTCATCAGGCTACCGGCATTCTTGACGAACTGATTTCCGTAGACCTCCCAATTGGACGGCCCGAACCCGTGACGCGTACCGTGCATCAAGATTCTCGCGTTCTGCACGTAGTTGAACCGCCACACAACTGCCGCCCCGGGGCCCCAGCCGTCGAGAATTCCACTGCCATTGTTTGCGCTCGTCATCGCGACGAATCTGTTGTCTTCGACAAAGAAGTTGTCCGGCGATCCGAGTTGCCGTGACGGCAGGGCGCGCGCGACGTAGAGCGTCGAGAAATAGAGGGTGATCGCCTGTTGATTGGTCAGATTGACGGTGTTGTTATCGAAGGACCCGTAGAAGCGGAGCACCGTGGCACCATCAGTCTGGATGATCTGCTCGTTCCCACCATGATCGAAAGTGTTGTGATCGATCCGAATCTTCGACAAGGTCGTGTCCGGACATTTCCCTCCCGGGCAGTGGTAAAACAACTGGCCACCGCCGGCTGGGTGAATGAACTGAAACCCTGTCCACCGATATAGCTTCTCGCTCGTGCCAATCGGTAGATCGAAGCCGATGCCCGACCACGTCACCGCGCACGCGCCCTGGGTCGCACACGCGAACGTGACGCCCTTGCCAATCGATGGCGTGATTCGCGTCCCACCGCCCCACGCATAGGAACCAGCCTCAAACGTCAGCGTCGCGCCATCGCGCGCCTTGCCCAACGTGGAGTTGATCTGCCCGGGTGACGTCCGGGCCGTGCAGCTAAATGTCAGCCCGGACCCAGAGCAGCCAGCTTCGGCAGGCTGCGAATACCAGACGCTGATTGCAGCGAACAAGAACAACGCTCGGCGCATGCTCACTCCCGTTTCATCCAAGGATAGTCCGCTTATCGACGGGCGAAGACCCTGGGGACGGAGACCAGAGATTTACGTGCGAAGGTTCGTGCGAAGGTGCGACGGTCCGGGAACAGTCTGGTGGACGGGAAGCACGCACAAAAACACAAAGAGGACAGCCCGAAGACTGTCCTCTTTGTTGCCTCGAGCGTTGGCGCAGAGCGCCGGCTACGAGGGCTTCTTGAGCGCAGCCACCAGCGCCTGCAACATCGACGTGTACTGCTCGTCGCTCGTCGCGAACACCTTCTTGTAGTCGTCCTCGGACAACTTGCCACGTTCGCCGTTGAACGCCACGCTGCCGCCTGACGAGTCCACCGTGTCGAACGGCTCGTTGTTCTCACGTTTGAACTTGAGGCCGTTCGCGCCAAGGTCCATCACGAAGACCTTGGTCGCCTGCTCCGACGCGCTGCTCAAGTCGGCGTAGACGTCGCGATACTGTTTTTGTCCGATCAGGTATGTGAGGCGATCGGGCGTCGAGTACTTGGCGCCAACCACGAGCAACTGACTGCCCTGGAAATAGAGCGCCGCGACGAACTGATCGGTGCCCGCTTTCGCGGCCACGGCATCGAGCTTCATCTGGTCGAGCAACTTGGTAAGCTCTCCGGCAAGAGCCGCGGACTTCGAGTCCTGTGCGGAGAGCGTAGCGGGGGCAAGCAGACAACACGCAAGAGCGACGACGCTGAGGCCACGAATGGCGATCATCACGGTCCTCCCGGCTGGAATCTGCGCGAGTTGTATCACCGGTGGACGCTGGCGTCAACGAGCGTCACAGGTCGAAAGGCAAAATGCCAAAGGCAAAATGCAAAAGGGAGATGCAAAAGCAGGAAAACGCCTACTCGACGCGCCAGAATTTGATGACCACTTCGGTGGGATAGCGCTCACCCGTGCCGATGAACACGTTGCGCGTCAGCCACTGAAGCTCCGGTGCGGCGGTCTCGAATTTCGGGATGGTGCGGAAGTACACGAGCTTCGGATCGACCGTTTCGCCACGCAACAACCGCTGCATGACCTCCGGCGCCGCATGGCGGACACCGGCATTCTGCACGTAGACGATGCGGCCGTTGTCGGTCTCGAGCGTGTAGCGCGTATCGAGCTCGCTGAACCCGTCGGCGCCGATGATCTGCCAGTCAGCCCCACCCGGCATCACGCGTCCCTTGATACCGGGCCCTTCGAACGTACCTTTCAGGATGGGCACGATCCGACGCATGCCCTTCGGGAGTTGACCGACCTCGAGCGGTGCCCCGACCTCGACTCTCGCTTCGAAGGCGAAGACCAGTCCCGGAGAAGGTGGCTTGGGTTGGCTGTCCTCCGCAGACGCGCGTGCACCAATGCACCCCGCTGCGGCCACTGCACAGCACAGCGCGAGCGCCACTCGCATCATGCAGGGATCAGCCGATGAAAGACGCGTGATCGTCGTCGCCCGGATCGGGAACGGCGCGTGGCACCGGACCGATGTTCGGGGACGGTCGCCGCGGACGCGATCGGAGATCGCGCAGCGCCATGAAGGCGGCTTTAATCCCCTGGAATATCGCCATGCCGTCTCGCGCGGGTGCGAGGATGGAGCTCTGGACAACGCTCATCGTTTCTTCGACGCGACGCGCAGCGTCGGTCAGCAGGCGATCGGCGCGCTCGACCTGCGTGGCGGCAAGCGCCACTGCGCGCTGTGCGTCCGCCGACATCGCCTGCACGTTGCTCACGATTGGGCGCATATCCCGTTCAATGCGATTGAGCGTCTCGGTGAGGCCGCGCGTCGCTTTCAGCGCCATCATGACGACCACGATCTGACCGCCGGCGATGACGAGCACCGCCAGTGCGATCAGACCGAGGAACGTTTCGGACAGTGGTGTCACGCGTCCTGCCCCGTCTCGCGCGTACGGAAGTCGTCGCGTGCGCGATCGAATGCCGTCGTCAGGGTCTCGCGCTGCTTGTTGAGAATCTCGCGACCCTGGCGGGCCGCTTCGGCGGCTCGGTCCTTTCCTTCACGCGCCCGTTGACCGAGGTACTCCCGGGTCTCTTCTCCTGTCGCCGGGGCGAAGAGCAACGCCACCGCTGCGCCGGCAATTGCACCGGCAATGAACGCGACGAACATGCCTCCACCATTGCCTTGCTGCGACATGACGCTCTCTCCTCGGCTCAGAACAAACTGACTTT